>Ga0164292_10005534_pt1 | contig 10353 bp, 7 predicted proteins | sample GEODES117metaG_FD_111486 | JGI IMG/M metagenome (GOLD analysis project Ga0164292, IMG submission 111486) | Eutrophic lake water microbial communities from Lake Mendota, Wisconsin, USA - GEODES117 metaG | ecosystem: Environmental > Aquatic > Freshwater > Lake | place: USA: Lake Mendota, Wisconsin... | reverse complement strand
CGGCGTCGATCCTCAGGCGTGGCTCGCCGACACCCTGGCTCGGATCGCGGAACACAAGATAAACCGGATCAATGAACTGCTGCCGTGGAACGCCCGATAGCTGCGGTCAGGCCGGACGCTTACGGCCAAAACGACTTGCAAGATCAGGGGGATAGGGGTCAAGCCGGATCAGTAGCGCGTTGAGACAGCAACGGGGCGCGGTCGATCGGGATGCCCTCTCTCTTGCCAGTTTTGACTGCTGCCGAAACCTTCCCCAGAAGGAGATAAGTCGACACGGCGCTTGAATGCCGCGCGTCGTCACGTTCAAATGCTCTGATGAACCACGCTCCTCTCTTGTCCTGGGCCGACTGTGCCCCCCGTCTTGTTGCCGTCGCTGCCGGGCGAGCGGCTGCCGATCTGGTCATAACAGGCGGCACGCTGGTCAATGTGCAAAGCCGCGAGGTCTTGCCGGGCTGGCAGGTTGCCGTGGCCGAGGGGCGGTTTGCCTATGTCGGTCCGGATGCCAGCCATTGCATCGGGCCGCAGACAATGGTCGTCGATGCCACGGGGCAGTTCCTGATCCCCGGCCTTTGTGACGGGCATATGCACATCGAAAGCGGCATGCTGACCCCGGCGGAATTTGCCGCCGCCGTGATCCCACATGGCACGACCACAATCTTCCACGATCCGCACGAGATCGCCAATGTCCTTGGCCTCGGCGGTGTGCGGATGATGCATGATGAGGCGTTGATGCAGCCGATCAACATCTTCACCCAGATGCCATCCTGCGCGCCCTCGGCCCCGGGGCTGGAGACGACGGGCTATGAGATCGGCCCGGATGACGTGGCCGAGGCGATGCGCTGGCCCGGGATCATCGGTCTGGGCGAGATGATGAACTATCCCGGTGTCATCAATGGCAGCCAGCAGATGCTGGAGGAAATCGCGGCGACGATGCGCGCCGGCAAAACCGTGGGCGGGCATTATGCCAGCCCCGATCGGGGCATTCCGTTCCATGCCTATGTCGCGGGTGGGCCATCGGATGACCATGAAGGCACGCGGGAACAGGATGCGATTGACCGGGTGCGGCAGGGCATGCGGTCGATGCTGCGGCTGGGGTCAGCGTGGTACGACATCGAAAGCCAGATCACAGCGATCACCGAAAAGGGGCTGGACCCGCGCAACTTCATCCTGTGCACGGATGACTGCCATTCGGGCACGCTGGTGCATGAGGGGCACATGAACCGCGCCCTGCGCCACGCCATTGCCTGCGGCTGCGACCCATTAATCGCGATTCAGATGGCGACGATCAACACCGCCACGCACTTCGGGCTGGAGCGCGAATTGGGTTCGATCACGCCGGGGCGGCGGGCGGATGTGATCTTGACATCGGATCTGCGGCAGTTGCCGATCGACGCGGTCTTTGCCCGAGGTGTGAAGGTGGCCGAGGGCGGGCGCCTGACGGTGACCTGTCCGCATTACGCCTGGCCTGAGGATGCCTGCGCCACAGTACGCGTGGGCAGGGAGAAGACGCCCGATGACTTTGCGATTGCGGCACCTGCCGGGGCCGCGCAGGTGACAGCCCGGGTCATTGGGGTGGTCGAGAACCAGGCGCCGACAAAAGCGCTGACTGCCGATCTGGCCGTGGCTGGCGGGCTGGTCGAGGCGCAGGGCGATGTGGCGCAGATCGCCCTTGTCGAACGGCACCGGGCGACAGGGCAGGTGGTCAACGCCTTTGTATCAGGGTTTGGCTACAGTGGTCGCATGGCTATCGCCTCGACCGTGGCGCATGACAGCCACCACATGATCGTCGTGGGCACCGACCGTGCCCAGATGGCACTGGCAGCGAACCGGCTGGCCGAGGTGGGGGGTGGTGTCACCCTCTGGCGCGACGGGCAGGAACTGGCGCTGGTCGGACTGCCCATCGCGGGGCTGATGTCCGACCGCCCGGCGCGCGAGGTGGCAGACAAGGCGCAAGCCCTTGTCGCCGCCATGGCAGACTGCGGCTGCACCCTGAACAACGCCTACATGCAGCATTCCCTGCTGGCGCTGGTCGTCATCCCGGAACTGCGTATCTCGGATAAAGGGCTGATCGACGTGACCCGCTTTGCCGTCACAGACCTGTTTGTGCCGGGGGCCAACCAGAACCTGGGGTAGTTGTGCCCTGGCGGTTGATCCCTGCCGTTGATCTGCATCGGCCAGATCAAATCCCCTCCTTTTCACATTGTTGGAGCATAGCGCACCAGGCTTCATTCATGGTGCTGCTGCAGTCGCGCTGTTCCTTGATGGCCGATCCGCGGATTGGAGAGCAAGAGCCCATGCCGTTGAATGAAATAAATTGCATTAACCGACAGAAATAGCGGAATCAATTGACCGCCTGGCATGGAGCATTCTAGCGCTTGTGGTGCAATATCTTGCGAAGCGCGAGAAAACTTGCAGAAATGGCGCTGTGCGCGTCGTCATGGGAGGAACACATGAGCTACGTCAAGGCACTGGTACTGAGCGGGGCATCGGCCGTCGCGCTTTTGGGGATGTCCCCGGCAGTTATGGCCGAAGGAGGGTTGCGCTGCGAGCCGGGCGAAACCTACGTCATGAACGTTATGGTCAGCGGGCATCCGTACTGGGTGCCGGTCTTCGAAGGTTTCAAGCAGGCAGCCGCAGCGCTTGGGTGCGAGGCGGTGTTCTCGGGCACGCCGGATTATGACATCACCAAGCAGATCGCGTCCTTCGAACAGGACCTGGTCAAGAACCCTAAGGGCATCCTTCTGCACCCGATGCAGGCTGACCCGTTCATCGACCCGATCAACCGCGCCATCGACGCGGGCGTGTCGGTGACGACCTTCGCGGCAGATTCGCCGAAATCGAAACGGACAGCCTACATCACCTCGGACAACCTCGCTGAAGCGGCATTCGCGGCCGAAGAGATCGTCAAGACGGTTGGCGACAGTGCAGAATATGCCGTGCTGGAGAACCCCGGCCAGTCGAACCACGACCTGCGCGTGACGGCGCTGATCGCCTACATGGAAAAGAACTACCCGAACATGAAGCTTGTCGGTCGGCAGGCCACCAACCAGGACCCGAACGCAGCCTTCACCGCTGTCTCGGCCATGCTGCAGGCAAACCCGGACCTTGCGGCCTTGTGGATCCCTGAATCCGGCTCGGCCGAAGGTGCAGTAGCGGCCGTCAAAGCCGCTGGCGACACGCTGATGATCGTTCATGCCGACATCTCGCCAACGACGCTGGAAGAGATCAAAGCGGGCAATATCCACATGGCCTTGAACCCGAACCAGGGCATTCAAGGGTTCATCGGGTTCATGAACACCTTCCTTGGTGCGCATCCCGGCCTGATCGATCCGTTCAACGACTACAAGACCTCGGGCTACAACCCGATGCAAATCCCCTTCGTTGACAACGGTTTTGCGGTGATCACGAAAGACAATGCCGACAGCTTCGTATTGGAAGCCTACATGGAAGGCCGCAACTGAGGCCCTTCGCCCCGCCGTGACATCGGCGGGGCAACCCTACACCGGACCGACAGATGACTGAAAAACGCCCGCCCCTTCTGCAACTGACCGATATCGCCAAGTCCTTTGGCGCCGTCCACGCTTTGCGCAGCGGCCAGCTTGAGCTGCAAGCGGGTGAAATCCACGCACTTGCTGGTGAGAATGGCGCGGGCAAGTCGACCTTGATGAACATCATCGACGGCATCCTGCAGCCGGACAGTGGAACCATCCGCATTGACGGGCAGCCGGTCCAGATCGACGGCCCGGCGACTGCCCAGCGTCTGGGGATCGGGTTCGTGCATCAGGAAATCGCGCTTTGCGCCGATATCTCGGTGGCCGAAAACATCTTCATGGCGCAAACCGCCCGATCCCGCAGTCGTCTCATGGGCGGGCCGGACCTGATCGCGCGCGCCGCCGAGGTGCTGGCGCCGCTGGCCGACATCGACCCAAGGATTCCGGCCGGGCGGCTGTCGATCTCCCAGCAGCAACTGGTCGAGATCGCCAAGGCCCTGACGCTGGATTGCCGCATCCTGATCCTGGACGAACCGACTGCCGCCCTGACGGACCACGAGGCGCAGAAGCTGTTCAGCATCATGCGCGAGTTGGTGGCCCGGGGGATCGGCATCATCTACATCTCGCACCGCATGGCGGAAATCTTCCAGAACTGCGACCGCGTCACCGTGATGCGCGACGGTCAGCACATCCGCACGGACCGCACGGCAGACATCACCCCGGCGGATGTGGTCAACGCCATGGTGGGCCGCCAGTTGGATGCGCTTTATCCGCCAAAGCTGGCAGGCCCGCGCGGTCCGGAGATTTTCAGCGCCACCGGCCTGACGGACAAACGCTACCGCGATGTGTCCTTCTCCGTGCACAAGGGCGAGATCCTGGGATTTGCCGGGCTGATCGGTGCCGGCCGAAGCGAAATCGCCCGGGGTGTGACACGGCTGGAAGGCAACGCCAGGGGTCAGGTCCGGCTGCATGGGGCGGAACTGACCCTTCGCGACTACGCCGACTGCATCGCGCAGGGGATTGTCTACCTGTCCGAGGATCGCAAGGGCGACGGTGTGTTTCTGGACATGGCCATCGCCGCCAACATCGCAGCCTTGGACCTGTCGCGCGTGGCCGGGAAAGGCGGTGTGATCGACACCGCGCGTGAGACGGCGCAGGCGCAACGCATCGGCGAAAGCCTGCGGCTGAAGGCCGCCAGCATGGCGCATCGCGTGTCCAGCCTGTCGGGTGGCAACCAACAGAAGGTGGCGCTGGCCAAGCTTCTGGCAGTCGAGCCGAAGGTGATCTTCCTGGATGAGCCGACCCGGGGCGTCGACGTTGGTGCCAAGGCGGAAATCCACAGCATCCTGCGCGGACTGGCCGAAAGCGGGGTCGGGGTTGTCGTGATCTCGTCCGAGATGCCCGAACTGATCGGCCTCTGCGACCGGGTGCTTGTGGTCAGCGAGGGCCGTATCACCGGAGAGCTTGCGGGCCCCACACTGACCGAAACCAACATCATGACACTTGCCGCGCCCGGTGCGATTGCCGGGGCTATGGCGCTTTCCGGGACGATGCAATGACCTCGACGACCCAAGACCGCAGCCTGTTGTCCCGCCTGTTCGGAGCCAGAGAAACCGGGCTGGTGTTGATCATCCTGACGCTTTTCGTGATCATGTCCTTTGCCAGCCCGCATTTTCTGACCTGGACCAACATGCGGGCGATGACCATGGCCTTTTCGGTCGAAGCGATCGTGGTGGTCGGCATGACGATCCTCTTGATCTCGGGCGGGATCGACCTGTCGGTCGGCTCTGTCACGGCTTTGGCCATGGTCATCGCGGGCTTGCTGTTCCTGAACGGGGTGGACCCCTGGATCGCGTCGCTGATCGCGATTGCGGCCTGCGCCGGGATCGGGGCGATCATGGGGTTCTTTGTCACCTATGTCGGACTTCACCACTTCATTGTCACACTCGCCGCCATGGTCATAGCGCGGGGGCTTTGCCTTCTGGGCACGGGCGGTCGCCCGCTTGGGCTGTTCGAATTGCCGGAAAGCTTCAAGTGGATCGGCATCGGGTCGATCGGCGTCATCCCGGTGGCCATCGTGATCTTCGTGGTCGTCGTCGTGGTGTTCGACTTCCTTCTGCGGCGCACCACCGCCTTCCGGTTGGTTTACTATACTGGCAGCAACGAAAAGGCCGCTGCCTATTCCGGCATCCGCACCAAGCGGGTGATCTTCCTGACCACGGTCCTCTGCTCTACCCTTTGCGGCGTCGCGGGCATTATCTACATGGCTCGCTTTGGATCGGCCCAGCCAACCTTTGGCGTCGGGATGGAGCTGAACGTCATCGCCGCAGCCGTGATCGGCGGGGCGAGCCTGTCTGGCGGCAAAGGCACGATCTTCGGCGCGATCCTGGGGGCCATCCTGTTGTCGCTGGTGTCTTCGTCGCTCGCCCTTCTGAACGTGTCTGTCTACTGGCAGGACATCATCCGGGGCTCGATCTTGCTGGCCGCCGTGACTTTCGACCACTACCTCGTGAAACGTCAAGCGGCAGGAGGCAGGGCATGAACGAGTTGAACGACGATTTCACCTCGATGCGGCAGATGCATGCCGTGCTGGTGCGCCACTTCATCGAAGGCCGCAAACAGGCCGAAATTGCCGAAGAGATGAACCTTTCAACGTCAAAGGTGAACCGGATCATCGCCCAGGCGCGGCGGTCGGGCATGGTGAAGATCAGCATCGAAACCCCCTTCCAGCGCCTGATGGATCTGGAACGGCAACTGGTCGCCACCGGGCTTTTGCAGGGGGCTATCGTTTCGCCCACCGTGTCGGACAATGATGGGACGCGGCTGGCACAAGTCGGGCAGGCCGCCGCGGCGCATCTGGCCGAGACGCTGCGGGATGGCGACATCCTTGGCATTTCCGGGGGCAAGGCGGTGGCGGCGGTCGTCGATGCTCTGGCGGTCGAACGGCCCATCGATGTGCAAGTGGTGCCCTTGACCGGCGGTGTGCAAGGCAAGTTCCACACCGACGTCAACAACCTTGCCTCGCGGATGGCGGAAAGGCTGGGCGGGCGATCGCTGCAGCTTCACGCGCCCCTGTTTGCCGAACGGGCGGAGCAGCGCGAGATGCTGATGAACATGACGGCAGTGAAAGAGGTGCTCGACCTTGGCCGCAGGGCGACGGCTTGTCTTGTCGGGATCGGCTCGATCACCCAGCCCGGATCGTCCTACTTCGACCTTCACCCCCTGTCCGCGCCCGACCGGGCCATGCTGCCCGGTCTGGGTGTCATGGCCGAGTTTCTGGGACATCTTGTGCATGACCGGGGGCAGGTTGCGAATTTCGCATTGAACCAGCGGTTGGTGGCCCTGCGGCCAGATGAAATCCGCGCCTGCGGGCGGGTGGTTGCGGTCGCATCGGGGGAAGACAAGGTAGGGCCGGTGCGGTCGGTCCTGCGCGGCGGCTATGTCTCGACGCTGGTCACGGATGAAGAAACGGCAGGCCGCATACTGACAACGGAAGGGCAGGCGTCGTGACGAACATGATGAAACGAGAATTTGCACCGGGCCTCAGCGCCAGCGCGGTCGGTCTGGGGACCTGGGCCATCGGCGGCTGGATGTGGGGTGGCACCGATGATGCGGCGGCGGAAGACGCGATCCGCGCGGGGCTTGATGCCGGGATCACGCTGATCGACACCGCGCCCGCCTATGGCCTTGGCCATGCCGAGGAAGTGGTTGGCCGCGCGATCAAGGGCCGCCGCGATCAGGTGGTGATCGCCACCAAATGCGGGCTGGTCTGGCATGATCAGCGCGGACCCTATTTCTTTTCGCAAGGAGGGCTGCCGGTCCACCGAGACCTCAGCCCCACCGCGATCCGGCATGAGGTGGAAGCAAGCCTGCGGCGGCTGCAGACCGACCGGATCGACCTTTATATCACTCATTGGCAAGACCCGACCACGCCCATTACCGAAACCGTGGCGACGCTCAGGTCCCTGCAGGCCGAGGGCAAGATCCTGGCCTTCGCCGCCTCGAACACCTCGCCAGCCGATCTGGCCGCCTATCGCGCGGCAGGCGGTATCGCGGCTGTGCAAGAGGAATACTCGATGCTGCAGCGGCGGATCGAGGGGACGCATTTGCCTGCCTGCCGTGAAAATGGTATCGCCGTCATGGGCTATTCCGTTCTGGGCCTTGGACTTCTGTCGGGCGGCATCACGGCGGATCGTGTCTTTTCTGGCGACGATCAGCGGCGCGAGGACCCAAGGTTCTCGCCCGGGAACCGCGCCCGCGTTGACCGGCTGATGCAGACCATTCGCCCGATTGCCAGCCAGCACGCCGCCAGCCCGTCGCAGGTGGTGATCGCATGGACGTTGGCCCAGCCGGGCCTGACCTTTGCCCTGTGCGGTGCACGCAATACCGATCAGGCGATCGAGAACGCCAAGGCGGGCTACCTGCATCTGACCACAACCAACCTTGAAGCCATCTCCCGCGCAATTGACCAATACCTGACCCCCACTGCCACCTGAGGCGACCCACAGATCTGCAAGACCACAATGGCGGAGTGTCCCTCTGCGAAGGAAGACGTTATGCCTGATGCACGCCACCAAAGGATCAAGGAGATCGCCGGAAACGGGGCCTTCGACGTGATCGTCGTGGGTGGCGGGATCAACGGGATCGGCGTCTTCCACGATCTGGCGCATCAGGGACTGAGGGTGCTGCTGGTTGAGATGAACGACTTCTGCTCTGGCTGTTCTGCGGCACCGTCGCGGATGATCCACGGTGGTCTGCGCTATCTGGAAAATGGCGAGATTTCCCTTGTCCGGGAAAGCCTGATCGAACGCGACCGGCTTTTGCGCAACGCGCCGCATCTTGTCCGACCGCTGCCCACAACTGTTCCGATCGAACGCTTTGCCTCGGGCCTTGCCAATGCGGCGTTCAGTTTTCTGGGCTTTACCGGGCGCCCGCGGCCGCGCGGGGCGCTGCCGATCAAGCTGGGGCTGATGCTTTACGACGCGATATCGCGACAGGGCCGGATGCTGCCGCGCCACCGCTTTCGCGGGCGTGCGGCAACGCAGGCGGACTTCCCGGCGCTTCGGCCAACGTTGCGCTTTTCGGCCACCTACTTCGATGCCTGGATATCTCATCCCGAACGGCTGGGAATCGAACTGATCAACGACGCCATGACGCGGAACCCCCAGGCTTTGGCGCTGAACTATGCGCAGATGACCCATGCAGACAATGGCCTGAGCCTGACCGACTTCGAGACAGGGAAAGTGCTGCCAGTCAGCGCACGGGTGATTGTAAATGCGACCGGGGCCTGGATCGACGAAAGCGCTGCCACCTTGGGCGCGCGGCTGAACGAGCGGTTGGTATCGGGAACCAAGGGGTCACACCTGATCCTCGACAACCCGGCGCTGATGGCTGCCCTGGATGGCCACATGATCTATTACGAGCATGATGATGGCCGGGTCTGCATCGTCTTCCCCTATCTTGGCCGCGTGCTGGCGGGGTCCACCGACTTGCGGGTGAACACAGCAGGCCGGACGGCCTGCAGCCTTGAAGAGCGCGACTATATCCTTGGTGCCTTGCAGGGGCTTTTCCCGGTGATCCCGGTCACGCCGGATCAGATCGTCTATGCCTATGCCGGTATCCGGCCCTTGCCGGTCAGCGACGCCGATTTCACGGGGCGCATCTCGCGCGGGCATGCCGTGCGGCGTCTGCACGGAGCGGTGCCCCAGATCGGCATGGTGGGCGGCAAATGGACGACCTACCGCGCTTTTGCCGAAGAGACGGTTGATCTGGTACTGGCCGACCTGGGCCTTCCCCGGAAGGCCAGCACCCGCGACATGGCCATTGGCGGCGGGGCGGGGTATTCGGACCAACTGGCTGCCGACCTGGTGGCGCGGCAGGGTCTTGCCCCCGAACGTGCCGCGTATCTGGTTGACCTTTACGGGGCTTGCGCGGCGACAGTCGCTGCATTCTGCGCCATGGACGACCGACCCTTGCCCGACGGGCCCATGACCGAGGGTGAGGTGATCTGGGCCGTCCGCCGCGAACACGCGCTGCATCTGGCCGATGTGCTGCAAAGGCGCAGCCCCTTGGCCATTCGCGGTCTTCTTTCCCTGCCGTTGGTCACCACAGTCGCCAAGGCGATGGCCACCGAATGCGGTTGGACCGAGGATCAGACACACGCCGAAATCACCCGCTTTCTGAGCGATCTTGTAACCTGGCACGGGGTCACATTGCCCGACCCAGAGGGAGCCTACCCATGAAAATCTTGTCCAAGGTCCGGATGAACCGGCTTTTCCGCAACGGCGGTTGCCTTGACGTGGCTGTCGATCACGGCGTCTGCAATGAACCCAGCTTTCTGAACGGGCTTGAGGATATGCCCCGCGTGGTCGATATGCTGGTTGGCGCCCGCCCCGATGCGATCCAGATGACCTTCGGGCAGGCCGACCTTCTTCAGTCCCGACCCGAACACGACAAACCTGCGCTTGTGATGCGGCTGGACATGGGCAACCCCTATAACGCCACCCGCCACCGTGTGATGTGGGCCGAGTTGCAGAATGCCGCTGACCCGGTTCTGCCAGCAGTCGAGATGGACGCAGCCTGCGTGGTGGTCAATCTCTTCATGTTGCCGGATGAGCCGGAGCTGTTCCGCCAGTGCGTGCAAAACATCGCCCGTGTGCGCGCCGATTGCAGCCGTTATGGGATGCCGTTGATGATCGAACCGCTGGTCATGCTGCCGAATGATGTGCGCGGCGGGTATCAGGTGGATGGCGACGCCGAGAAGATCGTGACTCTTACCCGCCTTGCGACAGAAATGGGAGCCGACATCATCAAAGCTGATCCGACGACCAACCCGGACGATTTTCACCGGGTGGTTGAGGCG
>Ga0164292_10005527_pt1 | contig 10355 bp, 11 predicted proteins | sample GEODES117metaG_FD_111486 | JGI IMG/M metagenome (GOLD analysis project Ga0164292, IMG submission 111486) | Eutrophic lake water microbial communities from Lake Mendota, Wisconsin, USA - GEODES117 metaG | ecosystem: Environmental > Aquatic > Freshwater > Lake | place: USA: Lake Mendota... | reverse complement strand
GGGTGTATGACTGATGACCATTAAATCAAAATCTTTTCTAATTGATTGTAGGGATAATACTAAATTATGTAACACCCTTCTTTTTTCTTCATTAGGGCAATGCGCGGTGATACATATTAAATCTTTATTCATCTTTTTAATAAAATTCTATTATATTTTTAATATCCTTAAAGTATTCTTCATATAGGAATGAATCTTCTTGATCATAAACCATCATTTTTTCAACGTCATTATCCATCACATGATATGACCAAGTATTGTATCCACCAAAAGATTGGTTGAATACGGATTGTTTATCATGTTTATGAAATACAATAATTTTTCTAAAATCAGGACTATTTTTTTTATTTACACTATATATTATTATTTTACTTGGATCGTCCTTTACATGGTAAAATTTTGTAAAACATTGATTGTACTTTTCATCATAATAAACTTTAGTGTGTTTTGAATTAAAATATGTATCAAAAAATATTTCTGTCAAACCTGTATTGATGTATACGTCATTGGTATTGAGTTTCATTAAATTAATATACATAAATTCTTCCATAGTTAAAAAATCATTATTTCCAATTTCTTTTTCTAAGTATTCGATATAGTCTTGTTCACTACCAATACACCAAAAATTATCAAGGAAAAAATCAATTTCACAAAAAAAATAGTGGGCTTCGACAACTCGATTATCACCAATACCCGTAAAAAAGACTCCTTTTTTATTGTTTAACTCACAAGATTTATTCATCTCTAATATCTTTTTCTTAGTTTCTTCACCTAAAATTGCATCGTATTCCATTTTATAGAAATGAGTATAACCCAAATCTTTTGCAATTTTAACTGATCGAAATAAACTAATTAAAACTGAGAGACCGTGAGGTTGTGGATGAGGGAAAAAATTAGACACTTTGAATGAATCGTGAACTGTATAATAATTTAGCTCTTTATAGTTGTCGTATTTTTTAGTAAATAATTGATTTCGTTTGTCATAAAATAAATAATTAACTTTATCTTGGACTTTTTTTGATATTGTCGTATTTGACATTAATAATACATCATCACCAAGACTTTTTATGTTATCGATAAAGTTGATTAATAAATTTTCGTCAGCTTCATCGGTAATAAAAGCATCGAGGATTAAAATTGATTTCATTATTTAATAGTTACTATTTCAAATATATACAACGTTCCCTATATTTCAATAAAAAGAAAACAATATGGCGAAAATTTATGTTCATGGGTCTTATATCGGAAACACGGGTTACAATAACCACACTCGTGATTTTTTTAGAGAGTTATCTAAACATTCACAAATTAAAGTAAGAAATTTTACTATCGGTGAATCTTGGACTGGATTAAACGATACCCCTCACGATAACGAACCTTATATCAATCATGTAGATAAATCTATTTTATATCAACAAAGGTTATGGGTTGGGGATGGAAAAATGAGTGACTTCAAGATTTATCCATCAAAAGAAAAAGAATTTTTTCATGATTTTAATATAGTTTTGAATGAGACAAATCATTACTTATATTATGACAAATATATTGGACCTAAAATTGGGTATAACGTATGGGAATCAACAAGGCAACCTGAAAACTTTTTTAAAAAATTATTAGAGTTTGACGAAATTTGGGTACCGAGTGAGTGGCAAAGAGAATGTACAATAGAACAAGGTGCGGATCCCGACAAAGTTAAGGTAGTACCTGAAGGGGTTGATGTTCATACATTTTATCCTGAGTCGGTGGAAAAACTTGATGAATACAAAGACGGTAGGTTTAAGTTTCTTTTAATGGGTCGTTGGGATTACAGAAAATCAACAAAGGAAATTATTGAGACTTTCCTTAAAACATTTTCACCAGATGAACCAGTTGACTTGGTCGTGTCTATCGATAATATGTGGGGAGAACAAATGGACGGGTTTAAAACAACCGAAGAACGTTTATTAAACTACGGTTTAACCGACCCAAGAATTAAAATAATACATTTCCCATCAAGAGAAGATTATATTAAATATCTAAAAACGGGTCACGTATTCCTTTCATGTGCCAGATCTGAAGGGTGGAATTTACCACTTATCGAAGCGATGGCTTGTGGTACACCATCAATCTATTCTGAATGTTCAGCACAAATGGAGTTCGCCAAAGGAAAAGGTTTACCTGTAAAAATAGTTGGTGAAAAACCGGCTAACGAAAATGATTATGGTAGATATACAATGAGTGATTTACCGGGAAATTATTACGAACCAGACTTTGAGGATTTATCTCGTGTTATGAGAGATGCCTATTCTAATTATAATTCACACAAACAAAAATCAGTTGAGGAAAGTGAAGAACTAAGAAATGAATTTTCTTGGGAAAAAATCGCATTAATAGGTAAAGAAAAAATTGATGAGTTTACGGATAAAATTAATTCGGGAGTTATATCAAGAACCAAAGACACAAACCAAATTAAAGTTTCATACCTCGAAGGCCCTAAAGTTGAGATCGTTGGTGACTTTGATTCATCTTACTTTGTTGAGTTTATTGATGATAATGGAAAGGTAAAATATTCGGACACAATAACCAATAATATGTGGACAACATGTGGCATAAAATATTATGTGCCCTGGACAATAAAAGTTAACGGAAAGATCATAGATCAACTTAATCTTGAAAATAAAAAGGTTTTGATTTCTTTTGAGTCTAAGTCTGTCGGAGATACGATCGCATGGGCACCTTATGCAATTGAGTTAATGAAACAAAAAAATTGTAAAGTTATTCTCAGTACTTTCCGTAATGATTGGTTTAAAGGTTTAGAAACATATAAAGATATTGAGTTTATTAATCCAGGAGAGTCAGTTAATTGTGATGTTATATATAAACTTGGTTGGTTTAGAGATGATAACGGTGGATGGAAAAATTTTAATTTACATCCAAATCAACCCAATTTAATACCATTACAAAAAACCGCAACCGATATTTTAGGTTTAGAGTATAAAGAGATAAATCATGGTGTAAAACACAAACTAACTGAAAGACCAACAAATTCTAAGTATGTTGTATTTGGCCCACAATCAACTGCTGGTTGTAAGGAATGGTCTTTCGATCATTGGGTTGAGTTAACTAAAATGGTCAAAGAGATGGGATACTCAGTGGTTATACTTTCTCTTAAAGAATATAGAATTGATGGTACCATAAATATTACAAGTACGGATTGGGATGAAGTTTTTTCTTGTCTATATCATTCCGAATTTTTTGTTGGTTTAAGTTCGGGACTTTCTTGGGCTAATTGGGCTTTAAATAAAAAAACTATCATGATCTCAGGATTTAGTGAAATTGATCATGAATTCACATCTAATGTTATAAGAGTATCTAACAATATTTGTATTAAGTGTTGGAACGATCCGGTACATGTATTTGACACCGGTGATTGGGATTGGTGTCCCGTATATAAAGGAACTGAAAGACAGCACATTTGTCAAAAATCAATAACACCTCAAATGGTAATAAATGAAATAAAAAATCTTTTACAATGAAAATAGAATCATCAATCGGAGAGATAGTAGATAAACTATCCATACTACAAATTAAAAAAGAAAACATATTCGATGTTGAAAAATTATCAAACATTAATAAAGAGTATCTTTATTTACATGAAATTGTTTTTTCCGAATTAAATATTAGCCATGATGAGGATTATCTTAAATTACTTGAGGTTAATAAAAAACTTTGGGTTATTGAAGATAAAATAAGGGATAAAGAAAGAGACAAACAATTTGATGAAGAGTTTATTGAACTAGCAAGATCGGTTTATCACACAAATGATGTTCGTGCTAAAATTAAAAAAGAAATAAATCTTAAATACGGATCAGGGTTTGTTGAAGAGAAATCCTACAACGAATATTAAACTTAATCTTTCTTAATACGTATGTACTTATACCATACTCTTTCGTGAAAGAAGTATAGAGTTGGTTTGATCATAAGTTCCCCAACACCTAATAAGGACGACAATTCAAGAGATACACCTAAAGAGTATGCGGTAAATACGGTAGTCAAAGTACCTAAAACCCGATAAGAAATTGTCTTCAAAATGTGACGAGTCATTACAGATTCTTCTTTAACCGTGACAACATACGCAACATCGTTTTGAACCGATAGGTAACCCTCACAACTCACATGCCATTTATATTCACCAATCTCTTCCATCCAATCCATAGTAGTGTAGGTATGACCATCTATTATGATATTAGACACAAGTCGTTCATCACCATCCGTTATTAATCTCCATCTGTCTTTTTCAGATGTGGAGTTTACGTTAAATCTTATTTGAAACTTTTTAATTTTTTCTTTCATATCTTACCCTCCTTTTTCATTTGTTCTCTAACTTTGGTTGCGGATATATCATGAATGTTTTGTGGTGGAACATGTTCTATAACATCATAACCAACACCTCTACCATAATTGATTGACTCAATATCAGGAATAATAATAACCTTAACTCGTTCTTCTGTGATGAGGTTACCATAGTGGTCCTCAATATTTTTTTTAACTTCTTCAGGGGTAAAAGGATTTTTGTCGTCAGGTTTGACATCTCTAATACAAATCAAAACGTTCTTACCTTCTTCTAATGCTTGACCAAATAACCATTGATGCCCTTCGTGAAGTGGTTGCCATCGTCCTACGAACATTGAGTATTGATGATCGGTTGATGAGGTTTTCTTATCTGCTTTGGCTATGTAATTTTTCATATTCTAATATTTTATTAACACATGTTTCTATTATAACGTCAGAGGTATCCATATCTAAAAAGTTCTCTAATGGTTCCTCATAGTTTTTAACGTGGAAATCTTCACGTCCTCTTAAATTTTCGGTGTGAACATATATCTCAATAATATCGTCACCGATTTTTTGTTTAAATTCTTCTCTTTGATTTCTATATGGTGAAACTAAACTTACAACAACATTGGTTCCTTTGTTATGTAAAAAATGTGTGATGTGTTGGGCAAGTTCTATATTCTTTCTTCTTCCTGTTTCACTATAATCTTTGTTATTGAAGATCTCCCTCAAATCATCTCCGTCAACATGAAATGTGTTCTTTGGGAGTTTGTTAATTAGTACTTCAGCAATTGAGGTCTTACCTGCGCCAGGTTGACCAGTAAACCAATAAATCATTATTAAATTTTTTCTAAAAGTTTATCAATGTCAAACATTTCTTCTATTGAGTAATAAGGACATTCAAAAGGAACACCATCTAATGAGTAATCAAATAAATAAGAATTTGGGTGTTTTGTTTGTTGTCTTGGTATTTCTGCGGTAAAGTTATTATGTAAGGTGTAACCAAATACCTTTGGTGACGTACCAATCCATAATACCGAAGAAGGGAGGGATAGTCCTGCCGCGGCATGTTGTAAACAAGAGTCAATTAAAATTCTTTTTTCACTTATCGCCAACATAGAGAATAAATCAATGTTTGATAATTCATAATCAACAACTTCTACATCAGGTAGTTTTCTTGAGTTTGGTTTACAAATTTGTATTATATGATATTCGTCTTTGAATTTTTCCCATATTTTTAAAGAGATATCAAAAGGAATGTCCCTTGTCCAAGAGTAAACCACGTCACTAGTGAAAGGTCCTCCGTTTGTTTGTAAAATTAAAGTTGGCTTTTCTCTTTGCCACTTAAATAAATTTCTTTGTTGGACTAAATTCAAAGATATCAGTGGAATTTGATTTTCATAATCTAAATCCATAAGGGTACACCAATTATCAATTAGATGTTTTCTTTTATGAATATGATTGGATTCAAAATATGGTTCGTGTCTGAATACTAAAGTATCTTTATTTTTTATAAAATCATCATAAAAATATTGTGTGTTATTAACTCTATAGACTCTATAAATGTAAGGATTGTTAAGAAAAATATCAGGATAAGAAGCTACGACAATTATCTTACGATCATTATATTTTTCACTTAAAGATTTTAATAATGAAGTTGATGCAACATTTTTTCCTAAACCACCCTCAATGTGCCAAACAAGATATTTTTCTTCCATACTTTTTTATTAAAAAATAGAAAAAGTAAAATCAAAATAAATCTTTAATCACAATAAGTCATTCCTGATATAATACAATTATTTATAGTAGTATATTGTTGTGTTGTAATACTATCCACAAACCATTTTTTAAGTAACATTAATTGTAAATGTTTAGAATTAATTAAAACAATATTTTTTGTTTGATCATTACTTGGCTCAGTTATTTTATTGGTTATTAAATTTACTGAATCGAATGCAGATGAAATGTGTATTTGTATTTGTTCTTGATTTGGTGTATTACCTGACATCATTTGTTTCTTATTTCTACTTTTATTCTTTTTTCTTCATTTGTTATTGCCGTAAAAGTGTATTGTCTTCCAGGTATCAACATGCTAAGCCCAACAAGATTCGTACCTGAAAAAATTTGTGACCCTTCTTTTGGGTTCCCAATTATAATGTCTCTATTTTTTAAAACATCAAATGCAATAATTAATTTAACAAATACATTTCCTTCATATTTTTCATTAATTTTATAATTAAAAAATATCCCTTCAGGACTATTTGTTACATAAATCTCGTTAAATTGAGATACATTAAAAAATTTTGGTATGTCTGATTTTAACTCCTCGATCTTACCAACTTTATCAAACAAGTTTGATTTAAACTCTTCGGTGAAAATCTCAGTCGGAAGGTTTTTTTCCTCTTCTTTAATTTTATTGATAAAAAATTTATTTATCTCAAGATGTTCCTCAATTTCTCTTGTAATACGATCTGTTAATTGTCTTGGTGTTTTTTCATCATCTTTAAGTAAAATTTCCTTAGCAATATCGGAGCTAATAAAATCATCCGCAATAAGTATTGCCTGTTCTGCCATTTTTTTCTTAAGGTTAAAATCTGTCATCTCTATTATAAATAATTAAAAAATTGATAGAACCAATTATAATGTTCTTTAATTCTGTCCGCTTCCCCTTTCCCTAAAATTTCATTATAATCTTCAACAACGGGCGAAATTTTATTTTTGATTTTGTGATCACCAAATATACCATGTATAGTGTCATTTTCATGGGTTAATTGTTGGATGTTGTCAAAATCATGATCAAACGGTTCTAATTCTAAATATCTGTAAATCTTATCTATTTCTTTTTTTGGATTAGTTGTTAAATCCTCAAACTTAATAAATAAAATATTTTCGTGTAATCCTTGATGAATTGTTTCAAATAACCACTCAATACTTGGTCCCACGGGGGGTGATATTGAGAAATGGTTAACTCTTGCGGATGTCGTCATATTCTTCAATTCAGTACCATTAACGATAAGTGGATCTTTATGTGGATTTTTCCTAAAGTTTTTTTCCATAGAAGAAAATATACTTCTTAAATCTCTAAACATTACAATAATTTTTGGTTTTTCGTAGAACCAATCCAAAAACCCATAATGACCTAACCAAGCTCTACTTTTATCAATCACATAAGGTCTATCTGTAATATTCTCAAAATAACCATGAAGTGCTGAATTACAAAACCCTTTAAATGCCTTTTCCATTTCTTCTTCGTTTTGAGCCCTGAAAGCATCTCCTGTCGAATATAGGGTTCTTGCATTTAGCAATAATTCCGAAAGACCTGAAGTTGGGGTCGAGTGAATTTTTGGGTTGTGCATTAATATATTTTGAATCAATGTTGATCCTGCTCTTGGTAGTGACGAGTTAAAAAATATTTTTTTCATAAATTTTTATTAAAAAAATAAATCATAATACACTCAAAGTGTATTATGATTTATTTATTCTTTCTTCTAAATCATCAATTTTATCCGATAACTCTTGAATTGATTTAATAATTGGTGCGAATAAACCTTCATAAGTGAAACGGTATGCGTCATCTTTCTCATTGTGTTTTAATGCATCAAACCTAACGCCCAATTCATTCATTACTTCCTCAACTTCTTGGGCAATTATACCATATTCTTTTGTTGATCCTGATAACGTTCCGTCTTTTTGACCATATTCGTATTTACATCTATCAACATATGATTGTCTAGTATCCCAATTGAATGAAACAGGATTTAATCTTTTAACAAATGGTAAACCTAAGTTTGTTGGTATGGTCTCAATACAAACTTTATCTCTACAATCCGAAACGTTTGTCCAAGCGACCCACACACAGTTATAAACATTGTTAGCCGCAGAACCCCAAACTGTGTGGTATGCAACATTAGTTGTTACCGCGTTGGCACCTACCGCAATTTGATAGTTATATGTAAAATTACCCCCGGCCCTAAAACCTAATGCTGTTGATGAATACCCAACTGTATTAGCTAACAATGTACCCTGACCAACACCAACGTTATTGAACCCTGTGGTATTGCCTAACAACGCACCTTCACCTACCGCAACGTTATCATATGCATAAGTACTACTACATAATGCCCTATGACCAACAGCAGTATTCCTACAACCAGTTGAAAGGGTGAAAGCCGCTCTGAAACCAATCGCAGTATTATAATATCCTGTTGTGTTATTATACAGAGACTCAGATCCAACAGCAGTGTTAGGGAATCCATAGACCCCTCCTGTATTAGCACAGGCTAATGATCTTACACCGATGGCAACAGATCCGTTACCAGTAACGTTTTCATAAAGAGCACTTCTACCTATTGCAACATTATTTAATCCTCTGTCGTTACAATACATTGCTCCTCGACCCATTGCAATGTTGTATCCACCTATGGTATTAAACGCTAAAGCTCTTCTACCTAATGCAATATTACCACAACCAGTGGTATTTGTGTAAAGTGCAGATCTTCCTAAGGCAATGTTATGATTACCAATAGTGTTATTGTATAAAGCAACACCCATGGCAATGTTTGCACCACCAAGGGTGTTATTAAATAGTGTTTGACTTCCTCCTATTGCAATGTTACAACCACCATATGAATTAGTTGCTAAACTCTCATATCCAATCCCAATATTACATACTCCAGTGGAGTTATACACTAAAGAGCAAGTACCTATCGCAACGTTTCTTACTCCACCATTATTTTTGTATAACGCCCCAACACCAATCGCGATAAGTTGAGAATTATTTACATTATTATGTAATGCACCAACACCAATTCCAATATTGTTGTAACCACCTTGATTTTTACCAAGAGTACGAGTGTTAAATGACGTTGGGGATCCGGGACAAAAAGCTCCAGAACCAATTGCGACGTTTCGAGAACCACTAGTATTACTTAATAAAGTACCAAAACCCAATGCTGTGTTATATACACCAATACCATTATTTTCAATAGATCTATAACCAACCGCGGTATTACCTACACCGGTATTAAGTCTCAATGCGAAATCACCAATACCAATTGTACTACTTGCTGTATTATAATACAAAGCACTTTTACCAATAGCAATTACATTACAAACGTTATTAGTGTTTTGAGCTCCGAATCCGATACCAATATTACACACACCACTTGTAATACCTAGTAAAACCGCCTTACCTAAGGCAATATTATACGACCCGTTTGCGGCGGCATTAAATGCAACATCTCCGATTGAAATGTTGGATGCGACGTTATTATTTCCTCTACCTACTGTAACACTATTAACATTCAAATAAGGAGATGTGATCGTACCGTCAAATGTTAATAATGATTCGGCAACTGCTCCACCTGCACCATCTGATGTGATAACTTGATTGTTAGATCCTGGTATTGATCCACCACCACCTCCACCTGTAATATTTACAGTAACTGAACTACCCGTGCTTGTGACAGTAACGCCAGTTCCCACAAAGTTCATTGATGACGCTGCCGTAGTTAAAGAAGTTCCTTCATCTAATACTTGTAAAGATACCCCTGAAGTTCCTGAACTTCCGCTAGTTCCTGCCGCTCCTGATGTACCGCTCGATCCTTAAGTTCCTGCTGCTCCTGATGTACCGCTCGATCCAGATGTTCCTGAAGATCCTGAAGTACCTGATGAACCGCTTGTTCCAGAACTTCCAGAACTTCCAGATTTACCTGTTGTTCCTGAAGTTCCACTTGATCCAGATGTCCCTGAAGATCCACTTGTACCCGATGATCCTGAAGTACCTGAACTTCCACTTGTTCCTGATGATCCTGAGCTTCCGCCAACACCGCTAGTTCCGCTTGATCCAGATGAACCCGACTCTCCGCTTGTTCCTGATGATCCTGAACTTCCAGATTTACCTGATGACCCTGAACTTCCGCTTGTACCGCTTGATCCTGATGTACCTGAACTTCCACTAGTACCACTTGATCCTGAGCTTCCGCTATTACCGCTAGTACCACTTGATCCTGACGTTCCTGAAGATCCAGATGTTCCTGATG
>Ga0164292_10005525_pt1 | contig 10357 bp, 4 predicted proteins | sample GEODES117metaG_FD_111486 | JGI IMG/M metagenome (GOLD analysis project Ga0164292, IMG submission 111486) | Eutrophic lake water microbial communities from Lake Mendota, Wisconsin, USA - GEODES117 metaG | ecosystem: Environmental > Aquatic > Freshwater > Lake | place: USA: Lake Mendota, Wisconsin... | reverse complement strand
GGGCACCTAAGCGCCGATGTGGCCAAGCTGCGCGGGGCCCTCGATCAGCTGGTGGAGCTACGCCGCGAAGATGCCGCAGGCAAGCTCGGCAAACGCGCCGATGAGGAAGCCGCCCGTTTCTGCAAGGTGCTGGAGGAGCAGCGCAAGCGCATCCTCAGCAGTCGCAGGCGCGTGAAGGAGAACCCCGACCAGCTGCTGCTCGAGCTGGGCGACATCGCCGATGCGGAAGAGCTCAAGGCGGTGCGCCGCCAAGTGGCCGACAACTGGCGCTACTGGGAGCAGCGGCTGGCGTCGATCGACGCCGACCTGGAGCGGGAGCCCGACCGTATCCGCCGTACGTTCGCGCTGCAGACCTACCGGGTGGAGCCGGCTGGTGCGATCTATCTCTGGCCGCAGGACACACCGCCCCAAGAGGCAGAGCTCTATGGAGTGCCGGCAGGATGACAGACATGACCCTCCTCCCTCCTGCCAGTCCGGCACCTCTGGTGACCCGCGAGGCCCTGCGGGACTTCACCCAGCGACTGGTGGAGCACTTTGCGCCCGTGAAGGTGATCCTGTTCGGTTCCCTGGCCAGGGGTGAGGGCCGCTGGGATTCCGATGCCGACATCCTGGTGGTGATGCCCTTTGAGGGCAGCTCGTTTGAACAGCGGCTAACGATGCTCCAGGTGGGGGCACCCCAGTTCCCTGTGGACCTGTTGCTTTGCCGGCCAGAAGCCCTGCAGCAGCGATACGCCTGGGGGGATCCCTTCATCCGCGATGCCATGGATCATGGCGAGGTGCTCCATGGCTGAGCTGACGCCGTTGGTGGAAGCGTGGGTGCGCTATGCGGAGGAGGACTGGCAAGACAGTCAGATCCTGGCCGGAGCTGGTGGGAACAGCCGCAGCATCTGCTTCCACGCTCAGCAATGCATCGAAAAACTGTTCAAGGCAGAGCTGATGCGACTGGGGATCGCAGTACCCAAAACCCACAGCCTGCGTGCCTTGTCCGCCCTGCTGAGCGAAGCGGACAGCACCTGGGTCGCCAACAGCACTGATCTGGATCGACTGTCACTGGCGGCCGTGGATCTTCGCTATCCCGACCCCGGAGAACCCGAGCCGCAGATGGACCAGGCGCTGGTACTTGCGGGTGCCCTGGAGCTGCGAAAGCAACTCCTGCGGCGCCTGCTGAACACCGACGAGCAGGAGGTGCGCTGATGGCATCTCTCACCCCAGGCCCCCACACCCATGAGCAATGGCTCGGCCTGGTGCAGCCCGTGGGTCTGGTGGTGGCCCCGGCGGTGCTGAGCGCCCTGCAGCTGTTCCCCAACCAGAGCCCCCCGTATCTCTCGGCCCGCCAGCGTCAGTTGGAAGGCTTGCTGGAGGAGGTGGAGGGCCCGGGCGGTCAGCCGCTGTCCGTGGTGCCGAGCTTTGCGTTGCTGGCCACGGAATTGCTCGACTGGGGAGAAGCCGATCTGGTGGCGGCCCGCGCGCTGGAGAGCGTGCCCGAGGTGGTGCTCGCCGAGTACGGCGAAACCTTGTGCCCCACCCACGGCGTGCCGAAGTTCGAGGGAGAGGGTCTGCAGGCCCTGGTGCTTGACCTCACCCAGTGGCGCAACGCCCATGGCAAGCCTGATCCCCAGTGGGGCCGCGATTTCGACGCCAAGTGGAACCCCACGGGCCACGGCTGGGATGCCACGCCGCAGCAGCGTTTTGAACGGCTGCTGAAGGAAACGGAGATCCCCATCGGCCTCCTGTTCAACGGCTCCCAGCTGCGGCTGGTGCATGCGCCGCGGGGTGAATCGAGCGGCTGGCTCACCATGCCACTGGAGCCGATGGCGGAGGTGGCGGGTCGGCCGATGCTCGGCGCGCTGGAGCTGTTGTTGGGGGTGGACCGACTGTTCGGCGGCAACCCGGAGCAGCGCCTGCCGGCGGTGTTGGCGGCCAGCAGGAAGAACCAGAACGAGGTCAGCACCCGCCTGGCCGAGCAGGTGCTCGAAGCGCTGTGGGAGCTTCTGCTGGGCTTCGACGAAGCCGAGCGCATCGCCCGCGAAGCCAGCGGCACGGTCCTGGGCCAGCTGCCCAACAGCGAAGAGGGTCAGAAGCACCTGTACGGCGGCATGATCACGGTGCTGCTGCGGCTGGTGTTCCTGCTCTATGCGGAAGACGAGGCTTTGATGCCCGCCGATTCGCTCTACGGCCAGCACTACAGCGTCAGCGCCCTGGCCGATCGCCTGCGCCAGGAGCGTTTTGAACACCAGGGGGCGATGGCGGATCGGCGCGGCGCCTGGGCGTCACTGCTGAGCCTGTTCCGCCTCGTGTACGACGGTGGCGGCGCGGACCCCGCCTACCTGCCGGCCCGCCATGGCGAGCTGTTCGACCCAAATACCTACCCCTTCCTGGAGGGCCGGAAAGCGGGCAGCTCCTACAAGGACGACATCCTGACCAACCTGCCCGCCATCAGCGACGACGTGGTGGAGAAGGTGCTTACCCGACTGCTGTGGCTGGCGGATGAGAGCAAGGTGGCCCAGCGGCTGAATTACCGCTCGCTGGATGTGGAGCAGATCGGCTCGGTGTACGAGGGGATCATGGGCTTCATGGTGGAGAAGGCCACGGGGCTCAGCGTGGGAATCACCCACCGGCCACCCCGGCAGAAGATCACGATCACGGTGGTGGTGAATGCCAGCGACCTCTTGGCCCAGCCCGCCAGCAAGCGCGATCAGTGGCTGAAAGCCGCAACTGGCGTGGACCTCAAGTTGGGAGACAAGGTGAAGAAGGGAATCAAAGTATCCTCCACCGTGGAAGACCTCTGCGAGGCCCTCAACAAGCGCCTGTCGAAACACACCCCAAGAGGCGGTTTCCAAGGGGGGTCTCTGATCCTGCAGCCCACGGCCGAGCGTCGACGAAGCGGCAGCCATTACACGCCCAGATCACTCACCGAGCCGATCGTGGCGGAGGCTTTCCGCCCCTGGCTGGAGCGCTGCAACTACAAGCCAACGGCCGAGCAGGTCCTTGCGCTGAAGGTTTGCGATCCGGCCATGGGTTCGGGCGCTTTCCTTGTGGCCGTGTGCCGGTTCCTGGCGGGATGGTTAGTGCAGGCCTGGGAGGACCCGGACGGCCCTGGCTTTCCGCCGGAGTTCAGAGCGGAGTGGGACAAAGACCTCTATGCCCGCCGCCTGATCGCCCAGCGCTGCCTCTATGGGGTGGACAAGAACCCCTTTGCGGTGAACCTGGCCAAGCTGTCGCTCTGGCTGGTGACACTCAGCAAGGAGCTGCCATTCACCTTTGTAGATCATGCCCTCAAGTGCGGCGATTCGCTAGTGGGAGAGGAGCGCAAAAAGATAGAAGCAGAATTGAAGGCGGCCACAAAGCAAAGAGAAATCTGGGAGGGCCGCCTCCAGGAGCTCCGTCTACGTGAACGGAAGGACTACGAGCTGTTTCATGCCGACAGCCGTAACGATGCTGATGATGAGCGCAAACGCGAGGTCTTGCGCGAGCTACAACGGGATGTGGCGCTTCTCCGCACAACAGGGGATCTAATAGTTGCCGCCTTTTTCAATGGCTCTAACCCAAAAGACAGAGAAGAATTACACAAGATCTACTTAACCGAAACTGTTGCGGCAGCCACTGCCTCCGATCTTGAAGCGGTGATGGAGGAGCCACTAAAGCGGTTAAGAGTTGGCGAGAAGGGAATTCGTCCTTTGCATTGGCAAATTGAGTTTCCAGATGTCTTTAATCGGGATCAACCAGGATTTGATGTGTTTGTAGGAAATCCCCCCTTCGCCGGCAAGAACACAATCGCCAAGGGAAGTCCCGATGGCATCCTCGACTGGTTCAAGCACCTACACCCTGAGAGCCACGGCAATTCAGATCTGGTAGCACACTTTTTCCGCCGCTGCTTCCAATTACTACGGGCCTGCGGCTCTATGGGCCTTATCGCCACGAAGACTATCGCTCAGGGAGACACCCGCAGTACCGGACTACGCTGGATATGCATGAATGGCGGCATTATCTACGCAGCCCGCAAAAGGTACAAGTGGCCCGGCGTGGCAGCCGTGGTAGTGAGCGTGGTGCACCTGTTCAAAGCCGGTTACGCGGGTGAGAAGTTTCTGGATAAACGCGCCGTTCCCCAGATTACGGCCTTCCTGCTCGAAAAGGGTGGTCATGAAGATCCCAAGCCGTTACAGGCCAATGTGGGCAAGAGCTTTGTGGGCAGCTATGTGCTGGGGATGGGCTTCACCTTTGACGACTCCGGCGAAGCCGAGGATGACATGCCGGGCACTCCATCCCCAATCTCCACGATGAAGCAGCTGATTGCGGATAACCCCAACAATGCTGACGTGATCTTCCCCTTCATGGGCGGTAAGGAAGTGAACGAAAGCCCAACTCATGCGCATTGCCGTTATGTGATCAACTTCGGCGACCGAAGTGAGGAAGAGTGTCGGCGTAAGTGGCCGGAACTGATCTCGATTGTGGAGAGAAAGGTGAAGGGGACACGCGGCTCACACTCAACAGCACCTTGGTGGCAATTTGAGCGCCTACGCGGGGAGCTGTATGAAGCAGCCAAGGGATGTCAGCAAGTCTTGGTGACAAGTGCAGCCGCGGTCTCGTACCACATGGTTAACTCTGTGACTGCAGAGCGCGTTTTCTCTCATAAGTTGATTGTCTTCCCGGAGGGCACAAGTTTTCACCATATGGTTATGCAATCGCTTTTCCACGAGGAGTGGAGCAGAGCCTTTGGGGCGACCCAGGGATCAGCTGACGCGCTTACATATAATCCTACGGATGTCTATTTGACATTTCCATTTCCCGAGAAGGGGGAAGATGCATGTGATATTTGCAAGACTTACTCCGAAGAGAGAGCTTCCCTGTTGAGGCAGATGAACCTTGGGCCAACCAAAGCATACGGCGCATTGCATTCGCCCTTAACAAGCCGGAATGAGATTGCGGCCTTTCGTGCGCTTCATGATCAAGCCAATCAAGCCATTGCTCAATGCTATGACTGGCACGATATTGACTTAGCCAGCGGATTTGGCCTTGATAAGCTTGACTTTGATGACGATCTTGTCCTGCCACCCGAGCTTCAGGATCGCATTGATAGCGGTGAGCTGTTCTTTGCCTCCGCTCCAGATGCCACCAGCTTCGATAGTGCGTTGCGCGCAGTCACTGGTAGCAAGAGCAAGCTGAGCTGGCGTTACCGCTGGCCCGATGCCGTGCGCGATGACGTGCTCGCCCGACTGTTGGCGCTGAATGCCGAGCGTTACCAGGAGGAAGTGGATCAGGGTCTTCATGGTGGTGGCCGTGGCCGTGGTGGCGGAGGCAGCTCTGGAGGCTCTGGCACCGGTCGGCGCCGCGGGCAACCGCCGAAGACTCTGCCGACCGGGTCCGATCAGATCGGACTATCCCTTTGAGCACCCCTGAGAACATCACGCCATGACTAAATCGAACCGCAGGGGCTGGATCGACAAGATCAGCAAATGGATCCTTGATGTCCTCCCTGGTGACAGCAATCACCAGGCGCAAGCGCCGTCAAGCCCACAGGCCAAGCCGCCCACGTCCCCAACACGGGCCCCATCCACATCAGCCGCCAGGACTCAGCAGACAACACCGGCCGCACGACCACCTGAACGATCAAAAGTCTGGGAACGTCCGAGCAGCGTGGCAGATCGACCAGCTGAGGTCAAGGCGCCGGTCTCAGTGGCTGACCCAGCCAAGGAGGCTCCTACCGAGAAAACTCTGGTCAAAGCCTGGAAGGCCTTTGAGCTGGCCTGGAAGGATGCAGGCCTGGGTAGCGAATATTTTCTCAGTTCCGAAGATCTGGTCAGCACACTGACCGTTCTTGATACGACCTTTGGTGATGAACTCATTGAGTGGTTGTATCAGCTCTGCACCAAGCCAGAGGCTTTGCGTAATCTGGCCGCCATCATTGAACGTGGCCAAGTCAAACCCACCGATAACATTGACGCAATTCGAGCCTTTGCCTATGTCAGTGTTGCTGTCGTCTCCCGGCCTGCTGCCCAGGCACCAGTTCAAGCTGACTTGCTGAAGCTCAGCCAGCCCGCGCCGCCACCAAAGCAAAAGCAAGAGCAAGAGTCTCAACAGCAACATCGTGATGATCTGATTCAGGATGCTCCAACAGCAAGTATCTCGATCAAATCCGATCTGACACCAGCTAGCATTGATCGCGTTCAATCCAATGAACCAGCATTCTCATCAACAGCTCCGCAGGGAGATGGCGTCCCCAATCAAGCAGTGGAGGAGCTTGGGCTGACACTTAGAACATACAACAGTCTCAAGAGATGTGATGTCCACACCCTTCTGGATTTAGCCGGCAAGAGCGAAGAGAATCTCCTCAACTTCAAGAACTTTGGCAGCAAGTCAGTCATCGAGGTGCGCGATGCCCTGGAAAGGCTGGGACTCGCTCTTCCCTTCGCTGCCAGTGATATCGCTGGTCAGCATCCTCGCGGAGAGAATCCTTCCGACGGAGTGACGTTTGCAAAGCGTCGAATCGGCGATGTGAAGGATCTCGGCCTCTTTAGTCGCACCGTCAACTGTCTTTACAGAGGTAGAGTATTCAGTATTGCTGACCTGATCAAGTGTACTGAATCGGATCTTCTCTCCTTCCCTAATCTCGGACCCTCCGCCCTTGAAGAAGTGCGCGCTGCACTCGCGGCAAGGGGCTTAGCGCTTGCGCTTCCTCCACTACCCGCTGCCGCTGGAGATGCAAGCAAGAGTTCGATCAGTGAGTTGCTGATTGAAGAACCCTGGGAACAGCTCAGACATAGAGCAATGGATCAGCATGGATCAACATATTTGAGCCAGGGCCAGCTCACAGAGCTCTGCCGATCAACACCTGACAATCCAGCTGGTGGTTATCTCGATGAGCTGCTCATTAGACTAGATGCCATTGTTGGCTACCTGACAGACAATTTCATCTCTGGAAACGATGCAACATCCTCTGACCGGCGGCTATGTATCAACACCCTCAAAAAGCTGCTCTTTGGGCGCCTTCTCGCTGCCACCTATGACGTGGCCCAGGCCGATATCACTCGTCTTTCACGTAGCCTTACCGAGGCAAGCATCCGAAGCTGGACTGTGTATCTTGATCGATGCACAGGCAAGTCTCTGGTCACGATTGGCGATGAACAAAACCCGCCTATCAGCAGAGAGCGCGTACGCCAGATGGAGTTAAAGATCATCAAGGCTGTCGGTATCAAGCCTGCTGACCTGGTCTTAACTATCAATGAAGCCCAGTTGGCTCGAGAGTACAGCGCTGAACAGGAGGCGATTCAGTCCTGGATGACGCTCTTTGAGCGACTCCCGATCGCAGCGGATGAGAAATCCACTGGCACCGGCGTCTCAGCGCTGTGGCAGCAGGTGGTTGGCATGAACCTCAAAGAGCGGATCAATCTGCTCGCGAAGCACAACATTGTGAGAACCGCCAAGGAATACGACTACCACTATGCTTATGTAACGGCAAGAACAGGCCCTGTTGGCACGGGCTACTGGCGGGAGTTTGAGAATCTCAAACAATTCGTCATCCGTCATGCGGCAGCAATTGGATCACCCACTGTGATGCCGAACCAGACATCCTTCCCAGACTCGGTACGCGGTGTGGTCACCAGCTATGGAGGCCAGAGCAAAGTCGCCAGGAAGATCGGGCTTGAATATCACGGGCAATTGGTGGGTGAGGATGGTGGCCGTACATATTGGACTGACGAGAAGCTCACCAAGTTACTTGTTGATGTCAACACCCTGCTGGGTTTGTCCGAGGAGATCATGCCTAGCTATGGGCATGTCCTTGAGTTCTTCGCTAGCTCCGAAGATCCCAAGTATCAGGACAAGAAGCCTCACTCTGCCATTGCCGCGCTCACAAAGATGGGCAAGCTTCACTGGAGCGAAGTGGCGAGGCGTTTTGACAAACGTTTCATCAGTGGTGAATCACAAAAGGCTGTCACAATTACATACATCAAAGCCTTTGTGCGTGACCTTGGCGAGCACCTTGAAAGTCTTACGCCTTCTGAGCTGTTCGTGCTGTTCCAAGCTCAGGGAATCAACCGCGGCGAGCGCGAGAAGTTCAGTCGCACCTTTGATGCCTTGGTTGACGCCGTGCAGTCCGGCATGGTTGACAAGGAGCAGCTGCGCAGCTGGGCTGATAACAACGAGGTCGACACGATCAATGACCTGCTGGATCTTGGTGCAGAGCTCAAGGAGGAGGCAACGCTTGAGAAGAGAGAGCAACTGTTGTTGGAGCGTCGATCTAAGAAGCTCAATTCTGAGTTTCCTGAAGCCGAGGTTACGGCCGATCTCAGCGTTGAGGATTTGCCAACTCTGGAGCCCAAGGCCGTTCTTAAAGCCCTGGATAAAGCCGCCGAACTGGTCGAAAGCTCCTCCTCTGATGGTGACAAGGTTGAGTTCCTGAAGGCCAAGGCCACAGCCAAACTATGGGATGCCTGCTTCCGAGACGAGCAGGCCTTGATCGCCAAGCTGAAAGCACTTGAGATGGCTTCAGATTCCTATAGCCATGAAGTGCAGCAAGCCTTCCTTGATGAATACGAAGGTGCAAAGGCTCTGAATGTCCCTGAGAGCTATGCCTTCCGAGATCTCAAGGGAATCCCTCGGGAACCCAAATTGATGCAACGCCTCGTCGCTTTTCGGCTTGAGCGTGATCTGCGTCTTTTGAACCTGAGTGGCACCGGCACTGGTAAGACCCTCTCCGCTGTCTTTGCGGCACAAGTGTGTGGCAGTCAGCGGATCCTGATTTCTTGTCCAAACGGTGTGATCGATAGTTGGAGGCGTTGTCTTGAATCGGCTTATCCCTCCGCCACTGTTCATGTCAAGCCAGATGGTTGGGAGCTTGATGAGCTGGCCGATGGGGTGAATGTGGTGATCGTCAATCATGAGCGTTTTCAGGATCGCTTCGCGCAACAGCTGCTTGGCTTCTGCATTGGCTATCAGGCTGACCTTGTCGTCATCGATGAAATCCACAAGTCAAAGCGGCGTTTCACAGATGTGAGCAGTCAGCGCCGCAAGCTGATGAATGAATTCATCCGCATTTCAGCCAATATCAATCCTGATCTGAGAGTGCTGGGCTTGTCAGCGACACCCGTGATCAACAATCTCTATGAAGGCCGTTCTCTGATTGAGCTCATCTGCCAAGAGACCATTGATGATGTTGGTGAAAAGGTGGATCTCAACTCCTGCATGAACCTCTACCAGCACTTCATCGTGCGTGGCATTCGCATGAATCCGGGCAAGCTCCCTCGCACTGAGATCAGCCTCCACGAAGTCGATGCAACACCGTTGCTGTCAGAGATCGTGAGAGCCACAAAGCGCGGCAGCTTTCATGATGTCGAGCAGCTCCTGGTTGCTCCCAAGATCAAAGGTCTGCATGGAATGCTGAGGCATGGAAGCAAGAGTGTCGTCTTCATCACCTACATCAAAAACACCCTGCAGCCCCTATGCAAATGGCTGGCCACCAATAAGTTCAAGTTCAGTGTGTTTACTGGCGATGAGAAGGAGGCTCAAGATGAGGGATTCCGCGACTCTCTGGATGAATTCATCCGCGGTGACTCTGAGGTGCTGGTCGCAACCATTCAATGCGCTGGTACAGGCATTGATGGCCTTCAATCCGTCTGCAACAATGCGGTTTTCTTCCAACTTCCCTGGACTTCTACGGAGTTCGAGCAAGCCATCGGCCGACTGGATCGCGACGGCACTGACTTTGATTCAGTGACCATCCACGTTCCCATCACAGATATTGCACTACCGGATGGCCAGCGCTGGAGCTGGTGCCGCTCCAAGTTGGACCGGATTGAATCCAAGCGGGATATCGCCAAGGCTGCTGTTGATGGTGAAATTCCAGATGCAGCCACTCTGATCACTCCCAGTGAGGCCAGCAAATACTGGCTGAAATGGCTGGAGAAGCTCGATCAGGAAAGCCATGGCACCTGAAAGCATCCGGACAGGTCTGAATCAGCCCCGACACTCCATCTGTCTTAAGTCCCTACCGCCATGCCCTGCAGATCCTTGAGCAAGACAAACAGGTGCAACGGATCAGTAGGGGAGGAGCGGAAACCGAAATGGGTGTAAAAGCTCTGAGCGCGTTCATCCTTGGCATGCACCGCCAGGGCTCGGATGCCGGCGATCTCAGCCGCAGCCAGCGTGCGGCAGATCGCATCCTTCAGCAGCGCCGCACCCAGGCCCTGTCCCTGGTGGTCCGCCGCCACGGCAAGCCGGGCCAGCACCATCAGCGGACTCGGGTGGCGCGCCAACCCCTTGCGGATGCGTTCGGGGGCCTGCTCAGGGCTCACCTCACCCACCACCAAGGTGTGAAAGCCCACCACGGAATCCCCCACCAGTGCCACGTAGGTGCGACTGG
>Ga0164292_10005522_pt1 | contig 10358 bp, 10 predicted proteins | sample GEODES117metaG_FD_111486 | JGI IMG/M metagenome (GOLD analysis project Ga0164292, IMG submission 111486) | Eutrophic lake water microbial communities from Lake Mendota, Wisconsin, USA - GEODES117 metaG | ecosystem: Environmental > Aquatic > Freshwater > Lake | place: USA: Lake Mendota... | reverse complement strand
TCATTTTCAACAGTTAATCTAGACTTACAAGCCGGAGATAATCGTTTAACATTCGTTACCCATGTTTTTGCTGCTAATTCTTTGTTATTGTATGTAGCGCCGATATGAATATTAATTTTATTAAATGGCGTTTCGGATAGCCCTAACATATCAAATATTTTGGAGTGGTTTTCAAGCTCAATAAGAGTCTTTTTTACTACTTCTTCATTAGGGGATGCTAATAAATTAAACGGCCCAGGATGAGCGCCTAATCGGTGATTATGAGCCTTAGCATATATACCTATCCTATTTAATATTTCAAGGATTTCTGTGTGGTTATTAAGCTGCTCAATGTTGTAGTGCGAATACCAAGGAAATAAATCGCTACTAATTCGGAAAAACCGAATATTATTTAATTCATTCCAATGTATGATTTTTTCTAAATCTATTACATTTTTTAAAGCTAATTCTGATACATATTCAAGCCCTTTAGCTTTAAAAGTGGCTTGTTTCATACCTCGATTAGTAAAAATCTTTTGTTTTTGTAGCGTTGCATTGATGCAGGCATATCCTAATTCATTTATCATACATAAAGATATGAAAAACAAATCAATTATCCTAATTTTTTTATATAAAGATGAAAAAAGCCCTAACGGGCTCTTTTTTTAATTTAAACTGACTGGTGAGGAAAATGAAAGTAATTCATGAACTTCGATAATTTTAAAGTAATCTTTTAATTTTTTAAAATTTTCAATTGAATCTATATCAACATTTTTAGATCTTAAAAAAATAAACCCGTCGGCATAAAAAAGTCTTTTTGTTTCTGTAACAGAAGATTCTAAATTTCCAGAAAATACAATTAATTCTTCTAATATTAAAACATGAACATAATTTTCATTTTTAGATTCTTTAATTATAAAATCTATTTGTTCATTTAATGATATATTTTCATCATTATCTAGGTCAGAATTTTCATTTGATTCTTCAACATCTAAACAAATATCATATAAAAATAATATTTTTTCTTTTGTCGGAAGGCCTTTATAAAAGATAAAATCGTCATGCGATAACTTAATATTATTGTATACGTAATTCGTGTTCATTTTAAATGCTTAATAATGGTGTTTAATTTAATTTTAAGTTCCTCGGACAGCGATTTATCTAAATCTTTAATATAAAAAATAGTTGTATCAATAAATGTAAGATACATTGTAGTATGCGGTATATTATTATTTTCTAATTTAGATTCAATATCATATAATTTTTCTAAAATTTCATATTTTTCTCCAATAGGATACGGAGTATCTGATACATGTTGTTTTATATCAAATAAAGAAAATACAGATGATAAATCTAACATATATATTAATATTAATCATTAATAAATATCTTGGATTTGTTTTTAAATCTAGTAGTGTGTATTTTTTCTGCACGTATTTTTAATCGATTCATCTTAGATTCATTTAGCTCTGAAATCTTATCAGGATGGGTTCTATTAAAATTTTGAGTTGTTTTGCAACATAAAAGAGCTTTATTCCAAGCTTCTTCCTCTGAAGAAACTGATTCTATAAAATATTCGTCAAATAAATTAATAATCGAGTCTGTTAAATCGTCATTAATTCCAATATAATATAATCCTAATTCATTATATATTTGAGCTAGCGGATAATATTTCTTTACTCGCTTTTTTGCTGTTTCTAATTTCATTTTAAGTTGTTAATATAGTTAGTTAAGTTTTTAATGTCAATACTTCGGTTAACGGCAGATTCTACCGCAATCATTAAATCTTCATATAACTGAGTATGTTTAATAGGAGATATTGTATTAGAGGGCGAATTATTTAATAGATTTTTAAGAATTTCAACGTCTTTATTGGACGTATAATTTTCAATATATTCTATAATATCGCTCATTTCTAATTCAACGCTAATTGTTTTTATCATCACTTTAGTGCTTTTAATAAATATAAGGGATACATTTTAAATAAAAAAATATATTATATATTTAATTTGTTAATTTCTTAGTATTCTATATAGTATATTTTTAATCTTTCTTTATATAGCTGTTCAAATTCCATTTCTAAAAACCCAAATTCATTATGGATATCATCATAAATTTCAGTTAGTATTTTTTTATTTAACACACTATAAAACCTTTTTAGACCCCATATATGCTTAATAAATTTATGCGGCTCAAGAGTAAAATCAAGCTCTGGTTCCCATACGCTTATATTATTTAAGGTAAGTCCTGATCCTGAATGATACTTGTTATTTATTAACGATGTATATTTTAAATTTAATTTTTTACAAAGATAAGTAATTACACGTTGTTCAATAAATAATGTATGTGCATCTTTTTTGCGTTTTTTATTTATTAATGATTTTTTATTTAATAAAATTACATTATTCATGTATTCAAACCAATCAAATATTAATTGCTTATTATTAATATACATAAAAGCACAGTTGATTGGTAATACATCCCATTCATTTGGAACATAATCATTTATAAAATACGAAGGTTCAAGATACGGATTATTTTTATCATCTAAATTAAATGTCTCAAAATGAAATCCAACAAAATCGTTAAATATATCCCAATTAATTTTATTAGTAATCCAAAGGTCGGTATCTAAAATACAATACGTAGGTTCTTTTTTAGAAATATCATTTGCAGCATATATTTTAGCGACGCTCCAATATTTTTCTAAAGTTTTTTTATTGTATGGTATATTATCTAATACATCTATATTTATTTCGTCATATAATGTATCTAACTTATAAAAAGATATAGTTTTTAGAAATTTGCTATTACAGTATAATCGTATAGGGCCAAAATACTTTTTCCAAAATAAAATTGAAGCAAATTGAGAGGAAATTTCTACAAAATTAATTTCTTCTGTTTTTTGATAAAAAACATGATACCCAATCATTATTAAAACGCATATATAAATTTACCATCAGCATGCATTACTCTTGTAATTGATACTGTCGTAGCTTCAAAATATTTTTTAGATACTTCAACAGCTGTTTGAAACATTTGCATAGCAAATGGGTCCATTTGATTAGTTATGTGTTGTAATAAAGGTTGGTTAACAAATCCTTTTGTTTTAATCATATATTCACAAACTAAATCAACAGCATCTTGCATATTAACTTGACCTGTATAAATTTCCAAAATAATTTTTTTTAATCTTTCTTGTTCCATATTAATCAATGTTTGTTTCTATATATTTAATTTCACTAATCGAACGTTTTCTACCGTTTAAATCCATACCATATCCAAAAATCCATTCATTACCTATTTCAAATCCATAATAATCAACTAAATGTTTACTAGAAGGTCTGCAAATTAAAGCAACTGTTTTAATTTCCGATGCCCCGTGATTTTTATAAATTTTAGATAATTCTTTTAATGTATTTCCGGAGTCAATAATATCATCAACAATAAATACTGATTTATTTTCAATATTACTGCTTAAAGAAGATTTAATAGTTAGCCCTTGGTTTTCGCTGCCATTTTCATAACTAGATACTTGAATAAATTCAACTTCTATGTCTAAATTTAATTTGCGTACTAAATCAGAGAAGAATATAAAAGAACCGCGTAATACACACACAAATACAAGATCGTTACGATTTTTATAATCTTTATTAATTTCATTTGCTAAAGTATTTACCCTAGTTTGGATATCTTCTTTATTAATTAATGTTACTTCCATTGGTCAATAATTTTTTTAATGTCGCTAATAGGTTTAATTCCAATAATAGAATTTACCATAATATCATCTTTTAAAAAAATTAATGTAGGTACTGATAAAATATCGTAAGCAGCTGCTTCGATTTTATTTTCATCAATATTAATTCTACTAATTTGGACTAACTCTGGGTCTAGTTCCAATTCTAATTTATCAATAGCAGGTTTAAGTGCTTTACATGGGCCACACCATGGTGCGGAGAAATACAATATATTTAACATACTTAAAGATATAAAAAACAAATCAAAAAAACAAGAAAAAAAAAATATTTTTTTTAAATTATGAATAATAACTTAAATCTACTTTTACAAAGGATACGGGTGAAATAGGCATATCTGTAATATTATTAAATGAAATTTCATTTAAAGCTGGGTGAATATTAATATTATATCCTTTTTCTTTATAACGTTTAATACGATATACATATTGATCATTTAAATTTCGCACAGGTATTAATCTTTTATATAAACAATCTTCAATTAATGTTTCTGCATGATATAAATCATTGCCATCTAACATAATTGAATTAACTGTAAAATCAAATAAACTAATAAACTGTTCAGGCGTTTTTACGTGCCAAGTTATAAGATCTAAATTTAAATTTAAAAAGCTATATTGTCGCCCAAAATTTGTTTCTGATACTAATTTAAAGCCCAATTCTTTTATGCGTGCTTCAAAAACCATTAAATCTTCAAATGAACGAAAAAATATATCATAGTCTTTTTGAATAAACCCAAATGCAATTAAATCACTTACTGCACCACCGCCAATCATAAATGGAACATTTATTAAATCTTGAAGCGGTTTAAAAAAACGATAAATATATAAATAAAATTCACTTTTTACTATCATACTATTTACAAATTTGATCTGCTACTCTAACACTAAACGCATTATGAGGTTTCCATCTTGCTTTAAACCCAGATGCTTCAACATAACCAACAGCTGAACGTAATACGGTATTTGAATTATATTTAGGGTCTTCGTTAAAATCTAAGTCAATATTTTTAATAGTTAGACCACCGTCTCTAAGCATATTAGATACTTCAACAGAACGTTCTACTTCACCCCATAACCTTGAGAACCGATCTTTCATTTTAGGTAAAATATCTTTACTGTATAATACATGAGCACCTTTACCATTATCATTTTCATTTATATGTAAAACAATTACAGTTGCATACGTTGTCATTCTGCGGGAGTTTTGAGAATCTGTTCCTACATATAATTTAGTTTCTGGCTTTTCATTAAGTAAATTTTGAATATAACCGAAAACATCACCAATTACTTGATGATTACCTAAAGACTTAAATTGTAGATTCATAATAACCTCCTATTTATATATAAATATTATATTAGTGTGTTTAAGCAGATTCGAACTGCTACCTCAAGAATCACAATCTTGTATGCTAACCATTAACAACATAAACACCATGTTTGTACTTCCTAAGAGATTCGAACTCCTATCTCCCGGTTCGTAGCCGAGTGTTCTGATCCATTGAACTAAGGAAGCAGTTTGTAAGGTCACCGATACCACCTTACGCGGGGAGATTTAACGTGATTTGTCTTTATTTCAAGTCGCAGGCCTCCCTTGTTCACGAACCCGGATCGGTTTTAAGTTTGTAGTCGGGACAGGATTCGAACCTGTACCCCAGATATCTCCGAGTGCTTCCATTACACTACCTGACTATGTCCCAAACTTCACTTAATGCGTCCATTAAGGATAGGTTTGGTAATCCACCATAACTTATGCCTTGGGCTATTCGTTTACGTGGAGAAATCACCACTGAAAATTGTGCTGTTCTTACGGGAAGCATCGTGGTATGTTTTTATTTTTACTCGTCTTTCCGAGCCGTCACCACGTTTCTATTCTTAGTGTGGTTAACTTGGTAGTTCTAATAGGATTCGAACCTATACTAAACGCTTAGAAGGCGTTGGTGCTAATCCATTACACCATAGAACTATTAGTACCCTCGGTCAGACTTGAACTGACACGCCTTTCGACACCTGCTTCTAAGGCAGGTATGACTACCATTCCATCACGAGGGCAAATTTTCCTCATCTTGAGATTCTAGATGAGTAGATTTTAACGGTTTAGTTTTCTTGAAAACAAACACATTAGTGTCTTACCACATGAAAATATAAATCAACATTAATAGAGAGGAGTGTGCCCACATCCTTTTTATCCTCTATAACCGGCATTCCGCTGTCCGGATCGAGCGAGACCATTGTTAAAGACTTGGTCCAAAGACTGGTGAGTATCTCTTACTCATTGTCGGGAGGAGAGGAGTCGAACCTCTAAAAATACTGCTCTGCCAATTGAGCTACCTCCCAAAATTTTAACAATCGCCGTTGCACCATCCTTGTGCTTCGCAACTACTATATCCCATTTCGCATGTGAATACTCGATTGTGTTGTTTGCGTCGACCCCAAGATAAACTATAACGTCTATCGTATAAAGCACAGGTATGTAAATAACCCTTATCTTTTTCGATCCGCTTAGCCTTTCGGTTATATGCACGTTGTTGTCGTTTTTTAATTTTTTCTTCTCGTGTCATCGATATTTGTTTTGTGCTCCGAGCAGGAATCGAACCTGCACTCCCTTACGGGAACAGGATTTTAAGTCCTGCGCGTCTACCTATTCCGCCATCGGAGCATTTATTGCGGAGAGCATTGTAATCGAAACAAATACGTTTTACCGAACCACATGCTTAGCAGGCAGTGACAACACCCCGGTTGCTTTACTCTCCATGGTAGGGATACCTTGTATACTTAGGTTACTCACAAAGGTTTAAGTTCAGCTGCCCATATCCCTAGTAGGGGCCTACTCTTTGCTTTTATTTGAGGGCGATACAGGACTCGAACCTATATAAACCGCTTTGCAGGCGGCCACCTAAGCCATTCAGACAATCGCCCATTTTGAAGAGGGTATGGGATTCGAACCCATGTGCCCCGGATTTACGCGACATCTAGTTTTCAAGACTAGCAGAATCATCCATCTCTCTCAACCCTCTATATAAAACATAACTCACTCAGAGGGATATTTGTTGTACTGTCACAATCGGTGCCTATACTCTGGTTAATTATTCCGTCTGTATTCAACAGCTTTATGTTGACTTATAATTGGCTATTTCAATACAACTCACAACTTTATTTGTGATTAATGTTTTGTAGTCGCTATCTGATTCGAACAGATGATCTTCTCGGTGTAAACGAGATGCTTTAAAACCAACTAAGCGAAGCGACCATATAAACTTACTAACGACTTGTGTACGTTATGACCCCCTTTAATATTATCACTAACCCCGGGTGTGGGATATAAGTTTATTTGAGCTCAGTACCGGTTACGATCCGATGACCCCTGGTTACAAATCAGGCGTTTTACCAATTAAACTAACCGAGCATTATTTGCTGATATAAAAGGATTCGAACCTTAATCTTACTCCCCTGGTTGCCGTACCTAATCTGAAGACTCGAACTTCAGCGAGGGGTGTTGTGCGCCATTACACTAATATCAATCGAGAGTTTCGAACCTCTCAGGTACCTCAGGGTAATTAATCCTGGACTTTGTGCTGATAGCAGGATTCGAACCTACCTAGACTAACGTATCAGGTTAGTGCCTAAACCAATCGGCCATATCAGCAATTGTACTCCCGACGAGACTCGAACTCGCAAGCTTCCCCGTGAAAGGGGGATGTCCTAACCAATTAGACGACGGGAGCAAATATCTTAAATGTGCTACCAATTACACCACTCACAGGATTCGAACCTATACCTCCGGCATCACCGGCGCACTACCAATTATGCTAGCGCTGGGCATCGAACCCAGACTTTTTAACTCGTGGACCTTACAAGAATCGAACTTGTCACCTTCTCGTTATGAGCGAGCTGCTCTAACCTAATGAGCTAAAGGTCCTTTGTTTAGGGGATATTACTGTACTTCATATCCCCAAAGTCCTTAAGACTTACAGCATTCCGTCAATTGTTTATGCTGCTAACTTATTCATAAAAGCGTTCTCCCCCAAGGACTCGAACCTCGATTCAGCGGCTCAAAACCGCTTGTCCTGCCATTAGACGAAGGGAGAATTACAATACGTCAAAGATCTTTATTTCTTATTATACTTAAAGATAAGAAAAACAATTCAATTTTCCAACCTTTTTTTTATTTTTTTGTTGCGGGCCTTGGAGTCGAACCAAGTATCTCGAGGGTTATGAGCCCTGAATGATTAAATATCCGTTTCACTCTCCCGCCTTATATTTTAATATACTTAAAAATAAAGAAAACATTTCATATTTCCTAATCTTTTTTTAAGTTTTTTAATGTAGCGAGTATAGGATTCGAACCTATGTCTGAGCCTTATGAGAGCCCCGTAAGAAACCAACTCTACCAACTCGGCATTTTTCGTGGACCGCTAGGGAATCGAACCCTACACACTCTCCGTGCAAAGGAGAATCGCCGAAGCCTTGGAACATGGCAGCCCATTTTGAGCGGATACTCAGACTCGAACTGAGATCTCAGGTTTGGAAGACCAGAGCACTAACCATTGTGCTATACCCGCATGGCGGCCGCCTTATACTATTTCATATAATATTTACTCAGGCATTTGGCCATTTTGTAGAGTAGACCGGACTTGAACCGACATCGTCTTCATCCCAAATGAAGTGCCTCGACCAATTAGGCTACTACTCTATATTTTTTTAGCGGTCTCGAAGGGAATCGAACCCTCACCCCATGATAGACAGTCATGTATCCTAAGCCACTAGACCACGAGACCAAATAATTTACAATATGTTAAAAATCAATAAATGAACATGTGCCCCCGGAGGTACTCGAAACCCCACTACCCTAGTTAAAAGCTAGGTGCTCTTCCTCTTAAGCTACGAAGGCATACAATTTTGTTTTTGTGATGCTTCATAACCTAGTTATTAGCACCTTATAGTGGTTTTCGTTTCATTTTTATTTTTTTGTGGGACGGAAGTGTCACGATCACTATGCAGTTCGGTTTTACAGACCGTCTGACCTGCCCTGGGCATCGTCCCTTATTTTATTGCTGAGGTGGAGAATTTCGAAATCTCGTCATCTGACTTAACAGGTCAGCGCTCTGCCTCTGAGCTACGCCTCATTTTTGATAGGAATCGCTTAACCTACCTGCGATTTCCTATCGCTTAAACGATTTTTTTGCATGGATACAAGGATTCGAACCCTGACCTGCGGTTTTGGAGACCGTGATGCTACCGTTAACACCATATCCACTTATTTTTTTGTGCGGCCGATTGGTACTGACCCAATTTCTCTGGTTTTTCAGACCAGCGCAATACACCTCACCTGCTCCAGCCGCTTATTTTTTATTATACTTAAAGATAAGAGATTCTTTTCAAATATCCAACCTTTTTTTATTTATTTTTATACCTATTTAAATGATCATATACGCTCTTTATTTCTTTTAGGTATATTATATCATATAACTAATATAAGTTCAAATACGATTAAAGATAGCCCATATATACAATAAAAAACCCCGGATTTAATGTCCGAGGTTTATATAAATTTATAAGATTTAATCTATTTTTTAATAATCTTAATTATATATGATTCTCGGAAATACTTTTATACATATCATTAATCGGCGCCCAAAATTCTTGGCCGCTAACGGGATATTTAAATCCGCATGATGATGTATGTATATTTCTCAGTGTCATATAATAATATATATCTCGTAACTTTTGTTTTTAATTGAATTTTTTAAAATTGTTGCGCCGCCATGGAATCGAACCATGTTTGATGAGCTTATGAGACTCATGTGATACCTTACCACCCGCCCGCAATATATATGTTTGAGATTGAATCTTTAAATATCAATTTCAACTTCTAATATAAATATATAATAAATTTTTCAAAATACCAAATTTTATAAATTATTTATTGATATTTAAAAAACTTTTTAATTGTGGAGGTGAGGGGATTCGAACCCCTGTCTTGCTAGATAACTTAATAATAACTTTACTACATGCTTGTTTTGTATTTCTATAACTTGTAATACTCAAGTAGGGCCAACCGATAAAGGCTAACTCTCCACCAACTTGTTTCCTGCTGTTTTAAGTCTATTGATACAAGTAAACTAAGACTGTAAACTATGCAGCTATAGCTACTTCTTCATTTACTAATGAAATGATTCTAGCTAAAGTGTTATTAGCGAAAGTCCTAGACTCGTTGCTAATGGTATTGTTTTTGCCTGTTAAAGCTTGATATGTTTTTTAAGTAGATCAATATCATCTACTGCATGATTACTATTCGTTCTGTCTCCAATCTATTCCATTCACCCCCTAGGTACATAATTATTCTGTTACGTCATCTAAACTTTCAAATTCTTCAGGAACTTCAAGCACTTCAGCTTTTTTTCCTAATTTCTTTTTAAATGACGCTTCAACAATTTTAGTTTCTAATGATAATATTGCTGCGATCATAGAATCATCTACATACAGGTTTTCATATAACTTACCATCTTCACCTCGAACATTATAAAATATTTTTTTGTTCTTTGGTCTGCGCTCTTCTATAGAGCCTAATTTTTTAACTCCGGACCAAATAAAACAAATTGTCTGGCCTACTCGATAATGATTT
>Ga0164292_10005521_pt1 | contig 10360 bp, 11 predicted proteins | sample GEODES117metaG_FD_111486 | JGI IMG/M metagenome (GOLD analysis project Ga0164292, IMG submission 111486) | Eutrophic lake water microbial communities from Lake Mendota, Wisconsin, USA - GEODES117 metaG | ecosystem: Environmental > Aquatic > Freshwater > Lake | place: USA: Lake Mendota... | reverse complement strand
GATCACGCGACGGCCGGTGTGGGTGCGCATGCGCACCCGAAAACCAGACACCCGCTTGCGCTTACGGCTTGTTCCTTCCAGGGTGCGCTTGGTCATGGCTCTCTGCTCGCTGCGCTGGTCGCGTCGGTAATGGGCGTTGAGGCCAACCTATCAGGCGGGGTTGGCGGGTCAGGCGGGGGCTGAATCAGTTGGACGGGGGATCGATCTGGATCAGCCAGCTGCCCAGGTAGCCGGCCATGGGCACATCCCCAGGGGCCTGCGCTAGGGCATTGAACTGATACATGCCGATGTTGAAGGGATTGAAGATGTTCATGTACACCCCGATCGTGCCGGTGTCGGGGACGGGGGTGTCTGGAAAGATCTCGATGGCACCGCCGTTTGCGGCAACTTCAATCGTGGCCGGGATCGTTTCCTGGCACTTGGTGCGAGCCATCATGCCCCCCTCGCTCATCTTGCAGAGCTTCACCCGTTTGGGATCGATCTTGGTGTCGAAGTAGCTCGGGATCGTGATGCTCAATTTGAGGATCGCTGTTTTGCGGTCTTTCGGTTTGAGGATCAGGTAATACTCCGAGCGCTTGAGTCGCTCGGTGTACGTCATGAAGTAATAGAGCTTGCGGTAGTCCTTGGTGTTGTCCCAGCGGAACTCCATCAGGCTCGGGGTGCCCTGGGCCTGCACGGCTCCGGGCTGACCGCTGAGGGCGACGGCCCCAGCTCCCGCCAGGGCGGCGCTGGTGGCCAGGGCTGCGGCCCGCTTGCCCAGCTTGGGGCTGAGCCCGGACAGGCGACCCAGCTGGTGGAGGAAGGAGGGGAGACCCATCGGGGCGATACCGATCAAGATTGCAATTCTCATCAGCCGGTGCCGGCCCCGGTGGGCCGGGTGGTCGGCGCCACAGCTGGCGGCCCTGCCTAGGGGTGGGCGCGGTCGGGGCGCAGCCGCGCCGCAGCCCGCAGGTAGGGATGCACTGGCTCCTGGTCTGGACGCAGCCAGGCATGGGCCAGCAGGCGGATGCAGCGGGGCAGATCTCCAGCCACGGCCATCTGTTGGCAGTCGAGCAGGGCTACCTGCTCCCAGCCGACCTGGCGGCGGGCGATGGCGGCGGGGAAACAGGCATCCAGATCCCGGGTCACCGAAAAGGTGACCGAGACCAGTTGATCTCCGCTCAGGCCGTTGCGGGAGACCAGCACCTCCACCAGCTCAGCCACAGCCGCATCAATCGCCGCCGCCGTGTTGGCCTCGGCGGTGGTGGCCCCGCGCAGGGCCCGCAGCACAACCTTCTCGTTCATGGCCGATACAGCCAAAGAGGTTGGCCGCTCCAGGCCAACTCGAGGCTGAGGGCCTGACGTAGTTGGCGCAACTGGCTGCGTCCGGGGAGCACCCCGGCAAAGCGTTTCGGGGGGCTGCCGAAGGTGATCGGCCGGGTTTTTTCAGGATCCAGACCCGCCAGCTCCGCGGTGAGCCGCCGGGCGGTCTCCTCATCCCCCAGCACATCCACCAGGCCCAGCTCCTTGGCCTGGGCGCCACTGAAGACACGGCCATCGGCAAAGCTGCGCACCGTGTCGGAGCTCAGCCCCCGGCCGCTCGCCACGGCGTCGACGAACTGGGCGTAGCTCGAGTCGATCAGGCTTTGCAGCAGCTCCCGCTCCCCCTCGGTGAGGGCGCGATCGGGCGAAAGGATGTCTTTGTAAAGGCCGCTTTTGACGGTTTCAAAGCTGATGCCCACCCGCTCCAGCAGTTTGGAGAGGTTGTTGCCCCGCAGGATCACCCCGATGGAGCCGGTGATCGTGCCCGGATTGGCCACGATCTGTTCGGCGGCCACGCCGATGTACACCCCGCCCGAGGCCGAGATGTTGCCAAAGCTGGCCACCACCTTGCAGCCCTTCTCCCGCAGCCGCAGCAGGGCGCTGTGGATCTCCTGGCTGTCGCCCACGGTTCCCCCGGGGCTGTCGATGCGCAGCAGCAGGGCGGGGCATTCGCGCTGCTCCACCTGGCGGAGTGCCTTGAGCACCCGGGTGCGGGTGGCTCCGGCGATGGCCCCCTCGATGGCGATGCGCGCCATGGTGCGACGGGTCTTGCGGCGCCAGGGCCAGGGCATCGGGGCGATGTGAAGTGTTTGGATCTTAAAAAGAAAGCCCCCACCGGCCCGGAAGCGCCATGCCCCAGGCCCTGCGTTGGCCCCTGATGCTGCTGCCCTTTGCCCTCTGGGGCACGGCGATGGCTGCCATGCGGCCCCTCCTCGATGGCGGAACTCCCCTGCAGGTGGCCAGTCTGCGACTGCTGCCCGCCGGTGGGCTGGTGCTGCTGGCGGCCGTGCTGCTGGGGCGCCCGCTCCGGGTGGCCGCCGCGGATTGGCCGTGGCTGCTCGCCTTTGCCCTGGTGGACGGCAGCCTGTTCCAGGGGTTGTTGGCCCAGGGGCTGGGCCAGACCGGTGCTGGCTTGGGGTCCGTGCTGATCGACTCCCAGCCCCTGTTGGTGGCGCTGCTGGCGCGCAGCCTGTTCGGAGAAGCGATCAATCCAGTGGGCTGGATCGGGTTGCTGCTGGGCCTGCTGGCCATTCTTTGCCTGGGTTTGCCGGCACCGGTGTTGCAACACTGGTGGCTGGAGGGCCCGGCTGCCCTGGGTGAACGGGCGTGGAGCCATGGGGAGCTGTGGATGCTGGCGGCGGCGGCGGCGATGGCCCTGGGCACGGTGCTCTCCCGCTTTGCCAGCAGCCAGAGTGATCCCGTCGCCATCACGGGCTGGCACATGCTGATCGGGGGGGTGCCACTGCTGGCAGGCGTGGGATGGGAAGGCCCCCTCCTGCCCAGCTGGACCGCGGCGGAGTGGGGCTGGATGGCCTATGCCACCGTGCTGGGCAGTGCCCTGGCCTATGGGCTGTTTTTCTGGTTCGCCAGCAGCGGCGACCTCACCGGTTTCACGGCTCTCACCTTCCTGACCCCGGTCTTTGCCCTGTTCTGCGGGGTGTGGCTGCTGGAGGAGCAGTTGCAGCCCCTGCAGTGGCTTGGGGCTGCGCTGGCCCTGGTGTCGGTGCTGTTGATCAACCAGCGGCAGCAGCTCTGGCGCGGAACGGTGCCGGCGGAGCAGTCCTGATGCGGATTCTGGTGGTGAGCACCCCGGTGGGGGCCCTGGGCAGCGGTCGCGGCGGTGGCGTGGAACTCACGGCTTCCACCCTGGTGGCCGGCCTGCTGGAGCGGGGCCATCGGGTCACGGTGTTGGCGGCGGAGGGGTCGGTGTTGCCGCCGTCCTGTGCGGCCGCCCCGCTCTGGTTGGAGCGTGGTGCTGACCAGCCCAGCTGGCAGCACCGCAGCCGCCAGGACCCCATCGAACTGCCCGTGGATGCCCTGCTCGGCCGCCTCTGGCGCCGGGCGCTGGTCCATCAGGCCGACTTCACCGTGATCCTCAACCTCGCCTACGACTGGTTGCCGTTGTGGTTGACGCCCCACACCGCCACACCCCTGGCCCACCTGGTGAGCATGGGGTCGGTGGGCGAGGCGATGGATGGGGTGATCGCTGAGGTCAGCCGATGGCGCCCCCGGCACCTGGCCTTTCACACCGCCACCCAGGCCGCCGATTTTCAGCTAGCGGAGCCCCCGATCCTGGTGGGCAATGGCTTTGATCTGAGCCGCTACCAGCTCTGTCTCGAGCCGGAGCCCGTGCTGGGCTGGGCCGGCCGCATCGCCCCTGAAAAGGGGCTGGAGGACGGGGCGCAGGTGGCTGCCCGGCTGGGCCTGCCCCTGCGGATCTGGGGCTATGAGGAGGACCGGGCCTATGCGGCTCGGGTGGCCGCCTCCGTGCCGGCGGGGACCCTGGAGTGGCGGGGGTTCCTGCCCACGGAGCAGCTGCAGGGGGAGCTGGGACGCTGCGCGGCGCTGCTGAACACGCCGAAGTGGAATGAGGCCTTCGGCAACGTGGTGGTGGAAGCGATGGCCTGCGGCGTGCCCGTGGCCGCCTACCAGCGTGGAGGTCCAGGAGAGCTGGTGGTGGAGGGTGTGAATGGGGCCCTGGCTCCTCCCGATGATGGCGAGGCCCTGGTGGCCGCCACCCATCGGGCCCTGGCGGTGCAGCGCCAGGGCTGTCGGGCTTGGGTGGAGCAGCACTGCTCCCAGCAGGCCTTCTCAGCCCGCGTGGAGACCTGGCTGCAGGGTCTGGCGGGATAGGTTCAAAGCCGCTGTCCCGGCTGGATGTCCCTGCCGCCCATCGCCCCGGTCCGCCGCCGCCAGGTGTTGCTGCTCACGGCGGTTGCCGCGGCCGTGCTGTTTCTCTGGCGCCTGGGCCAAACCGGCCTGGTGGACGAGACCCCGCCCCTGTTTGCCGCCTCGGCCCGGGCCATGGCCGAAACGGGCGACTGGTTGATCCCCCGGGTCAACGGGTTGCCCCGCTACGACAAGCCGCCGCTGATCTACTGGGCGATGGGGCTGCTCTATGCCCTGCCCGGTCAGGACATCTGGAATCCCCTCGGCACCTGGGCGGCGCGGCTGCCCTCCGCCCTTGCCTGTGGGGCGGTGATGCTGGGCCTGGCGGCCACCCTGCTGCACTGGCCCCAACGGCCGGAACGCCCCGCCCTGGTGGCCCTGTCCGCCGCCCTGGCCTACGGGTTGTCGCCGCTGGTGCTGCTCTGGGGGCGGATCGCCGTCAGTGATGCCCTGTTTTCCGCTTTGCTGGCCGGGAGCCTGCTGCTGGCCTGGCAGGCCTATGCGGCGCCCGGTCGGGGCTGGCGCAGTGGCTGGTGGTGGCCCTGGCTGCTCCAGGGCCTGGCGGTGCTGACCAAGGGTCCGGTGGCCGTGGTGCTGTTGGGTCTCACCCTGCTGTTGTTCGCGTGGTTCCAGGGTGATCTGGGTGCGCTCTGGCGGCGCCTGCGGCCCCTACCGGGGCTGGCGATCATCGCCCTGGTGGCGCTGCCCTGGTATGGCGCGGCCCTGCTGCAGGAAGGGGATCCTTTCTGGCGCAGCTTTTTTGGTTACCACAACCTCCAGCGCTTCACGGCCGTGGTGAACAACCACCAACAGCCCTGGTGGTTTTTTGCTGCGGTGCTGGTGATCGCCAGCCTGCCGGTCACGCCCCTACTGCTGCAGGGGCTGGCCCAGGGCCTGGGCCGGCTGCGCTGGAGCTGGCGGCCCGCCCAGCCCGTACCGCCGCCGCTCTCGTTGCAGCGCTTCGCCGCCTGCTGGCTGCTGGCGGTGTTGCTGTTTTTCACCGTGGCCGCCACCAAGCTGCCCAGCTACTGGTTGCCTGCCACCCCGGCGGCGGGGCTGCTGGTTGCCCTGGCGGCCCAGCGGGGTGGCCAGCGCTGGAGCTGGACGCTCACGCTGCTGCTCACGGCCGTGCTGGCGGCTGGTTGGCTGGCGTCCCCTCTGTGGGTGCCACTCATCGTGGCCCCGGAGCTGCCCGGCCTGGTGCCGCAGCTCTTGGCCGGCCGCTGGTTGCTTCTGGGCGGCTTCCTCTATGCCCTCGCCGTGGTGCTGACTCTGGGCCTGGGTCGGTATGGGGGGGCGGTGGCCCTGCTCGGGCTGCAGGGGCCCCTGTGGGCGTTTGTGCCGCTGGTGCTGCAGCCTGCTTGGGAGTTGGGCGATCGCCTGCGGGGGCAGCCCGTGCGTGAGATGGCCGCCGTGCTGGTCCGCCAGGCCCGCCCCGCCGAACCGGTGGCGATGGTGGGCATGCTCAAGCCCTCCCTGCATTACTACGGCCGTCGGGTGGTGATCTACGAGGGGGCCGAGCCCCACCATTTGGTCAACCTGGCCGACCGGCTGCGGACCGAGAGCCGACCAGGCCAACCCGCCAGCACTCCAGAGGCCCAGCCCACCGTGCTGGTGGTGATCGATGCCGGTACGGCCGGCCAAGCCCATTGGCAGGGCCTGGGGCCCCAGCCTTTGGCACGCAGCGGCATCTACGGGCTGTGGCGCCTCGATCGGCGTCAGCTGGAGCAACGGGCCCAGCAGCTGCGCACTCAGGGAGTGGCGACAGACTGGCGTCTGCCGCGTCCTGAGCGCTACTGAATCGGCTCAGAACCAGGGGGCTGGGCCAGCTGCTTTTGGCGGCAGAAGCTGCAGTGGCCCCAGCGGGCCATCTCTCCGGCGGGCGCCGGGCTGCCGCAGCTGGGACAGGTGGCCATGCCGTGCACATCCACCCGGCTGGGGTGGGCGGCCCACACCGCCGCTTCCTGCTGACCGCCCGGTGGGGCGACGGCGCCCGGGTGGTGCTGCTCCAGGCGGAGGTCGCGCACCGTAAAGCCGTTGGCGCGCAGGGCCCCCAGCAGTTGGTGGCGGTTGTACTGGAGGGCCTGCAGCCAGGGGCCAGGGGCGGCCCCCACCGTGAGCAGGCCGCTGTGGAGGCGGAGGGGGCGGCAGTGGGGGGCCAGTTGGGCGCCGGCGATGCGGGGCCAGGCCTGCCAGAGGGCCGCCAAATGCCCACCCTGCTGCCAGCCCTGCTCCAGGTCCTGCAGGCAGCTGGCCAGGCCGCTAGCGGGCGGCCGAGGCGCGGCCACCAGCAGCGTCAGGTTGCCGATTTGGCGGGTTTGCTGGCGGGGCGCCTTGGCCATGGCCTGACGTTATCCGGACTGCGCCATCCAGGTGCGGCAATCCCGCTGGTGTCGGGCCGCGCGAGCTGGCTACCCTCAGGGCCTTGCCCCTGCAGCCTCCGATGGGCTTTTTTGATCGCCTCAGCCGCCTAATCCGCGCCAACGCCAATGCGGCGGTTGGGGCGATGGAGGATCCGGCCAAGATCCTGGATCAGTCGGTGGCCGACATGCAGTCGGATCTGATCAAGCTGCGCCAGGCCGTAGCCACCGCCATCGCCAGCCAGAAGCGCATTCAGAATCAGGCGGAGCAGGCCGAAGCCCAGGCCAACACCTGGTACGAGCGGGCCGAACTGGCCCTCAAAAAGGGCGAGGAAGATCTGGCCCGCGAAGCCCTGGGCCGCCGCAAGACCTGCCAGGACACCGCCACCGCCCTGAACACCCAGCTCCAGAGCCAGGCCGGCCAGGTCGAGCAGCTCAAAAAGAGCCTGGTATCCCTGGAGAGCAAGATCGCCGAGGCCAAGACCAAAAAGGACATGCTCAAGGCCCGGGCCCAGGCGGCCCAGGCCCAGGAGCAGCTCCAGAGCGCCGTGGGCAGCCTGGGTACCAACAGCTCGATGGCGGCCTTCGAGCGTATGGAGGAGAAGGTGCAGACCTTGGAGGCCCGCAGTCAGGCTGCGGCCGAGTTGGCCGGTGCCGATCTGGAAAGCCAGTTTGCGGCGTTGGAAGGGGCCCCGGAGGTTGACGATGAATTGGCGGCTCTGAAAAATCGCCTGGCCGGAGGGACACCGGTCTCCCTGCCTGCGAACAACCCCGCTGCTCCCCAGCTCGAGCCCGTACAGGTGAGTGAGGTGGATCCCGAGCTGGAAGAGCTGAAGCGATCGATCGACAAACTCTGAGTCGGTGTGGCGGGTGACCACTCCGACCGGTGGCCCCGCTCCATACAATCGCCCTAGCACCCGTCGTTCCAGGGCCTCTGCCGTGTCTGTCGCTCACCTCACCGATGCCAATTTCCAAGCCGAGGTGCTCGCTGCGGGCACCCCGGTGCTGGTCGATGTATGGGCGGAGTGGTGTGGTCCCTGCCGGTTGATGGCGCCGATGATGGACTGGTTGGCCACGGAATATGCCGGCCGTTTGGCGGTGGGCAAGCTCGAGGCCGACATCAACCCCACCACCCGCGACGCCCTCCAGATCCAGGGCCTTCCTGCTCTGATTCTGTTTAAGGACGGTCAGGAGCTGGCTCGCCATGAGGGCGCCATGGCGAAACCCCAGCTGCAGGCTTTTGTGGATGCCCATCTCTGAGCGGCTGTCGCGGCTTGGCAGTGGCGTCTTCGCCCGCAACGACCAGCGCAAATCCGCCTACGTCGCCCGGGCGGCCCGTGAGGGTCTGCCGCCCTTGCTCGACCTCTCGCTGGGTTCCACCGACCTCCAACCGCCCGCCGCGGCGATCCAGGCCATGGCGGACCAGCTGGGTGCGCCAGCCAGCGCCGCCTACTGCCTCCATGGGGCCACCCGGCCCTTCCGTCAAGCCGTGGCTGCCTGGGCCGAGCGGCGATTCGGTGTGGCAGTGGATGCGGAGACGGAAGTGTTGTTGCTGGTGGGATCCCAGGAGGGCACGGCCCACCTGCCGCTGGCGGTGCTCAATCCGGGGGATCGGGCCCTGTTGCTCGATCCCTATTACCCGTCCCACATGGGTGGCCTTCACCTGGCCTCCGCCGAGCCGGTGCTGCTGCCCCTGGATCCCACGGCCGGCTGGCGCCCCCAGTTCGAGGCCCTCAGCCCCGAGCTCTGGGATGACCTCAAATTGATGGTGCTGGGCTTTCCCCACAACCCCACGGCCACCACCGGCCAGCAGGCCTGGGTGGATGAGGCTGCCGAACGAGCCGTTCGCCACGGGGTGGTGTTTGCCCATGACAACCCCTACGTGGATCTGGCCCTCGATGGGGAGGCCCCGGCCCTGTTGCGATCGCCGCTCTGGCGGGACTGCGGCATCGAGTTTTTCTCCTTTTCCAAGAGCTGGTGCCTGGGGGGCTACCGCCTGGCCTTCGCCATCGGAGCGGACTGGTTGATCACGGCCCTGCGCCAGCTCAAGGGGGTGGTGGATTTCAACCAGTCGTTGGCCCTGCAGGCCGGGGCGATCGCGGCCCTGGAGCAGGCTCCAGCCTGGCCCGGGCAGCTGCGCACGGTCTATCGCCAGCGCCGCGATCGCATGGCGGCGGCGCTGGAGGCGGTGGGCTGGCCGGTGCGGCGGCCCTCGATGGCCCTCTATCTCTGGCTGGAGCTGCCGCCCCAGGCCCGAGGCATGGGCTCGGAGGCCTTTGGGGCTGCCCTGCTGGAGGCCACCGGTGTTGCCCTCACCCCCGGCAATGGCTTTGGTCCGGCGGGAGAGGGTTGGATGCGGCTGGCGCTCGTCCATCCGGAGGAGGAGCTTGCCGCTGGTGCGGCCCGCATCGGCGCCTGGTTGGCCAGCCTTTGACCTGGCAGCTGCGCCGCCTGCCGGTGTGTGCCAGCACCGAACGCGAACTCGATCGCTGGCTTGTGCAGCGCCAATCCCGTTTTCTGCTGCCAGACCCCTTGCCGATGGCCCGGTTGGCGGTGCAGGCCCGGCGGCAGCGCTTTGGCCATGGCCAGCAGGGGCGTCCCTGGCTCTCCCCTCCTGGCGGACTCTGGCTCAGTGCCGCTTTCCCCTGGGCGGGGGGGCTGGCGGGGTCGGCCTCCCTGGGGCTGGCGGTGGCCGTGGGGTTGGCCCAGCAGCTGGAGGCCCTCGGGTTGGCGGTGCAGCTCAAGTGGCCCAATGATCTCCTCGTCCACGAGCGCAAGCTGGCCGGGCTGCTGCCCCGGCTGCGGCTGCGGGGCAGCCTGATCCGCTGGGCCCAGGTGGGGGTGGGGCTCAATGGTTGCAACCGGGTTCCCTCTGGGGCCACCTCGGTGGCCGAGGCCCTGGCGCGCGCTCGGAGCCATCCCCAGGCTCGCCCGGAGCGGCTGCTGGGGCGGGTGCTTGCCGCCCTCGACTGGGCATCGGCCCATGCCGACCAACCCGAGCTGGTGAAGGCTGCCGCTGAAGCGCGCCTGTGGCGACCAGAGCCGGGCTGGCTGCACGAGGGTGAGGCCTGGGAGGTGTTGGGACTGCATACCGATGGACGCCTGCGTCTGGCTCGAGGCGGCAGGGAGATTGCCGTGCAGCGGCAGTTCTGAGGCCGTCATCTCCCAGGGGTTGAGACGGAAGGACCAGGGATTTTTACAATTCAGCCCATGACCGACAGGAGCCGCCCGCCCCAACCCTCTCGCCCCGCGTGGGCTGCGGCCGTTGTGGCGCTGTTGCCGGTGCTGTCGGCTCCCCTGCTCGGGGTGGGGCTCGCCTGGGGCCAGAACCAGCTCACGCCCGAACCTGGCAGTGCTGCCCCCGCCGGTCCACTGGTTTCCCCCCTGCCCCCCCCGGCGGTGCCCCTGGCCCAGCCGCTGCGGCCCGATCCGACCGCCCTGCCCAGCCGCCCTACGGCCCGGTTCGACGCCTCCCTGGATTCTTTGGTGCGCGATGGAGTGGTGAGTCCGGCGGAGCGGGCCCGAATCCGCTCCGGCTCGGGCATGACGCCCTTTCAGGTTCCCGCCCACCAGCAGGCCTGCCGCAGTGGCGCCCTCTCCCGGCAGGAATGCAGCAGCGGCCTCGTGGTGCGCTGGCGGGGGCGTTTCAACCAGGGTTCAGGGGCCGATGGCGGAGTCGACGGCGCCTCTGGCTTCGCTGGGCAACCCCTGCCGCCCCTCACGGTGCCGGTTTCGGCCCTGCTGGCAGGAGCTGGGGGAACGTTTCGGTTGGCGGATGTGTTCGGGGTGACGCCGCGGCCGGCGCCGAT
>Ga0164292_10005516_pt1 | contig 10365 bp, 7 predicted proteins | sample GEODES117metaG_FD_111486 | JGI IMG/M metagenome (GOLD analysis project Ga0164292, IMG submission 111486) | Eutrophic lake water microbial communities from Lake Mendota, Wisconsin, USA - GEODES117 metaG | ecosystem: Environmental > Aquatic > Freshwater > Lake | place: USA: Lake Mendota, Wisconsin... | reverse complement strand
GCGCTGGCGGCCCTGCGAAAAAGATCACGCTGTCGCTCAAGGCGCTCGCTCCGGATCCTTGGGCGGAGCTTGATCTTGTGGAGGGCCGCGTGGTGCAGGGCGTTGTCGTACGGACGACCGACTTTGGAGTTTTCCTGAAGATTGCCCCGGGCGTCGAAGGCTTGCTTCACGTTTCTGAATTGGCCAAAGGCGCTGTGATGGCCGAAGGGCAGTCGGTTGCCGTTGCGGTCAAAAAGATGGACCGTACAGCTAAAAAGATCTCGCTTCTGCTCGCTCCGGAAGGAGCGCAGATCGGCGCAGTGGTCGAGACCGGATTACCGGTGTCGCTGCGTGTAAACGCCGTCGTGAATGGAGTTGTAGAGCGCATCGAAACGTTCGGTGTTTTCGTTCAAATCGACGGCATTACTGGGCGCTCGGGCCGAGGACTTGTGCCGCTCGCTGAGCTCGGTGTTCCGCGCGGGACCGATTTGCGAAAAGCATTCCCCGAAGGCACAAAAGTCACCGCCAAAGTGCTCGAGATGAGCGAGGGGCGAATGCGGCTTTCGATCCGCGGCGCTAAGGATGCGGAAGAGCGCGCCGACTTCGAAGCTGCTCGAGGCAAGGCAAAGGCCCCGGCTTCGCTCGGGACATTTGCCGACCTCTTGCGTGGCAGAAAGCTCTAGCAAATGCGTTGCGATGCACGTGACCAAGTCGTGATGGACTTCGTCACGTGCGATGTGCACGATTTGTCTCAAGCGAGTGTTGACGCCTAAACCAAATGAAAGCCTGATTGTCCTCTCGGATGTTCACCTCGGCAGTGACATCCAAGAGACGTTGCCGAGTGGTACCTCGGGCGGTTCAGGTCCGCGACGAACCGCTGCAGTCGACCGCGATCTCGCCCGCTTGTTTGCCTATTACCGCGATAGGCCGCCGCCTTCAGCGCGCTGGCGAATGGTGATTGCGGGCGACTTTATTGATTTTATTGGCATGACCGTGGCGGCGCCATTGTCGTCGCGTTTAGATACGGAACTGACGCCGGAAGAAGAGTCGCACGGGGTTGGCAGTGCGATGGACCATGCGCGACTCAAGCTTTCGCGTGTTGTCGCGCGTCACACGGACGTGTTCGAGCAACTAGGTGCATTTGTTGCTGCGGGTCATGCACTGTCGGTGATTCATGGGAATCACGATATCGAGTTTTACTGGGCAGAAGTTCGGGCGGATTTCCAACGAGCACTGTTTGCTTCGGCACAGCGCATCATGACTCCCTCTCAGAGTTGCACATTCGAGGAGTTCTCGGCGCGCATTCAATTTCACCCGTGGTTTTTTTACTCTGATGGTGTGGCGTATATCGAACACGGTCATCAGTACGATGCTTACTGCTCGACCGAACATATTATGGCTCCGATATCGCCGATTGACACCCGTCGTGTGGCGCGCGGATTTTCAGATATTCTCATTCGGTATGTGGTCCGTCCGACACGCGGAATGACGGAGCACGGTCACGATAAAGCCGGACTGTTCGATTACCTAGGCTTTGCATTCCGACTTGGCGCAACCGGAATGGCGCGCTTGGGGCTCAATTTCGTTCGGGCGGTTGTCGAGATGTTCCGAGAGCGTCGAGCCTACTTGTCTCAGTCCGCGAAACGGTTGCGCGCGGAACACGAGGCGTGCGTCGCAGCGTTCGCTCGCAATGCTCGGCTGTCGGTCGAGCGCGTGCGGTCGCTGTTGGCTTTGCATGCCCGGCCTGTCACTCAAAGCGTACTTGGGATTATGCGAGGAGTTCTTTTAGACCGCGCGGCCGTGGCGCTTGCGTCAGCGGTCATGGTTTTGACCGTCGGCGTTTTTGGCAAGCACGTGATGCACCCCGGTGCGTGCTGGGCGTTGGGGGTTGGGATCGTCGTTGGGTGGCTCGTTGCCAATAGTTATTTGCAGAATCAGCGTATGATCGATCCATCGCACTTGCTGGCTGACCGCGCGGCGCACGTGGCGAAGCTGTTTCCCGCCGCATTTGTCGTCATGGGCCACACGCATGTTCCGACCTCGGCGCCTGCAGGGAATGCAAGATACATCAATGTGGGTTCATGGTCGGAGGAGGTCGCCGAGACGCATGATCCCGACGCGCAGCCGCTTGTTCGCGCAGCCCGAACGCACCTCGTCATTCACATTGGGCAAGATGCGCCCGAGGCTACGCTTCTCACCTGGGGCGAAGAGGGGCCACAGCAATTCGAGTCGTGGGAGGGATGACGCACTTCGCCGTCGCACCGAGCGTGCGCTTCCAGTACGGTAACCCCCGTGCGTTCGGCGTGTGAACAATCGACCGTCTTGTCGTTGGAAGAGCTGGGATGGTCCGCCGAGCGCGCATCGTGGCAAGCCACCCAAGGAGAGGCGGTCGATTCCGCGTGGATTCCGGCTCGCGTCTCGTCGGTGTATAGTGCACGCGTTGAGGTGTGGCTGCCAGGTGAGGCCACGCCTCGAATGGTGGCCTTGCGCGGTCGCGTGCTTCGCGATGCACCGGAGGGCGGTTTGGCTGTCGGTGATTGGGTGCTTGTGGGCCCGGCCGCGCCGGGAGCGAGCGAAGTGGTGGTGGAGCGGTTTTTCCCACGCACAACCACGTTTTTGCGTCACGCCGCAGGCGAGCGTTCCGAGCCGCAGGCGATCGTCGCCAATGCGAACGACGTGATGGTTGTGACGTCGACGGACGGCGATTTTAGCGTTCGGCGCATTGAGCGCTACCTGGTTGCGATTCAAGCGGGGGGCGCCAAACCGACGGTAGTATTTGCCAAATCCGATATTGCAGCGTGCGCGGAGGCGGCTGCATGTATATCGCCGCTCGCGCGCGTCATCGTGACGAGCTCGCACACGGGCGAGGGAATCGAAGAGCTTCGGGGGCTTATTCGCAAGGGCATGACAGCCGCATTTGTCGGCTCTTCAGGCGTTGGGAAATCCGCCCTCATCAATGCTCTTTTAGGATGCAATGTGCAACGAGAGGGGAGCGTGCGCACGCACGATCGCCGCGGACGACACACAACGACTCGCCGTTCGCTGTTTGCATTGCCTGGTGGCGGGTTGATTGTTGACACCCCCGGTATGCGGGAACTCAAACCGTGGACGTCTGAGCATTCGATCGATCCGCACTCGGAAGACGCATTTGGCGACTTGCTCCAGATATCTGCGCTATGCAAGTTCTCGGATTGCCGTCATTCCAGTGAACCGGAATGCGCGATTCGCGAGGCGATCGCTTCCGGGGCTGTCGACCCCAAGCGGCTTGAGGCTTGGGACCGATTGCGCCTCGAAGCCACTGCGAAGCCCGGCAGCCGGCACGGGGGTCAACCCGACGCACGCGGGGGTCGAAACCGAGGGCCCGCGAGCAAGTATTCCAAGTCCGTCAAGTCACCGGCGTCGAAATAATCGGTGCGCGCAGCGTCAGTGCTTCGCGTTTATCTCGCTCAGCGGAATCACGCCGTCGTCGAGGGAGCTGTCGAGCTCATCGGCGTCGAAAAACCATGCGGCATCGCGAGGATGCGACGCCATGTACGCAACCGCGAGGATGGCGAACGTGCAGGCTGCAATGATCGAAGAGCGCAAGACCGCGGAGTGACGAGCACGCATCAGATATGCGCGGAGCATCAATCATGCCTCTGCACGGAGCCTGAGGTTACGGTTGTATGGACTTACAACAGCGGAATCCTAAGTGATAATTCACGTGCCACGCGGATTCGATATTTTCGACGTGCCACCGTGGGTCGAAATTGCAATGATCCGGGTAGGTGTTCATGCCGTTACTCGATGGTCGAGCCCCAGCTGCGTTCGGTTCGCGGGCAACCTCGACATAGAACCAGGCGCTGCCCTTCAGTTGCGTCAATGTTTGCCCGCCTTCTCGGCGGGTCATAATTTCGGCGACATTGCCGTGTTGGTCGAAAACGCCAAAGCGTGATCGGCATTGCGGAAATGAGCCTGAGGGCTCTGTGTCGGTCGTGCATGTTCGGAATGCAGCCATAGCGTCATGGGTGTTGCACGCCTGGCGATGAGGCGTGTTGGTGTGGCACGCGGTAAGGTCGAGCTCGTCGCCGTAGGCATAACGCCGGTCGGGCGTGCCATCGGGATCGGCGCGGCATGCGAGATTCCACTCACCTTGATCGCATAAGCGCTTTCCTTGCATTTTACACAACTTTTGGGCTTGGCTTGGTGCGACCCAAACAAGGGGAAGCTCGCATGCTTTGTTTGGGAATTCGAAAACATCGATGCAAAAAGATGGTTTCTTATTTGAACCCCAAATGGGTACCATATTGCCGGCGCCGCAAAGCGATTGTTGCTCGGGTGTTTGAATCGTGATGCCTTTAAGGTTGTCGAGGCACGCTTGTTTCGAGATGGTGTGGCGCGCGATTTGCCGATTGCCTTGGTTGGCGCGCGCGGGAGTATTGGGACCGACAACGGTTTCCAGCCAGCCGAATTTGTTTGGCGATTGGCTTTTTGTGGCAAGGAAGTCAGGCTGTGAATTTGACGCGAAGACGAGGTCAATTAGGGCCTCGCGCGATTCGAGGTGGCCGAGCATCGGATCGATTGCATCGGGCGGTGTTGTGCCACTTGAGGCAGAGATTTTTGTATGGTCGCCGTGCTCGCTTTGGTCACTTTGGGGGCTTGGGTACAACACCGCGGCCGCATCGGCGGCGTCGGACTGCATCGAGGTCGCGGAGGGTTCGATTCGTGGTGCGTCGGCCGATGCAGCGTGGGGTGATGATGTCAGCGCCCCGGCGTGCGAGGGCTCGGCGAGCGAGTCGCCTGCGCCTCTCGCGTTTGAGGCAGGGCAGCCACCTACGCGGGCGACTAACGCCGCTGCCGCGGGCGCGACCCACGCTGCAAGCCATGTGCGCACCGAGACGCGATTCATTGCCCTACGAAGCGTAGCGCGCCGATGCGAAATTCGGTTGGAAGATACTTTAGGTGTGCACGCCCGTTGCATGAGTCGTTCGTCGGTCTTAGCTTTCGCAAGGCAATGGCAGCGGATTTCTATTCGGTGCTCGGCGTGCCGAAAGACGCCGATGCAGCCACCATCAAAAAGGCCTATCGCAAACTCGCCCGGGATTTGCATCCTGACAAAAACCCTGGAAATAAGGCGGCAGAAGAGCGCTTTAAGGCGGTCAATCGCGCTTACACCACGCTGAGCGATGATGGCAAACGCAAGCTCTACGACGAGTTCGGCGAAGAATCGACGCGCGAGGGGTTCGACCCGCAAGCGCAGCGTGCCTATCGCCAGTGGCAGTCTCAAGCAGGTTCTGGCGCGCGAGGTTCATCGGGGTTCGGTTCGGGATTCGGTGGTGGCCGCGGCGGCGTCGGACTCGACGATTTGTTTCGTGCGGCGGGGGCCGATGGCGATGTACGCGCCGAATGGTTCGGTGATTTGTTCGGTCAAGGCGCCCGGCGTGGCGCGCAAGCACCCCGGCGCGGACGTGACTTTGAGCAAGATCTCACGATTGATTTTGCCTCGGCGGTGCGGGGAACAACGCTGCAATTACGGCACCCAACGTCAGCAGAGCAGGCTCCTGTAACGGTGCGCATTCCGCCCGGGGCCGAAGATGGCAGTCGGGTGCGCATCAAGGGTCAGGGGGCGCGGGGGCCGGGCGGGGGCGACCCGGGGGACTTGATTTTGGTATTGCACGTTACGCCTCATCCGTTGTTCCGACGTGAAGGCGACGACCTGCATCTCGAAGTTCCGATTTGGGTGAGTGAGGCGATTCGAGGCGGGAAAGTGAAAGTGCCGACCTTTGATGGGGACATCACCGTGAAGGTGCCACCGGGCACGCAAAGTGGAACGAAACTTCGCATTCGCGGCAAGGGCATCGGTCGTAAAGACCGCGAGCCAGGAGATATGTACTTGTCGTTTTCCGTTCGCGTGCCGTCGTCGGCCGCGCCTGAAGTTGTCGAGCTCGCTGAAGCCTTGTCGAAGCACGAAACAGAAGACCTGCGCGCAAGTCTTCGCGTGTAGAATGCACATGTGGCGCGGTGGCCCGCGCCGCGCTTGCGCCAACCGAGCGAGTGCGATGGCGCGCCTGTGAAACCACCCTCAGCGTCGCTTCGTCTTCTTTACTTTTTTTACGACACCGCCTGATTTCGATGTCGCCGTCGGTTTGCGACCGTTTTTTACGTTTTTCGGTCCTCGCTTTTTGGCAAGAGCACGATCGGTAACGGTCGTTGGCGAGGCTGCCTTCTCGGCGCGCGCGGGAGCTTTCCCGCCCCGCGACGGACGAAGGCCTCGCTTTGCGCCGCGGTCGCCGTCGTCGCGTCCGAAGCGTTGCGCGCGTCCTTCGCTGGCGCTGCGATCGAGAGATTTTGCCTTCTTGCCGTGTTGTTTGCTCGCGCGCGTGTGGCGAACAGAATCTTCGGCGGATGCGCTGTACACGCGACGGGCGTAGATGGTGCGTCGCAGAATTGCGCAATCTGTGATGTCTACAATTATTGCGTCGCCGAGCGCAAGGATCTGTCCGGTTCTTGAACTCGTGGCAGCCAAGCCGTCCTCGCTGATTTCGAAATCGGCCCCCAAGTCTTCGGTGCGCACCAATACATCGACGAACGGATCATCAATCGTCACGAAGGCGCCCGTACCGACGAATGCTGAAATCGTGCCCTCGAAGCGCTCGCCGATGCGATCGATCATGTAAAAGCAGCGATAAATGTCGACAATCTCGCGCTCGATTTCCATCGCGCGGCGTTCGGCCATGGATGATTGAATGGCGGCCTCGGCCATCTTTTCGGGATCAGCAACACGGCGCATCGGCGATTTCGCTGACGCCTGTTCGTGGTCGAGCGCCGCGTGGATGATGCGATGATCGACGAGATCGGGATAACGTCGAATCGGTGAGGTAAAGTGCAAGTATGCGTCGGAGGCGAGGCCGAAGTGACCCTCGTTTGAGACGTCGTATGTTGCTTGCTTCATCGACCGCAGGAGCAATTGATTGAGCACCGCAGCTCGCGGGTGCGTAGCGAACTGTCGGAGTAGTCGGGCCAGGTCCTTCGGGGTTTGGGTGCTCTCTACATCGAATTCGATGCCGAGCAGTTCGCACATCGCCGACAGTCGCTCGAGCTTCTTAGGATCGGGGGGTAGATGAATTCGGTATATCGCCGGCAAATCGCGCGACAATAGCCATTTGGCGACCGTTTCGTTCGCAAAGAGCATGAGCTCTTCGATGATCTGATACGCTTTTTTTATACCAGGATCGCCGGAACGTTTGCGGACTTCGGTCGGCTGGCCGTCCTGATCAAGCTTGATCACAGCTTCGGGTAAGTCGAAGTCGAGAGCGCCGCGCTTCATTCGTTTTGCGCGGAGCAGGAGTGCGCACTCGGCGGCCACGCGCAGATCCTCGACGAATGCCTCGGCATCGTTATTTTTTGCGGGTTCGGTGGTGAGACCAAGCGCCTTTGCGACGCCCCCGTACGTGAGCTTGGCGGCGCTCTTCATGAAACCGCGAACAACTCGTGCGCTTTGCACGTTTGCCCGAACATCGAGGACTGCGTGAACACACAAGCACAACCGGGTGACATCAGGCAGAAGGGAGCAAAGATTCGAAGACAGAGCGCGCGGCAGCATCGGAATCGCCCGGTCTGGCAGATAAATGCTGCACCCTCGCGCGCGCGCCTCGTCGTCAATCGCCGTGCCTGGGCGCACGTAGGCACTCACATCGGCGATGGCGACCCAGACTTCGTAACCGCCGTCGTCGCGACGCTGGACCCAAACCGCATCGTCGTGATCGCGTGCGTCGTCGGGATCGATCGTGGGTAGAGGAACGTGCGTGAGGTCCTCGCGCCCCTGCAGCATCGCCTCGGGTACCTCGTCGCCGTAGCGCTCTGCTTCGGTGATGGCCGCTTCGGAGTGGACTTCGGTCGCTCCGTGAATCAAGAGCACTTTTCGCGTTTCGACTGAAAGCTCTCCGGGATTGCCAAGTACGGCAACGATTTTCCCTTCTGGGTTTTCAACGCTGCTCTCCGGAAAACGTGTAATTTGCACAACAACCACTTGGCCATCGCGACCGCTATTGCCTTCACCCTCGGCGCTTTGCGTATCGATGTCGCGCGTGAGCACGACAGGGCCTTTGATTCGAGGGTCGTCGAGCTCAACCCAGGCGCTCTTGCCACGTCGCCGTAAGATGCCTGATGCGCGGGGAGTGCCTCGCGTCTTCACAGCCGTGATGCGACCCTCCAAACCTCGCGATGTGCGTGAAATGATATCGACCAGCACGTGATCGCCGTGCATCGCGCCGGCAATGTTGTCGGGCGACACGTAAATGTCATCGCCCGTAGAATCGGGACTGGCGATAAAACCAAATCCGCGTGGATTCATGCGCAACACGCCTTCGCGTTGCGGGCGAGTCGTTTCGCGCTGGGGGCGCGCGCTAGCGATCACGGGAACGGTCTCGAGACCGTCCCGTTTCTTTCGTTTGCGGTCCGCATCGAAAATACGTGCTGGTTTTTCCGACTTCTTCTCGTGCCTCGAGGGGCGAACTGAAGGGCGCGTGTGCGACGTTGCTCGGCCGTGTTTGGAAGCGGCCCCTGAGTCGGCGATGACGGGTTCGCCGAAGCGGAACTGCTCGCCGCGCGCACTCAGCAAACCCTCATAGACGAGAGCATCAAGCAAACGCAGTAAGCCGGGCAGATTCGCGGGCGGTACATCGAAGTGATCACCGATCTCGCGCGCCTCCAGCGATCGATTTTCATTTTTGAGAAGCTCCAAGACAAGCGAGCGCGACGGCAACGGTTTGCGCATTGCTCTCGGTTTTACGCGATATATGCGCAGCCGTCTCGGAATCTTCTGCGCTGGTGTCGGGTGCCGCACAATCGAATGCGTTTTGCACGCGACGTCGGCCCGTGCGGCTTGGGGTTTGGATCGAGATTGAGAGCGTGATCGGGCTCGCGTGCCTCGGCGCGTGCGATTGGAACGGAGCGGCTAAACGGCGTGCCCCATTTTTCTACGCTGCGATTGCAAAAACGCTCGTAGCGTGCGTGTTGGACTCTCTCGCGAACGCTCCGTATGAGCCCTCGTCGCTTCTTTGCGCGCCAGAGTGCGGCAAATCTTGACTCGTTCAGCGGTTGATGAATGGATACGTTCGAAGGAATAGGTGCGATGGAACGAACGTCAGTCGGGTTTATGAAAAAGTCACTTTTCGCTCTGATGGGCGCCGCAGCGCTCATGGGCTGTGGACGTGAAGTCGTACGCGGCGCCAACGATCCGTCGATCGATGCCCGTGCCCTTTCGACAGGTCTCGACAAGGACGATGTTCAGCGAGCTCTCGCGGAAACCCTCAATCATCTTCGGTCGGCGCCGGTGATGAACGAATGGCGCTTGATGCATCCTTCACCGAACGTTGCCATCTTCCCGTTTCAGAACAACACAAGCGAGCACATCGACTCGATGCTCGATGCCCTGCTCGGTGAGGCGGAGACGTGGCTTGTCGACACCGGGGCTGTGCAGGTGATTTCGCGCGACCGCCAAACCGAGATGATTCGCGAAATCGAAGGCCAGCGCCATGCTGTTTTCAATCCGGCGAATGCAGCCAAGTACGGCAAGCAACTCGGTGCGAAGTACTTTTTGACGGGCAAAGTGTCGGGCAACGACGAACGGTCGGATGACATGCGCCGCGTTCAGTACATGCTCTTTCTGCAGGTCATTGAGGTCGAAACATCGGCTATCAAGTGGCAGAAAAAGACGTACATCACGAAAGCCGTCAAGTAATTGCCGTGAACTCGGTTGGACTCGTTCGGTTTGCACGAAAATACGTAGGCCTGCTCGTCCTAGGGCCAAGCCTCGTGCTCGCGGGCTGCGGTGGGCATACCGCCCGGACGGCAAAGATGCGATCTGCGCTGGATGCCGCCGATGGTCCTAGGGCCATCAAGGCACTCAACGATGAGCTTGAGGTAACCAGCGGCGCCGACTTGCCCCGCAATATCAAAGGCGACAATGCCCTTTTGATTCTCGACCGGGCGAGCATTCAGCAAAGCTTGTCTGAATTTGGGCTCTCAAAGCGCGACTTCGAGACGGCTGATAAGGCCATCGATATGCTCGACTTGTCGCGGAATGCGGGCGATTCGATAGGGGAGTATGTGTTCAGCAGTTCGTCGGGGCGATACCAAGCGCCTCCGTATGAAAAGCTGATGATCAACACGCTGAATATGCTCAACTACTTGGAGCAATCAGACCTAAACGGCGCGCGAATTGAGGCGCGGCGGCTGTCGGTGATGCATACGTATTACCGCAATTCCCTCGGGCATCTCGATAACCCTGTTGTCGGCCTCGGGAGTATGCTTGCGGGATACACGTTTGAGAAGAGTGGCAACGTCGATGAGGCTCTGCGCTACTACGACGAGGCGTTAGCGTGTCCGGGGTTTGATTCGTTGAAG
>Ga0164292_10005515_pt1 | contig 10366 bp, 10 predicted proteins | sample GEODES117metaG_FD_111486 | JGI IMG/M metagenome (GOLD analysis project Ga0164292, IMG submission 111486) | Eutrophic lake water microbial communities from Lake Mendota, Wisconsin, USA - GEODES117 metaG | ecosystem: Environmental > Aquatic > Freshwater > Lake | place: USA: Lake Mendota... | reverse complement strand
TATTTAGATAATTTACGAATTAGCCAATTCCCTTTGGGCGTAGATGCTACTCAATTAACAGGACAACAAGCAATAGTAGCTCCAAATCCTGCTAGCCAAACTGCTTATATTACTTTAGTGGGATTAAACAATGAAACCGTTAAAATACAACTAGTTGATATTACAGGTAGTATAGTTACATCATTACAAGTAGATGTTCAAGAAGATAAAAAAGTAGTAGCTATACCTGTTGCTCATTTAGCTAAAGGAATGTATATGGTTCGTATGCAATCTAGTATGTTTAATCAAGCTGATAAATTAATCATACAATAATATGCGTATTTTTTTATTAGGATTGTTAAGTATCTCTTTATGGAGTTCTTGCGGAACTGCGCAGTCGAGTATGAAACAAAGCGCTGAACTTGAAGAATCGAGTAGTAAAGGTCAAAGAGCTACTAAGAAAGTAGATAAGGCAGACCCTGAAATGTAATCTATCGTATTTTAATGCAATCCAGTTTTATCATCATTAAAACTGGATAGTTTTTTGGTATATATATGTTGATTTAGCATTATTTTGTATGTTTGCTATTGTTATCAAATTAAAACCATTAAAACAAATTAGCATTTTAACCAGATAAATTTGAAATCATGAAGAGATTTTGTTTGCTTTTATTATTAGTTGCATGTTATATAAACTCCTATGCTCAAGCAAAGAAAAAAATCAATGTCTTATTTTTAGGCAATAGCTATACGTTCTATAATAATCTCCCACAACTTATTAAAGATATTGCCAATGCAAATGGCGACACCTTATTATTTGACAGTAATTGTCCGGGTGGTTATACGTTTGCAAATCATTTTAGTGACGCTACAACTATTTCTAAAATAAAAGCTCAAGCTTGGAATTTTGTAGTATTGCAAGCACAAAGTCAAGAACCTTCCTTTTCACCCGCACAAGTAGCTGCCCAAACACTACCTTATGCTATTAAATTGGATAGTTTAGTAAAGCGTGCTAATATTTGTGCACAATCAGTGTTTTTTGAAACCTGGGGACGAAAAAATGGAGATGCTTCCAACTGTGCAGCTTATCCACCTATATGTACATATACAGGTATGCAAGATCGTTTGCGTGCATCCTACAAATTTTTTGCAGATACCACTAAAAGCATAATGTCTCCTGTTGGGGAGGCTTGGCGTAAATCTATCGCGAATAAACCAAACTTACAATTGTATAATGCCGATGAAAGTCATCCTGCATTGGAAGGCTCTTATTTAGCAGCCTGTGTTTTTTATGAAGTATTGTTTAGGAAAAGTGTTTTATCCAATACTTATACGGCAGGATTAACGGCTACGAATGTTGCTTTTTTACAGCAAGTAGCGCATAGTGTTGTCAATGATAGTTTATTAGTATGGAATATTGGTAAGTATCTTCCTTGTAATACTACAGGTATGCAAGAGGTGATTAAACATAAGGATATTGAACTATATCCTAATCCCGCACAGACGCTTTTACATACTACTACAAGCACACCTTACAAAATTTATGATATGCTAGGTCATTTGTGCATGGAAGGAGCTAATGCTGAAATTATTTCTATTGAAAACTTAAAGAGCGGCCACTATATTTTGGAATTAATGAAAGAAGACGCCTTTATAAAATTGCATTTTATCAAAGAGTAAATTGATATGACGCGCTATTAGATAGATTTATAAATTTAGCATTGAATTAGCTAGCTAATTGCATATCAATAAGATCTATTTTCTAGTAGGAATACTAAACATATATTCTATAATCATTGCCCTATCACTTACATCTGCATTATTTGGAAACTTATATCCTATAATAAATACTGAGTGATTAAAGTCGAATTGCATGGCAGGTATAAATGAAGCTAAATCATGTTTTCCAGAATACCAATCACAAATAAAACTAATATTTTTAACAATGGGTTGTTCAAAGCCAATTAAGAGAACAGTTTTATTATTTGGCGTTGTAATTAATTTGTCATTTTCATAAAAAGTAGTAAATCCAAATGTTTGCGAATTTCCATATGAGAATCCTGAAGTAAACCTGGTTTTTAGTTTAGGTATTCTAAAACTATATAACGCATAAGTCCATACACCTATATTCTTCTTGGTAGTGGAATAAAGTGCATTTCCTCCCAATACCAGTTTATGTTCATAGGGATCTGATGCTTCAAATAGATTAAATACTTTTTTAGCCCCTAATCCAAAAGCTAAATTTTGCGAACCCTTATTGTCCAAATTATTTAAAGTAGATGTAATTTCTAACCCATTGCCTAAACCGAAACAAGCGAAATTAAAACTATTCCTTTTTGAGGTTTGTCCCCAAAAATTCCATTGTGTCTCATGGGTGATCTCTAAATGATGTTTTTCTGCGACGTCTGCACTTGGTATGCCTACAATTAGGGATTGTGCAAAGGTGTATGAAGTTAAAAGTATAAAAATCGTTGATAGGATAAGTTTTCTCATGATTATACTTAGTAATTAATCTACTTGCCATTTAAACAAGCAAATTTACTTAAAGTTCAATGTATCCAAAAAACCAATATTTTGTTAAATAGCTATATGTCAATGATATACAAAGGATTTTAAATTATTTTTTTGATAGATTCCTTTTGGGTTTCCAATAAAAAAATCTCAATTCGCTATATGTTAACATATAATTATTTGTGATTTTTATAAAAGAAATTAAATTTGCATATCACTATTAACAGTTATTATTAATTTTAAAAAAAAATCGCCATGAGATTTCTACAAATACTCTTTTTGTTTATTGTTCTATTCAGTAATTGCACTTCGTCTTCAAATGGCAGTCTCAAGGATTTCGAAAAACAATTAAATACATTATTAGAGCAAAAAAACTATTTTAAAATACGAGATTTATTAGCAAGCAGACAATATCAATTAACTAAAGAAAAAGAACTCTATTATAAAGCTCAAATAGCCAAAGCCTTTGGCGAAAGAGCTCGTTCTATGTCCTTAATAAAGGAATTAATGACTAATTACGCTCATCAGCTGCCTGATTCTATATTAGTTAATATATTAGATATTCAAGCAGAGAATTACCTTTATAACTACGAATATGGGCAAGCAGCTCAGCTTTACGAGCTGATATTAACGAAATACCCCAATCAATTGGATAGCAATGAAAAGGCTACTGTTGCGAATGCAAAAGCCTTGTTTGGCTCCTTATCAAAGGTAGGACCGCAAATCATGCACGCACATCCTACGGTTACTATTAATTCTTACAGAAATAAATTCAATCATTTAATGACACCGGTAAAATCTGAGGGAATTGAAGCTGATTTTATTTTTGATACAGGAGCTAATCTATCTGCTATTTCTGAGCATATGGCAAAGAAATTAAATTTGAAAATGATTGATCAAGAGGTAGAATTAGGCTCGTCTACTAAAATTAAAGTTCAAACTAAATTGGCTGTAGCAGATAGCTTCTATGTGGGTTCAATTTTATTTGAACAGGTAGTTTTTTTAGTGATTCCTGATGAACAATTGTATTTTCCCCAATCAAAGTATCAAATAGAAGGTATAATAGGTTTTCCACTAATTCATGCCATGGAGGAGATGCAAATGCATAAAGATGGGCATATTTGTATTCCTAGCATACCTAAAGAAAAATCGCTTCATAATTTAATGCTGGTTGGTTTGCAACCAGTTGTAAAGTTAACTTCAGGAAAGAAAACACTATATTTTACCTTTGATACAGGAGCTAAAAGCTCTGAATTGTCGTATAAATACTTTAAAGAAAATAAGGCGAATGTAGAAAAGTACGCACAATTTCAGCAAAATCTTCGCAGTGGAGTTGGAGGAACTGAAAAGTCAAGCGAATATATGTTAAGTAAATTTCCTATACGTTTAGGCTCTAAAAGTGCCGTTTTAGCGAAAATTCCAGTCAAATTGGAGGAGTATGAGTTTAATAATGAATTCGATGGTAATCTAGGTCAGGATTTATTCATGAAATTCAATACGTTAATTATCAATTTTAAGTATATGTACGTCGATTTTGAATAATTCAGTGCTCCAGTTTTAGATTATTTTACCCATTAGGCTAAATGTTACTAACAAGCATATTCCCTAAAAGAGCTCCTTTCCGTTTTTAGGCTGAAATTGATTTACCAATTTTCTTATTGTCTTTCGTTTGAAAATTTGTTTCGCCCTCAAGTTAAACTTCCCCTTTTCTGGTAAAATTTCTCTCGATGAGTTACTTTTTTAATGGCCAAAGAGGAGGGGAGCAGCTTGGAGTTTTCCTAAATACCTTTATTAAGTTTGAAGCCAAATTTAGGCCTCACATCGTCAACTTAAAGCTATACTTTAGGTTGTTTATATTTTAAGGAAGGAGAAAAGTAGTGCCTATGTTTCCCAAATTTTATAAATTTTTCCTTTATATAAAGTTATAATCTAAGTAAATTACTTTAAATAATTAATAATCAAGATTATATGTAAATAAATTATGCTTTGTATAGTTTTTAGCTATGAAGCGGTGAAAATGACTAATTTCGAAGCATTGTTCAAAATACTCTATATACGCTTAAAATACGAAATAATATATTGTTATTCAATTATTTATGAGCTTTAATTAAGTTGATTAAGCTACTTTTTAATAATCATCTTTTAAACTATATTTTACTTTATTTAACGGTTGTAATTTAATATTATACAGTTATTTAAATAAATTTTTAAATTAATCATTTTAACTCTTTGCCAAGATTCTAGATTTATATATTTTTGACATCTTGTCATAGGTAAAAACAAAAAAAATCACTGTTAAGGGAGTAACAGTGATTTTTAGTTTATTTAGTTTAGATATGCTTTATAAGTTCCACATTTCTATTGAGTTAACTCTTTCTTTTTGGTATGGAGCCTGGATTTTGATATAATTGTCGCTATAACCCTCCATCATCCCATTTTTATCTGCTTGCTCAAACAAAACGGCTCTTGTTTGACCTCGATGTTGCTCGGTGAAAAAGTTCAATTTTTGAAAAGAGAGGTTTCTTAAAATTTTGTTTCGTTGATTTCGAACCTCGATCGGTACCACCGGTTCAATGGTTAATGCCTGGGTATGGTCACGCTCCGAATAGGTAAACACATGTAAATAACTTATATCTATTTCGTGAAGGAAATTGAAGGTATCTTGAAATTCCTCCTCTGATTCGCTTGGGAACCCAACAATCACATCTACCCCAATACAACAATGAGGCATTAGTTTTTTTATATATTCAACTCTTTCTTTATATAATTCTCTTTGGTATCGACGTTTCATTAAGCCTAAAATTCTATTATTTCCACTTTGGAGAGGAATATGAAAATGAGGCATTATCTTTTTCGATTGGGCAACAAATTCTATGATCTCATTACTCAATAAATTGGGTTCTATTGAAGAGATTCTAAAGCGTTCTATGCCGGAATCGAAGGCCTCAATAGCCTTTAAAAGATCTAGAAAATTGTATTCTTTGCGCTTTCTGCCTTCATTTCCTTTGCCAAAATCGCCTAAATTGATGCCCGTAAGGACGATTTCTTTACAATCTTTCTGAGCAATTTCTTTTATGCGCTCTAAAACGCCTTCAATTTCATCACTTCTGCTATGTCCTCGTGCTAGGGGAATTGTACAAAAACTACAATTATAGTCGCAACCATCTTGTACTTTAAGGAATGTTCGGGTGCGATCATTTTGTGAAAAAGAGCTATGAAAACCCTCCACATCTTCAATGTCGCAGGAACAAATTTTAGTACTATCGCCTTTGGTAAAGGCTTTAAGGTGACTAACAATATTGAATTTTTCAGCTGCTCCTAAAACCAAGTCAACCCCTTCAATTTCTGCTATCTCAGCAGGTTTGAGCTGTGCGTAGCAACCCGTAATGACAACGACACTTTCTGGTGCTTTTTTCTGTATTTTTCTTACTATTTGTCGGCACTCTTTATCAGCGTTTTCTGTAACTGAACAGGTATTAATTACATAAACATCAGCTATATCTTCAAAATTGATTTTAGCAAAACCTTCTTGCTCTAATAATCTACTGAGCGAAGAAGTTTCGGAGTAATTTAATTTACAACCTAAAGTATGAAAGGCAACTTTTTTTATGGATTCCATTAGTTTGCAAAGGTAACTAATCGTTTTAAAAAAAGCACTTGCTTTAGCTTAATGAATGCCCTTTTTGTTTAAGGCATCGTGATAATTTTTTGCGTTCTTTTCGTGTTCCCCCAAAGTTTGCGCAAAAATATGCTGACCATTTAAGTTTGGATCTGCACAAAAGAAGAGCTTATTGCTGTTGCTTGCATGTAAAACAGCTTCGATACTACTTACAGAAGGTGTACAAATAGGAGTAGGTGGCAAACCAGTATGTAAATAGGTATTGAAGGGTGAAGCGGCAGTGAGATGTTCTTGTGTAATGCGTTTTAGGGTAAAGTTGCCCAAGGCATATTTGATTGTAGGATCTGCTTGAAGGGGAATTCCTTTTCGTAAACGATTGATATATACGCTTGCTATCATTGATTTTTCTGGAACAAAATTGGTTTCTTCTTCTACAATTGCAGCAATATTGATGATTTCAGGAATGGAAAAGCCAAGGCTTGCAGCTGCTTTTTTACGTTCTTCATTCCAAAATTGCAAATAGGCTTTGCCTATTTTGTCTAATAATTTTTGAGCACTACAACTCCAATATACCTCATAGGTATTGGGTGTAATTAAGCAAAAACTATTATTCGGACTAAGTTGATATTTAGATAAGTAGGCCGAATCTGAAAGTAATTGTTTAAGGGCTAGGGTATCGGTGGCTAATTTTTGTGCTATAAATTCAATAAACTCATGCTCTGTTCTATATTTATTGACTACTAAAGAAATAGTTTCTTGTCGGCCCGAAAAAAGTACTTTTAATAAAGGCAAAGTGCCCATCCAATTATCTACGGCATAGCTACCTGGGTGAATATGTTGTGGGTATCCTGTAAGCTCAGCGATCCATTCAAATAAAAGGGGAAAACGAAGTAGGTCTTGAGAGTGAATATGTTCTTTTACTTGTTCCCAATCAGCATTGGGCAGTATTTTTAATGTTGACTTTGGTGATTTTATTATAGGTAAAAAAAATAGCCCCAAAATAGCTAAAGCCATAACAATAAGGAATCGCATTCCTTTCCTCGATTTTGCTTTATTAAGTTTTGAATTACTTCGATTTTTATTGGCCATGCTACGAAAATAAAAAAAACCTGCAGCAAGTGCAGGTTTTTTAATAGAAATGTTTTGTATTTATTTAGCTGGTTTAGCAGGAGCGCTTTTTTCAGCTGGAGCTTTAGTTTCAATAGCTTTTTTAGGTTTTTCAAAGAACATTACAGAAAGGATGCATAATGCTGCAATAACACCCATAGTAGTCCATGTTCCTTTTTCCATTACATCTGTACTTTGCTTTACGCCCATTACTTGTGAGCCAATGCTACCAAAAGAACCTGTAAGTCCACCACCTTTTGGGTTTTGAATTAAAATGAAGAAAGCTAGGATTACACAAGCTATTAAGATAATTATAGTAGATAAAACGATCATAAATTACTCTTTTATAATTTTTTCAATGAGTGTTGCAAAGTAACTACTTTTTTCAGGATTTTGCAAACTTAATTTTTTATACATGGCAATAGCATCTTCTTTTTTGCCTTGTTTATGCAAGATACTTGCCAAAGCCTCACTAATTAAGCCATTTTCATTGCTTATAGAATTTACCGCCATTTCAAATACATTCTCCGGAATATCGTCGTCTTCGTCGCCTAGGGCTTGGGCTAATTTTTCTCTTTGCCACATGCTTTTCAGCGCTTTAGCCTCTTGTTTTTCTTCTTTTTGTTTCTCTGCATTTGTTTTGTAGTAAGTGAGCCATTCTGCAAAACTCATGACCACCATTAGCGATTTATCAGCATCATCCTCTTCTTCGGCGTTTGCTGATGCTTGTAATTCTTGTAAATCATCAGGTATGTCATTAGATACTTCTATGCCTTGGTGTAAGAAATAATCTTCTGTATACACGGGTTGCAATAAATCATTTTCTGAAACTGAATTTTGACTTTGCGCATTTTCATTTGCTAATATAGCTTGCAGTGCTTCCTCTTCTTCCTTACTCCATTCGTCAATGCTACTTGTTGTTTCTTCTGAATTTACGATGGTGTCATTGGCCAACCAATGATTAAACTGAATCCAATTTTGAACATAAGGATAAACTGCATCAATTATAGCAGGACTTAATGCGCTGTTATTTTCTAAATAAGCTTTTTTAGCCTTTATGTAATGCACTGGAATAAAGTAAGGGTATTGTGCCAATAAGTTATCCAAGGCTTGTTCGTCGAGACTTAAAATAGCCTCTGAAGATGTAAAATAGGTATGTAGTTGTTCGTTTGAAATCATGATATTAATGGACTACCAATTTACAAATGCTTTATTAAATATGTCATCTGCTAATTGATTGCCGATGTCTTCTATTAATTTTTGCTCTACACTTTGTAGTGTTTGCGTAGCGCTAAAGTCTGCAAATCTATTAAAGCTTTGTGTGAAATTAGCTTTTTCATTTTTCTTATTTTTAAAAATAATTTCAACGCTTATAGTAAGCCTGTTGAGTGATGCCGTTTGATTGTTTTGTAAACCCGATACACTTACTTCATAATTGGTTATAGTACCCGATAAATCATAGTCGGCAGCATCATTGTTAATTGGCGCTAAGCCTGTTTGTGAAAGTATACGGTTTTTAATTTTCTCTGATAAATTAGCACTTAGAGAGGGTACAATATTTCTAGATTTATTTTCAAGTACATGAATATAAATAGACTTGCCTTCTATGGTAGCACCTGTAAAACTATATACTCCACAAGAAGCAAGTATTACACTTAATAGTATGATGATTAGTGGGCTATACGTTCTCATTCTTCGATTCCAAATTCTTTAATTTTTCTGTAGAGTGTTCGTTCTGATATACCCAATTCTTGTGCAGCTAAATTCCTTCTTCCTTTATGTTTTTTCAGCGATTTTATAATAAATTCTTTTTCACGTTCTGCTAATTGCAAATTTTCTTCTACAAACTGAGCTGCTTGTGCAGTTTCACTAGGGTGTAGTAAAATAGGACTATTGATACTAACCGGATTGGTAAATTCATTTGTAGCAGGATAACTATTGGGTAAGCTAGCTTCGTTGAATGGAGCACCTGGAGTGAAGCCTTGTTGATGTGCCATTTCAAATAATAACTTTTTCAGATCACTGATATCTTTTTTCAAATCAAAAAACAATTTGTATAAAAGATCCTTATCTGCACCTGCAAATTCTGTATCAAATGGTTGTTGGTTCATAGCAGTAAGTACGGGTAAATAATTATTGTTTTGGCTAGGAACAATCTTAGGTATATATTGATAAATAGATTCTGCTGTAATGTTTTTATCAATACTTAAAACAGAAATTTGTTCTGCCATATTTTTAAGTTCGCGAATATTACCAGGCCATGCATAATTGCTCAGCAATTGAAATGCTTGTGCATCTAAATGTATACTTGGCATTTTATATTTTTCAGAAAAGTCAGCTGCAAATTTTCTAAATAATAAAGGAATATCTTCTTTACGATCACGCAATGCCGGTACTCTGATAGGAACGGTATTGAGACGATAATATAAATCTTCTCTAAAACGACCTAAATGATTGGCATTGATTAATTCTCTATTTGTTGCTGCAATTACACGAACATTAGTTTTCTGAACTTTAGAAGAACCTACTCTAATAAATTCTCCTGTTTCTAATACGCGCAACAAACGAGCTTGTGTTCCAATGGGCATTTCACCAATTTCGTCTAAGAAAATAGTACCGCCATTTACCGTTTCAAAATATCCTTTTCTGCTATCCACTGCACCCGTAAATGCACCTTTTTCATGACCAAATAATTCACTATCAATTGTGCCCTCTGGAATAGCTCCACAGTTTACAGCTATAAAGGGATTATGTTTGCGAGCTGATAAATTATGGATGATATGCGAAAACGCTTCTTTACCTACACCACTTTCGCCCATGATTAAAACGGTAAGGTCTGTGTTGGCAACTTGGCTAGCTACGGTAATAGCATAGTTGAGTGCAGGAGCACTTCCTATGATTCCAAATCTATTTTTAATACTTTGTATTTCCATAAAATAAATTTTAGGAGTTTACCAAATTCCCCATTAAGGTAGCTTGACTAGCTTTTGTTACAGCCACTTGAACATACATTCCTTTTGTAATTGGCGCATCGGTTTTAGGGAATACAATCATTTTATTTTGACTGTTTCTACCACACCAATCCTTATTACTTTTTTTACTATCGCCCTCTACTAATACTTCAAATGTTTTGCCTACATCTTGTAAATT
>Ga0164292_10005514_pt1 | contig 10368 bp, 9 predicted proteins | sample GEODES117metaG_FD_111486 | JGI IMG/M metagenome (GOLD analysis project Ga0164292, IMG submission 111486) | Eutrophic lake water microbial communities from Lake Mendota, Wisconsin, USA - GEODES117 metaG | ecosystem: Environmental > Aquatic > Freshwater > Lake | place: USA: Lake Mendota, Wisconsin... | reverse complement strand
TCCGACATATTGTTTGGCACTCTCACGCGAGCGGACATTGAAAAATTAGACAATGCGGTAAAATCGGTGCCCCACAAACGAAAACCAACGCAAGAAGAGCATTCGATGATGTATACAATACGCAATGAACTACAGAGTCGGTCTGGCGCAATTTACTTTAATATCAAATGTGACAGCAGGCAGAGTCGACTCCAATGTTCGTTTAATCGATTCAAAGAGTTCCTGGACGCACATCCATCGAGAATTGTTGCGAGAAGCGAAACAAACGAGTTTCGCGGCGGGGTTATCCAACTCGAGATTCCGTCGTCGCGCCGAGTGTTTCTGAAGAAACAATCGAATTAAGAACCTCATTTACTTCGTTCTTTGACAGACTCCGCGGTCCAACCGTATTACTGGGAAATGGGTGGTCGTTTATTTTTGTGATTATTGCAGGTAGATGAGATACGATATCGTCATCAAATTTTATAAAGTAATGTGATTGGATGCTGTAATGAGTTCCATCGTTGATGTAACACTTTCCAGCAAGTCCTCCGACTCTGCGAAATGCAATGTCGTAGGGTTGATTACATTTAGTATACGTAAATTTACTAGGGAGTATTGGTGCTTCTAGGACTCTAGGGTGACTCTTTTTCTGCCATATCTGAAACACACACGGAACATCGTAGTCCGAGTCATTCAGGACAAATGCATTTCGTTCAAGTTCGACAGAATGAATACAATGAAATAGACTATCGAAAGCGTTGTTCATACTTGGTTTCGTAAACGATTTCGGAAGAATGAACGCAATTACCGACGCAAATTGGCAACTTTTCCGAATGAATGCCTTTGCGAGGGAAGATTGGCGTCCGAATGGAGGATTCCCAAACACAACAATTGGTTTCGAACTCGTCGGGTTCCAAGTCAAGTAATCCTGTGTCTGAATGTCCGGTGATTTTGGATCTACATCCAATCCAATTTTGTCGAATGTAGAGGGTATGTTGTGAAGAAACGAACCCTTTCCGGCAGAAGGTTCAATCCATACATACTGAGAAATGGACGGAACCAACCGGAGAATCTCTGCGATACATTGTTTTGCAACTCGTTCGTTTGTGTAGAATTGGTCCTTTATATTCGTTCGAAATTTCCCAGTGTCTTGGGTGTTTGCCATATGAGCTTACTATTTGCCACATAACTAAATCCGTTTTCCTTATACCGAACTGATGAATTCCCAGTTCAAATAATCGCAAATCTTCTTCCAAATCTGGTCATGTGCAATCAGGCGATCGCGAGACTTCAGCAGTGGAAAAAATGCCTTGTACTCATCCAACTCCAGCAGTTCAAAGAACTTGTACAAGATGTACGAATAACTCAGGAAGTTGGTGCGATCGTCGGGACAGTAGAGTAGGAAGGGTGCCTGAATTTCCTGAAACATTGCTCGAATTTTCTCTTCAATTTCAGGCGTAATGGTAGGAGGCGGATTCCCATTGAGGCGAGAGAGAATGTGAGCGCGATGTTCATAATACTTACTGCGTCCCAACTTCTTCAGGATTTGGCGAATGTCTTCCTCTGACAAATCTGCAATGTTCGTGATGCGACGCTTGCGGATTTCCAAAACAACCTCGTTCATCACATCCTCAGGAATAATTGTCGATTCCTTTGCCTGGAATTGATTCAAGATTTCGTTGAGATGATTGATCTTCTTGTACGCATAGTTATTGCGTTCCTTGGGAGGATCGCGAAACGAAGGAAAGTCTGACACCACCAATGCATACTCTTCGGAACCACATTTGGGACACACCAAAATGCCTTCCGATGAAATCTCTTCACGCGCTGTATTGCATGCCACACAATGTTCGGTAAGTTGCGTCATGGCATCCGGTGCTGCTGCCAACTTCATGCGCTGGATGTACTCGTCAAACATCTGTTTGCGCGTAGGACCCATACATTCCTGGTTGGGAGACGCAAAGAATTTCAAAAACGTGTTGTTATCTTTGAGTGTCGCGGATGTTGCAATTGACGAACTGGAATCCTGCTTTTTGTAGTAATCGATCAGGATATCCATATTTTTCAAATAATAGTCTTCTACCGGATTGGACTGGGCAAGTTCCTTCTCAATCTCGCGTGCTCGATTTTGAAGTTGGGTTGCCTTTACGATCTCTGTCAAGTCATTCTTCGAATACAATTCCGAGATGGTTGCTCGAATTGTCTCGAGTTCTGTTCGCAACGCGTCTTGTGCAATTGAGGTGTCTTTCAGGGTTTGAATGACATCTCGGTGAACGGAATCAAGCGTCCCCGTCGTTGATCCGTTCGTTGCTGTGTCTCGTATCTTTCTCACTCGGAACACATCCATTTATAAAACTCTTCACCTGGTTCATGTAGATTGGATTTTGAAACAAACAGGGTCGTTGACGTTGGAGGGTATACATTGTCTGGTGAATTTCCATGTGAAAGTTCTTGCAAATGTATGCCAATGCCAAAAATCCACTGCGATTCATTCCTGCTTGACAGTGAACGTACACCACACCATTGCCCTGACGCAAAAATGTATGAAGGTATGCTTCGAACAACGGATACCAATCCAGAATGTTGTGATACTGTGTATCGTGGGCATTCAAACAGATATATCGGGACGGATGTTGAATTCGAAACCATTCCGGAGAATCATTGTCGTAGGCACAATTAATCACATGAGTAATTCCCTTTGTAGCCGCAAACCGTGGAGTCAACATGGCCCCGGGACCAACCAGAATGCGCATGTGAAAGTAGGCAGGCGACTGACGAAGGTAGTCGGGAATAGGAATCATTGTCTTGTTTGGGCGGGAATCTGAAAGCGTCAATGATCGCATCCAGGGACACCTCCTCCGGCAACTCCACACCATCCTGACCAATACCCTGCCTTCTTGCGGCAAGAACAGGGGGGATTCTCTGTCGCAGCAATCTTTGCAAAGTTGTCTTTTCCAAGCACAGCAATCTTCTGCATCGTACGCATGGTCCATCCATACGAAGATCCGCTGTGGGAATCGTACAACTTCATCTCGGCATGAATTCTGTCGAGGGTTGCATCCTGCGTGAACGTGAACCCAACTCCGGCAGCAGGATTAAACTCTTTCATCCATCCCCACAAATCACACTTGGTAATTGCATCATCCGCATCCTGAAGCATTGCTGCCTCATGCTCGGAGTACATCTTGCGATAATACGAACTCATTTGGGTAGTGCATTTTCGGTTGGTGAACTGAAATCCGTTTTACCCGAGAATGCCCGACAGGAAATTGTTAAGCAGATTGGTGAGAACGACCGCGGCGACACCGAGGATTGCTGCACCAGTCCAACTGACGACACCGCCGGAAGTGTACGCGTTGGGAACATACTGAAGGAGAAGGTTGCGGGGCGTCGAGAGCGAAATGATCGCACCTGCAAGGAAGATTGCGATGTACATGGTGGTATTCGAGGCAATGAAGCGAATTGCGGGGAGAGTGGGTTTGAAGGTGGGAACCATCCCGGAGTGTCCTGAATTAGGACCACTGGGCATGGGAATAATTGGAGGGGCAGACTGAGGTCCCTGGGGAGACGGGAGCAGTGCGTCAAGCGAAGTAGCGTCGTCCATTGTTTTATGTAGAAGAGGAGGTTTCGCAACGAGAATCCTCCACGCGATATTTGTAGCATTTTCCGTCGACCTTTACGATTTTGTCTACCATTTCTTTGAGGGGCAATGCTGGCGTTCGAATGGAAGCGTAATTGCGGTGAAACAACAAGACTGAGATCCCCAACCCGATGATGAATGAAAAGAATGGAGACATTCGTTCAATTGCCTTGATGACTCTGTCGCTCGTGACAAACTGCATTATCTAGAGGCAAGCAAATTCAATGACCCCGTGTCAGCAGTGCACGGCACTTCTTCAGAGACAAATCGCACACATCCCGACTCTGTATGAAACGGAGACTCGTCAAGGGGTTGAGGGAGAACCTTCACTTTGCGGGTGGGGGGAACAATGACGGTTGACAACAACATACCCACGATGGCACCAGCAACAATCCAGCGAGGTTCAAGCATTCTTATTTGGTAACGGCATATTTTTGACGAACTCCTCTGCTCCAAAGAAGATGAGTGTGATAAAGAATCCAGAATAGGGGACGAGAACGGACCCGGCAGTTGCGACATATTTGAGAGTTGTATACCCCGCCAATGCAAACGAACGCCAAGTGATGAGAATTGAGAATGCATACACAAAGACTCCCAACGCAATTCCACCGTACTTCAAAATTCCGGTCAAAATGTCCGTGAACTTCACGTCAAGGGAATATTTGGACATATCAACACTGAAAGGGGGCGCAGACGACGATCCCAACTTGAAGTTCTGTCCTTCGGGGATCTCAAGAAACTGTCGTTTGCCATTCTCGTCCGTATAGTTCACGACAAGACGACGTCCTTTGATTAGGTTTCCAACCGTTTGACCTTCTCGCATCTTCTCTTGAAGACGAGACTGTTCGTACTCTTGTGTCTTGAGTTGGATGCAAACATCATCGTTTGAATTTCCACACAAATTGACTGCCTTTTCCTTCGCTTCTTTTTGTTCCGCAGGAGTCAATTCGACACTCGCTCCCTTTCCAAACACAGGAACCAAACTAGAATTCACAGGAACATCGATGGATCCCTTGGATTTGATCATTTCCGCAAGGGAAGCGGTGACGTCCGTACTGCTTCGTTCGTCTCCAAAGGACGCACTTTGAATTGTAATGGGCATCGTTATTATGAAGCAAAGACGAGATTGCCGAGACCGGATACGATGCGCAAAAAGTTGATTGCCTCGACGTAGACTCCAACGTTGTAGGTGTGAGTAAAAATCACATTGTCATTGGTCTGGACAACAGACAGCAACTCAGACGGGTCATACAATGAGATCTGTGCTGCGGGAACAATGGTGGGGTTGGGACTGAAGATTGTCGATTTCAAGACGCAAACAACTGTCCCTCCACCTCCAGGAGTCGATGCAGGAAGTGTCTGGGGCAGAGGTTGCTGAAGTGTCACACGAAGCGTGATCTTGTTGAATACACTTCCATTTACCGCCCCGGATGGTTGGTACTGGTCGTGATCCAGTGCAAACGAATACATGTAGACACCAGGAATTGCATGCGAATCTCCGGTTGTGTGTCGATACATCTGGAGTAGTGAGAAGTATGGAATTGGTTTGGTCTGGAATCGCTCCTTGCCATCAAACAGCAACAGACCATCAATGACCGAATCGCGGGGATAAACAGACGAAACCTGCTGCTGTCCAGACGAATACATTGCGGTAGACGGACTCGACGAAATTGCAGACCACGGTGCTCGATCTGGATTGTTCCAATTCGTATAATTGTCCCAGTCGTTTTCCAGAATCTTGTCGGATCGTTGCGACGCAAAGACAATTCGAGTGACCAGGTTGAACATTGGAATCTCAAGATCGGTGTTGCCACCAAATTGACCTTCCTTGTTGACGTATCGAACCGTCTTTACAATGACTGCCGTATCTGCCTTGGCAATCTGTTGCCACTCCGTCTCTGTGAGGTAGATGAAGTTTCCTTCGAGATATGGATCTGGGAAGAAATTTGTGAGACCGGGATTGCTCGGGACTCCTGCAACTGTGGGAGGAGACAAAAAGAGGCGCATGGCATTGTACGTTTCGTCTCCGTTTGGTTTGACGCGCTGTCCGTAGGTAGCACTGTTGGGATTGACATCAACGACCGTGTACAAATCGTTTAGGTTTCGCAGAGTCACGTTGATATAGACCTCGGAATTCTGCAGTGCTGCCAACGGCAGTGCGAGTCCAGGATTCTCTGAGAACCAAAAATGAAGAGGAATCACCAACTGGCGACCACGAATGCTTGGTTCCGGAACGGTCGTCATGGGCATTGCGGAGGGAGTTGACGCGGGAGTGATTGCATGAGGGTACTGTCCCTGTCGGTCATACGCATTTGCCGGATCATACAACTCGGGAACGTTGCCAACCATTTGGTCGACAATGAGTCGCTTGTTGCGGTCGTGCATAAGGTACGAGTAGAACTTCAACCACTCCCCGCGAAGGCGCTGGATCACCTGTCCATTCATGACCAGATCCACATGATCAATGATATTGTACCCAATGTTCTTGATCCACTGGAACTCGAATCCAATTGAGTTCGATGCTACCGCAGACGCACCATATCCAGGTGGTAGCGTTCCAACACTGCGGAGAGGAGACCAGATATCGGGGAGAGTCAAAATGAGGTAGGTGTCGTGAAGCAACTGCGCGTAGCGGTCAATGCGGCACGAAATAGTTCGAGTTCCGGTTGTTGAAAGTTCCAAATTGGAAGTTGTGAAGGTCATACGAATGGACTCCATCGAAAAATTCGTATGACGCCGATAGACTGCTCGAAAATGAGTCATGGAAGGATTTCCATTGACCAATTCATTTTGAGCACCCACGCCCACGAGTTGAAGTAAGCCTCCAGGCATCTTTGTATTAAGGAATGTGAATTCTTTAACTCTCTTCTATACGATTACGTAATCACTGAAGTGGCGCGAATACCAATCGGGCGGAGTGCCTGAATGGAGAGAACGTCCTTCGTGTTCACAGTCTGGAAGGTTCCGGGGGCACCCGTCGAAGTCGAGCAATTCGAGCAAAAGTTCATGTACGTAGGACCCACTGCCGGATCATCACCCCAAGCGCCAATCACAGGAGTATCCTTCCGGAACCGTGTCGTCGAGTTGTTTGCAACAATACTCAACCACAACGAGTTCGTCTTGTCCTTCTGTTCGGGGGGAGTTGTGTAGTAGAGTGCCGACTGGACTCGGCGCTTGTAACGAGTCAAATAATCCTGTGCGGAATTCACCTGCATTGTTCTACATCAAGAAGGATTTATAGACGAGACCCAAGAAAGAGTCAATGAGGTTTGTCCTCGTAAGCACACACACGGATCAGACAACCGGATACGCAAAGGTTGCCTACAATCTTCTCAAGCAACTCGCAACGCTTGTTCCCAAGGTCAAAGTCTATCACTTTGGATTTCAGCGCCATCCCCAGGCACCCGGATTTCGCAAAGCACCGGAAGGAATCATTCAGTACGATGCTGCTGCAAACGAGGATCCCAAGGAGGAGGGATTTGGATTCAACAAGATTCGCGAGTATCTCGAGATGGTCAACCCCGATGTCGTTATGATCTACAATGATCCGCTCATCATCTACAAGTTTCTCGACGCGATGAAATACGACAAGAACTCATCGCCCTACAAACTCTGGGCGTATGTCGACCAGGTCTACGAGGGAATCGCCCAACCACTAATGGACAAGATTCGTGACACAGTCGATCGTGTCTATGCGTTTACGGACATCTGGAAGCAGAAACTCGACCAGTATGGAAATTTCTCGGATGTTCGCATCCTTGAACATGCAGTCGACACTACAATGTTCAGTCGCCTTCCCGCAGATGTTCGTATGTCGGTTCGCAAAAACATCGGTCTCCCCCCCGACTCGATTGCCTTTCTCAATATGAACCGCAACAGTCAGCGCAAGCGCCTGGATGTAACTGTCTCGGCGTTTGTTCGCCTCCTTGCAAAGAATCCTACCAAACCGTATTACCTCGTGGTTGCTACAAACCTATCTCCGCAGTCGGGTGCATATTATGATGTTCCTCGCATCTTTACTCGCGAACTTGGACTCGCAAACCTCCCCCAACATCTCTACACTCGTCTCATCCTCATCGACACCGCTCCTCCCAACTTGATTGCAGATGAGGGCGTGAATCAGTTGTACAATGCCATCGACATTGGAATCAACACCTCTGATGGAGAGGGATATGGACTCTGTCAACTGGAGCACATGTACACGGGTGCACCCCAGGTTGTTGTCGACATTGGAAGTTATCGCTCATTCATGAATGAGTCTGTTGCGTCATTTGTGTCTCCCAATCACACCGATTACTTTCCGGGTTCAATGCCGCTTGGTGGATGGTCGCTGTCTGCACACCCCGATGCCGTTGCTGTAGCAATGGAGAACACGATTGCGAGACTGCCCGAGATGAAGGAAACCCTACAGTCCATGAAGTTCAAGTCGTGGGCAGAGATTTGCGACGAGTTCCTTGAGGATGTTCTGTCCGCTTAAGGAATTTCCCACTGGACTTGGGTGGGCGTTGTTAAGAATCCTACGCGCAACAAGCGCTGATTGTCTTCAAATGCAGGACCATCGTACAATTCCTTGGTCTTGGGATCGAACAAAAACACCATCCCTTTGATGGACACGCGCTGGAGCAGACGTTTGCGCTTGGTCATGTTGCGCAGATAGGTCAAATCAGTATCGTCCGTCTTGACACTGGGTTTGTACGCAAGGTCTTCTCCGGTTGCCGTACTATCGAATCGCATACACGTGACCACTGGAGTCTCGCGACTGTGGAGTTTGCGATGCACTTCGCAATCCACTGCTGCCTGTTTTAGCAGCGTTGCCAGGCGCTTGTTGGTCGTGTCCTTTTCATACGAGACTTCGTAGAGGTATTCATCGGTGGTCATGAACACTTCCTGCGGGTCTCCTTCATACCGTTTTGTTGCCATGTCCGATCGACGGACCAACACAACGTTATTCGAACCCTCGGTGGATTTTGCCTGTTCGTCGGTAAAGACACTCACATAGAAACTCACACGAACCGTTCGCTGATCCTGAGGCAGTGCCGCATGGGAACAAATACGAACTGCACGACCAATGACCTGATCGTGGCGAGCAGGATTCCAGTGGGGTTCCATGATATGGACACGACGCACATTCAGCAGGGTAATTCCTTCTGCGCCTGCGGAGGATGCCATGACCAAACACAGGATCTTCTTGCCACGCGCTTCAACTGATGCCTTGAGACTTGCGGGGAAATCGCGACTGTAACTTCCATTGAAAATCTGGCGCATGTATTCGCGAACCTGCGCATCATCCTTGCCCTTGGATCCCGCATAAAAGGCATAGGCAGGTTTGTCGGAACTCATTGATGGATCCTCCACCCATTGGTTGTTCTCCTTGACCAACTTGTACTGTTGCCATCCATTGGCATCCAGAATGGCACTGAGAACTCCAAGTCCTTCGAGTTCACGATACTGGGAATACACGAACTGATTGTTCCAATTGTCCTTGTCTCCCATCGACTCCTTGAGGTTTGCCAAAATGCGCTTCATCTTGGGACTGAAGGTTTCTAGCGCCTTCTCGGACAGAAAGCGTTTGGGATCTGCACGCAATGTGTTGAGGATCTTCTCCTTTTCAGGCACATTGTCTTCTGTCTCTGCATCCTCATCGTCTTTGCGCAGATCGGGAGGAATCGCGTAGTTGCATGCCAATCGAGAATTTACGCGAAACGTTTTGGACTCTTCGTCGGTGGATGCGCGTGTAATTTTGCGCTTGTTCATCTGGATTTCCTTGAATCGAACGGCGAGGTAGTGATTGAACTGTTCTGTCGACATGGGCACTTTTTCCAGCATCTTCTCAGTATCAATGACCTTGGGAAGCATACGTTCATCGGCGCCCTTGAAATAGGAGACCAACCCCTGAATACGACGTGCCAAAAGTCCTGGGTTCTTGATCTGGAGTCCGTCCAAGAACAACGATGCAAATTCATCATAATCGCTAGGCAGACATTCAAGTTTCTCAACAGTCACACGTTCGGTTGCGAGTTCTGCACCTCCCACATCCATCTCAAACTTTGATTTCCAGGTGGCAACCCAATCGGGTGCCAATGCAGGATATGGTAAGTCCTTCACATACTGAACCGCAATGCGATCACCCTTGTCGTTGTAGACGCTGCGGAAGTTGGGAGGATTGCGAGTGACCAATATGTACTTTTTGATGGTGTTGAACTCGACGGTGTCCAAATCCGGGACATTGCGAAGAACACTCGTCATTTTCTCTTCGTCCCATGTAGGAATGGATTTGATGGGAACCACGATGCGCTCAATGGGTCCTCGAAGCAGATTCATGAGAAATGCGAGTTCATTCGCGCGGTTAATGACTGGTGTGCCGGAGAGGGCAACGATCTTGCAGTTGGTGGCGTTGTAGAGAAGATCGTAGAGTTTGTAGGCAATGTCAGACTTGTTCACGATGCGCGAGATGAAGTTGTGAACCTCATCAATGATGACCGTGTTGTTCGAATATGGATTTGATCCGTCTGTGGGAACATATTTGTCAATGTTTCCCGACGACAACCCATTGTAGCGGATAAAGGTGAAGCGCTGTTGGAGAACATCATCAAACTGTGCAGTCACGATGTCTTGGGCAGACTTGGGAAGTTTCTTAAAATTGGGTTCCTCTCCGGGAACAGTTGTGAAAAAAAGATTGTGGCGGTCCAAGAATCCATCGGAGATTCCCAGACGAGTTGCCATTGCGCGCGTCTCTTCATTCAAGG
>Ga0164292_10005513_pt1 | contig 10368 bp, 8 predicted proteins | sample GEODES117metaG_FD_111486 | JGI IMG/M metagenome (GOLD analysis project Ga0164292, IMG submission 111486) | Eutrophic lake water microbial communities from Lake Mendota, Wisconsin, USA - GEODES117 metaG | ecosystem: Environmental > Aquatic > Freshwater > Lake | place: USA: Lake Mendota, Wisconsin... | reverse complement strand
TGCGACCTCTTCGGGCATCGTGAGGCCCTCTTGCTCCGCTTTTCTCAACAAAATTGCAACGCGCATTTCGAGCTCGGGCGGCTCGATGGCGACCGTCAAGCCAGAATCAAATCTTGAGATCAAACGGGAATCAATGCCAGCCAGTTCTTTAGGATACGTGTCGCTCGTAATAATAATTTGCTTGCGTTGAGCGACCATTGCTTCGAAAGCGTAAAAGAATTCTTCTTGGGTCCGGTTTTTACCTGAAAAGAATTGAATATCGTCAATCAACAATAGATCTAATGAATGGTAGTACCGCTTAAAATCATCAAAGGCTTTACGTTGATACGCTTTCACTACATCCGAGACGTATTGGTCTGCATGAACATAACGCACTCTCACGCCGTGACCGGCTGCGACCATTGCATTGCCTATCGCATGGATGAGATGCGTTTTACCCAGCCCCACGCCGCCGTATAAAAAAAGTGGGTTATAGGAAGTCCCAGGGTTTTCAGCCACCTGAAGTGCGGCCGCACGAGCAAGCTGATTTGCCTTTCCCGTCACAAAGTTATCAAACGTCAATTCAATATTAAGCCTTGACTTGTCATCAACCGGGGCGACGGTCGCGGCGACCCGTGTGAGTTCCTGAACAACATTTGTTTCAGCTTGTTTGACATTCGCTTCGTTGGAAGCTTCTGCTTCGTTTATGTGTTGAGCATTGTCACCTCGACTACTAATTGGCGCCCGCGTCCGTTCAGTCGTCGATAAAGGCAATTCAAACAACACTTGAACAGGCTGAGCAAACCACGTCGATGCAAAAGCTTCTATTTGTTGTGAAAAGTTTTTCTTTACCCAATCCAATTTAAATCTGTTTGGTGCAGACACACGCAACTGCGCCTTTGTTTCATCAAAGGCGAGGGGTACCAGCGGACGAATCCATGCGCTGATTTGCTGTGGGGGAAAGTCCTGCTCTAAATGAGAGATGCAGGATTGCCAAAACTCGTTCATGTCACTCACTAATCAAACCTCGATTCTACCCTGTCAGGACACAAGTTATCCACAGGATCATCCCGTATTTATACGGATTGGTTTATGTAAACATTTGACTTATCTCGTGTTTTTTGATGAAATGGAGGGCTTTTTAAGTTATTCCTAAACTTTTCGCTCTTTGTTGGGCCCTTAATCATGAAACGTACCTACCAACCCTCCGTCACCCGCCGCAAGCGCACGCACGGTTTTCGTGTTCGGATGAAAACTCGTGGTGGCCGCGCTGTCATCAACGCTCGCCGCGCCAAAGGCCGCAAGCGTTTAGCCGTCTAATACGGCTAGTTGCGAGGGTACGGTTACACCGACCTCTCCTTCGCACCTTCGCATTGTGATGTCACGCGCCACGTTTCCCGCGGCGGCGCGCTTGCACCGCCCCACCGAATTTGCCGCGGCCCTTTCAGGCCGTCGTATTGCTCGTGGGGCTTTTTTTGTAGTAACTGCTCACTTACGCGAAAACACCACCTCAGAATCATCCTCTGAGACATTGTGTGCCCGTCTCGGTCTTATTATGGCCAAACGTTTTGCACATCACGCCAGCACAAGAAACGCGTTAAAACGTGTCGTTCGTGAAGCGTTTCGTGCCAAACGCTTAGATTTGCCGCCCAATGATTTCGTTGTTCGTCTTCACAAACGCATCGCATCGATGACCTTAACCGAGATCAAGCTTGCGGCACGTAAAGAGGTAGATGCACATTTTTTGCGAGCACAACAATGATGCCTTGGCTTAAAAAAATCTTGATCGCTCCAATCAAAGTATATCAATTTTTACTTAGTCCGTGGCTTGGTCATTCCTGTCGTTTTACTCCGAGCTGTTCCAACTATGCCATCGAGGCGATTGAGGTAAGGGGTCCATTTACCGGCTTATTTTTGGCTTTTAAACGTATTTCCCGTTGTCATCCTTGGTGTAAAGGGGGGCTCGACCCAGTGCCCACATCAACGGCGCATCAACCCGTTCCCAAACATACCGATTCGGCATGTCAGCACCGCAACCGCTCTGATTAACGCTAAACTGCCACCCTTCTCTGGTGAGCTTTTTTTATTTAGGCAAGAATGGATATCCGACGCACCATCTTACTCATGATTTTCTCGTTTTCCCTGCTCATGCTGTGGAACAACTGGCAAATCCACCAAGGTAATCCTTCCTTACTCGGTGGGGCGCCGCCATCGTCAACGCCTGCGCCAGCCCCAACGCCGGGCGCTTCGACAGCGGATACGACCACCCCCCCAGCAAGCGTACCGACCGCGCCTGTTGCACCTGCTATAGGTTCTGCATCAAGTAATGTTCCAGGTGTGACCACCACTGCGCCGACCCAAGCTCAAACGGTAGACTTCAAAACAGATGTCCTTAACATCAGCTTTGATTTGATCGGTGCACAACTTGTTCGCGCAGATCTTCTTGCGTTTCCGAGTCGCGAAGAAAAAGACAAACCTTTCGTCTTACTCAATAACCGTGGCGGACAGATTTACATTGTTCAGTCAGGTCTAACAGGCGCGCCTGCTGGGAGCTTGTATCCCACGCACCTTGCGCCCTTCACACTATTAACCGAGCAGCGTGAACTTAGCGGTGATCAACTTGTCATTAAGTTTGCCTCTGAATCGAGTGGTGTGAAGCTCACTAAAACATACACCCTCACGCGAGGCAGTTACGAGATCCTCGTTGACCATCAAATTGAAAACACGACCGCTCAACCTATTTCCCCTTCGGTCTACCTTCAAATAACGCGCGACAGCAAAGATCCGGCAAGCGAAAACTCAACGCCGAGCTTCATGTCAGGTCCCGTCAGTTTCACGGGCCCAGCCATTTATTCAGACCAAGAGAAATTTCAAAAAGTTTCCTTCTCCGAGATAGAAAAACGTAAAGCGACCTATATCAAAGATGCCGATAATGGCTGGTTTGCGATGGTTCAGCATTATTTTGTGACAGCGTGGGTTCCACCTCAAGGAAAGAACCGCAGTTACGAAATGACTGAGTTGCAAAAAAATCTTTTTGCCATTCGTAGCATCGAGCCTGTCGGTATCATTGCTCCAGGCAGCCAGCTCAATATTCCTGCCAAACTATGGGTGGGCCCTCAAGATCAGGAGGGGCTTGAAAAGGTTGCACCGGGTCTTGATCTTGTTGTTGATTATGGTTTGCTCACGATCATTGCAAAGCCTTTATTTGCCTTGATGACTTGGCTATATACCCTTCTTGGTAATTGGGGCTGGACGATTGTCGTTTTAACGATATTAATCAAAGCTGCTTTTTATCCTCTTTCTGCCGCGAGCTATCGTTCGATGGCAAAAATGAAATTAGTTGCGCCACGATTACAAGCGTTGAAAGAAAAGTTTGGCGATGATCGTCAAAAACTTAATACCGCCATGATGGAGATGTATCGCACCGAGAAAATCAATCCGCTTGGTGGTTGTTTACCTATTTTGATTCAAATCCCGGTTTTTATCTCTCTCTACTATGTACTAGGTTCGAGCGTTGAATTACGCGGGGCTCCTTGGATCTGGTGGATTCAAGATTTGGCGGTGCAAGATCCTTATTTCATCTTACCTGTCGTCATGATGGGCACGATGTTTATACAAATGCGATTGAATCCAACACCTCCTGATCCCTTGCAGGCCAAGGTCATGATGTTCATGCCTTTGGTCTTTGGTGCAATGATGTTCTTTTTCCCTTCAGGTCTTGTTTTATATTGGTGCGTCAACAACATTCTATCGATTGCTCAACAATGGTATGTGATGCGTCAAATCGCTGCAATTGCAGCGGCAGCGCATCGGTAATGTTTGTGTTCTACGTATTTGAGTAGTTTTCGCGCGATCAATATGCAAAATAATGCCCCAATCGTTGCCATTGCTACCGCCCCGGGACGGGGCGGCATTGGCATTATTCGAGTATCAGGCCCCCAATTGGGGCCTTTTATTTTTGCTTTGCTAGGTATTCATTTAACGCCCAGACATGCACATTACTGTGTATTTAATGATCGTGATGGGATTGCTCTTGATCAAGGAATTGCTCTTTATTTTTCTTCTCCCCACTCTTATACCGGTGAAGATGTTCTTGAGTTGCAAGGCCATGGCGGCCCCGCTGTGATGCAATCATTACTGAAACAATGTCTACATGTAGGGATACGTTTTGGTCTGCGATTGGCTACGCCTGGAGAGTTTACCTTGCGTGCTTTTTTAAATAATAAAATTGATCTTGCACAAGCTGAAGCGATTGCCGATCTGATTGATGCTTCCTCAGAAGCAGCAGCTCGTGCAGCGATGTTTTCTTTCTCGGGTGTTTTTTCAAATCAGGTGAATTCTCTTGCTGACTCTATTGTTCAATTGCGTCTATTAGTAGAAGCCACATTAGATTTTCCAGAAGAAGAAATCGAATTTTTAGAAAAATTTCACGCATATGACCGTTTATTGAATATTCAACAACAGCTACAAACGGTTCTTGCTCAATCCAAACAAGGAATGGTTCTTAGAGAGGGGCTCCATGTTGTTTTAGCAGGCGAACCAAATGTTGGTAAGTCAAGCTTATTAAACGCCCTTGCTGGCGAAGATCTGGCTATTGTTACTGATATTGCAGGGACCACACGAGATAAAGTAACTCAACTTATTCATATTAAAGGCGTACCGATAACGATTGTTGATACTGCGGGTCTCAGAGACACCAATGACAAAATCGAATCGATGGGTATCGAAAGAAGTTGGTCTGAAATAGCTAAGGCTGATGTTGTTTTAAATTTAAAAGATGCGCGTTCTCAAGATCTTGCGCTTGATGAAAAAATTGCTCACCATCGTTCACCAAAAAGCATTCTTTTAACTGTACTTAATAAAGCAGATCTCCTAGAAGATCCCCCTTTTTCTCACTCCGAATCTATTTTTATCTCAGCGAAAACGGGGCTTGGTCTTGATCTATTAACGTCTCGACTTCTTCAACTCGCTGGTTGGCAACCAGGTCAGGAAACGCCCTGGCTTGCAAGACAGCGACACATTGATGCACTAGAGGCAGCAGCAAGACATCTAGCTATGGCGCAATCTCATGCGAGTCAAGATGATCGTATTTTGGATCTTTTTGCAGAGGAGTTACGACTCTCACACGAACATCTAGGCTCAATTGTGGGAAATATGTCTGCAGATGATCTTTTGGGAAAGATTTTTTCAAACTTTTGTATTGGTAAATAGTTCTTTATTGTTGTTTTTTAGTCTTATTTACATCAAGTAACAAAAAATTATCAATTTTTATTACTGTGGATAACGAAGGGAAACGCCTTGTGAATAATTATTGTATGAACATAGAATAACCGTGTGTCTTAGCAAATAGCCAAAAGTTGTTCATCTTGCTCCACATATCTAAACAGAGTTTACGCACAGTATTTTTCTTCACTAAGGCTGTGATTTTTTTACGTTAAATTGACTTGTTCTTCTTATCCACAGGGTGTCTTATCCATCATTCTTTATATATAAAAGAAAAGATATAAAGAGAAACGAAAAAAAAAATTTTTCCCCCTTTTTTCAAAAAATTGTTTTTCTTTATTGCCTTACTTTCGTGCTTAAATTCATTTCTCAGTTAATTTTCTTCAACCGGTTTATTGCTTCATCAAGGGTGGTGTCCTTTTTGGCAAAGCAAAATCGAACAAGTTGATGATTTGCTGAAATATTTTCTGGTTCAGCATAAAAAGCAGAAACGGGGATGACTACAACGCCATGGTTTTGGGCAAGCCAAATCGAAAAGTCTGACTCTTTTTTATCTGATATTTGACTGTAATCTGCTAGTAAAAAGTATGTTCCTGGGCTGGAGAGCGGCTTTAATTTTGTTTCTTGTAATCCTGCGATTAATTTATTTCTTTTTTCCTGATAAAAAGCTGACAAGTTTAAATATGTCGTTGAGTCTTTTGTGTACGCAGCTAGTCCATGTTGAAAGGGAGACGGAACGGTAAAAACGACAAACTGATGTACTTTTCTTAATTCATTTGTCAATTCTTTTGGTGCACAACAGTATCCAATCTTCCAGCCTGTTGTATGCGTCGTTTTTCCAAACGAAGAAATGACAAAGGATCGTTCAGCAAGCAAAGGTCGTGATGCCATACTGAGATGCCTTACTCCATCAAAAACGATATGTTCATAAACTTCATCAGATAAAACGATAATCTTAGTATTGCTTACGATACTTTCAATATCATCCAAATCACGAGCGTTAAAAATTGCGCCTGTTGGATTGTGTGGCGAGTTCACGATTAACATTCTTGTTCGATCGGAGACGCATTCTTTAACTTTTCTCCAATCGACACTGAAAAAAGGTTTTGCTTGTGTTGGTGCAGTCATTTTTACAAAGACAGGATGACCTCCCGCTAATCTAATGGCAGGCACATAACAGTCATAACTTGGCTCAATAACAATCACTTCATCTCCTGGATGGACCGTAGCCAAAATAGCCGCCATGATGGCTTCAGTTGCTCCACTCGTAATTGTTATCTCTTGATTCGGTTCGTAAAGCTTTCCATATAAGTCATTTACTTTGTTGCTAATGACTTCTCTAAGTTCACTGATGCCGGTCATCAAAGGATATTGGTTGTATCCATCTAGCATTGCTTGATTGACGAGCTTTAATAACGTTTCATCTGCGTTGAAGTCAGGAAAACCTTGTCCAAGATTGATGGCGCTGTAATCCACAGCCATCTTGCTCATTGTGGTGAAAATGGTGGTTCCGACATTTGGTAGTTTTGATTGAATTTGCATGTTGTAATGTTTGATTGATATGTATTAATTTTTTCCGATAATACGCATTTTTAACTGGTTGTGGGCTTGTGAAACCGATCTTGAAGTTGTTTATAGGTTTTGTTGCTTCTATTTGTGGTGCATTGATGGCCGAGTGGATTGGAATTCCTTTGCCTTGGACATTAGGCCCGCTTCTTGTGATTGCCTCTTTTAGACTTTTATCTATTCCTGTTCGTAGTTCTCAGCCATTGCGAAACTTCGGACAATGGGTCATTGGTATCAGTCTTGGACTTTATTTCACGCCAGAGGTTGTTGCTGTTGTTTCAAGCCATTGGTTTGCAATGATTGCAGGTTTATTGCTTGCGCTTTTATTAGCGGTTTATGGCACGTTTCTCTTGCATAAAACAGGTCAAGTTGATTTAAAGACGGCGTGGTTTTCTTCAGCCATTGGTGGTGCAAATGAAATGGCCATTCTAGCAGAGCGTTACGGCGTAAGGCCAGATTTGGTAGCAAGCGCTCACACAGTTCGTATTATTATTGTTGTTTTAGCCATTCCTTTTGCTTGTCAGTTTTTCCAAGTTTCAGGCCTTGATAGCTCAGTTCTTGGTCAAAAGGAGCTCAATATATTTGGATTGTTGACTCTTGCAGCTTTAACATTTGGTGGCGGTCTCATCACACACTTTCTAAAAATACCAAACGCGTGGGTGATTGGACCGATGTTTATTGCAATGTTTTTCACAATGAAAGAGATACATTTTTCAAGGATGCCAACTGAGTTGACACTGATTGCCCAACTTTTTATAGGTTGGTCTTTAGGCGATCGATTTCGCCCAGGTTTTTTTAACAAAGCGCCCCGGTTTTTAGCCTGCGTGGTCATTTATAGCGCGACAGCATTAGTGTTAGCGTTTGGTTATGCTGTATTGTTGTCTATGTTAACAAACGTGCCCTTATCTTCCTTGGCCGTTAGTGTTGCTCCAGGCGGTATAGCTGAAATGGCGATTACGGCTAAAGTTCTTCAACTTGGCGTTCCCCTTGTGACCGCCTTTCAAGTTTCTAGAATGGTGGGTGTGGTGTTGCTTACAGGCCCCCTTTACTCGCATGTGGTTCGGCGACTTGAAAAGCGAACTTAGCTGTCCCTTTTTAGTTATCCACAAATAGCTAACAGCTTATTCAGTGAGTTATTCATTGAGTAAGCGCTCTTTTTTTGTGGTTTATCCACAGGATTATGACTACTTTTCCACAGCTTATGTTCCATGCTGTTGTGGAATGTTTTATTCCTATAGCCCGCTTGTTTCACGTGAAACATAAATTTCTTCGAGTTCAAACAAATTAATTTATCAAATAGGTTGGTTTGTTTATGCGAACGATGTTCCACGTGAAACATCTGGCGGTTTATAATGGTGGCGACTAGATGAGTGAAGAGCATGAATTATCCAAAAATCTTTGATGTAATTGTTGTTGGTGGCGGTCATGCAGGAACAGAGGCCGCGCTAGCGTCGGCAAGGAGTGGAGCAAGCACTCTACTTTTAACGCACAACATCGAAACCTTGGGGCAAATGTCCTGCAATCCATCCATTGGTGGAATTGGAAAAGGACATTTAGTCAAAGAAGTTGATGCTTTGGGTGGTGCAATGGCTATTGCAACCGATGAGGCTGGAATTCAATTCAAAATCTTAAACAGTTCAAAAGGACCTGCCGTTCGAGCCACACGTGCCCAGGCGGACAGGGTTTTGTATAGAAAGTCCATAAGAACACGGTTAGAAAATCAAGAAAACCTGTGGTTATTTCAGCAGTCCGTGGATGATTTACTTCTAGAGGGAGAAAAGGTTGTTGGGGCTGTTACACAAACGGGAGTTTCTTTTAGAGCAAAAGCCGTTGTATTAACAGCAGGAACTTTTTTAAATGGGTTGGTTCACGTTGGACTTGAAAACTATGCTGCTGGCAGAGCAGGAGATCCTTCGGCTGCGTCTTTAGGACGGCGACTTAAGGAAATGAAATTACCTCAAGGTAGGCTCAAAACGGGAACACCACCTAGGATTGACGGCCGATCAATTAATTACAGTATCCTTGAAGAACAACCGGGAGACTTGGATCCTGTGCCTGTTTTTTCTTACCTTGGAAAGGCAGCGCTTCATCCAAAACAAATCTCATGCTGGGTCACTCATACAAATGAGAAAACACATGACATTATTAGGGGGGGGCTTGATCGATCTCCTATGTATAGCGGTGTTATTGAGGGCGTTGGCCCGCGCTATTGCCCTTCAATCGAAGATAAGGTCCACAGGTTTGCAGATAAAAATGCACATCAGGTATTTTTAGAGCCAGAGGGTTTAGATACTCACGAGGTATATCCAAATGGTGTTTCAACATCATTACCTTTTGATGTTCAACTTGAGTTAATTCGCTCACTTAAAGGCCTCGAGCAAGCGCATATTGTTCGCCCAGGCTATGCCATTGAGTATGACTATTTTGATCCAAGAGAATTAAAGTCTTCCTTGGAAACAAAGTCTATTCAAGGGTTGTTTTTCGCTGGTCAAATAAACGGAACTACGGGTTACGAAGAGGCTGCTGCGCAAGGGCTTCTCGCCGGGATTAATGCTGCACAATTTTCAAAAGAAAAGAGTCCTTTATTATTAACACGCAGTCAGGCATACATAGGTGTGTTGGTAGATGATTTAGTCACAAAAGGGGTAACAGAGCCTTATAGAATGTTTACCTCAAGAGCCGAGTACCGCTTGAGTCTTAGAGAAGATAATGCAGATTGGCGACTGACGGAACTTGGGCGGCAATATCATTTAGTCGATGATGTACGTTGGAAAGCGTTTAATGAAAAGCGCGAGTCTGTAGAAAAAGAAGTGCAACGTTTGCGTAGTACTTGGGTCAATCCACGAATGCTAACAGCCAATGCAGCAGAAAGTGCGTTGGGACAAGAGATTGCGCGTGAGTACTTACTATCTGATTTGCTAAAGAGACCAAACGTTTCCTACCAGGATTTAATGGGCATGCAATTCAATGAACAGGTCGAAATGCCAACGGGATTACCGCCTGGAGAGTGTGCGGAACAAGTAGAAATACAGATTAAATACGAAGGATATATTGCTAGGCAACAAGAAGAAATAGATCGCCAACACACCTATGAGTCTCAAGTGATTCCAGAATCAATAGACTTTGATGGAGTAACAAGCCTGTCATTCGAGGTGCGTCAAAAACTAAGAACGCATCGACCAGAAACGGTCGGACAGGCATCGAGGATTTCAGGCATGACTCCAGCTGCCATATCATTATTATTAATTCATCTGAAGCGCCACTATTACAGCCAAGCAAACAAGATCTATTAATGGCGATGAACACGTTATCGGAGTCCTTTGAAGAGCAGTTAGAAAAAGCTTGCCAAGAGTTAAGTCTTAAACCAACAAAGCAACAACAAGAACGCCTGCTTGAGTATTTAAGACAACTATTAAAGTGGAATAAAACATATAACCTGACCGCAATACGAGATCCCGAGCTAGCGTTGGTGCAACATGTTTTCGACAGCTTGGCCATCATAAAACCTTTAAATAACTTCATTCAGCAAAGAGACCAAGATAAAAACGCTGTATTAGATGTCGGATCAGGCGCAGGATTACCAGGTGTCATCATCGCCAC
>Ga0164292_10005512_pt1 | contig 10368 bp, 9 predicted proteins | sample GEODES117metaG_FD_111486 | JGI IMG/M metagenome (GOLD analysis project Ga0164292, IMG submission 111486) | Eutrophic lake water microbial communities from Lake Mendota, Wisconsin, USA - GEODES117 metaG | ecosystem: Environmental > Aquatic > Freshwater > Lake | place: USA: Lake Mendota, Wisconsin... | reverse complement strand
CAGGGCCTCAGCAACAACCAGATCGCCGAGGTGCTGCAGCTATCGGTGCACACGGTTGAAACCCACCGCCGCAACCTCAGCGGCAAGCTGGGCTTCAAGGGCGCCGAGCTGGTGCGCTACGCCACCCTGCAGAGCCTGCAAACGGGCTAGGGACAGCCCCTCAGGCAACGGCTAAAGTCGACATGACGCCGGCTTAGCTCAGCGGTAGAGCAGCGCTTTTGTAAAGCGAAGGCCATCGGTTCAAATCCGTTAGCCGGCTTGCCATCGCAGATGCGTTCCAGGGCAATGGGGGCAGGGGGGTCTACCAGGCAAGCCCGATGGCCCTGGGTTGATTAATGGGTTAATTAACCAGGGCCAGCCACCAACACCGTTTGAGGTGAAACGTCGGCTTCGTGACCTGGAGACGCGACAGACATCGGCAACGGTCTTGCTCGGGACGATCAGCTGATCAGCCGTTGACTGCTCCGCAGAAGCTGGTGCAACAGACCATCGATCCGACCGGTGATGGGAACTCGAACGCGGCGGTGCGATGCAAGATCGCCTGCGATCAGGTCCGGTATGTCACAGTCCTCAACGAGAGGCCGCGGCCAGGCAGGCAGGGCTGATTCAAAGTCTCAGCATGGGTTGGGTTGTGGCTGACGCTGCGCCATCGCCAGCAGCGCCTTGATGTCATGCATCACCGCCTGCATGCCGGCTCGGATCGACTGGAAACCGGCCAGCCTCAGCAGGTTCATGGCTGCGGTGCGCAGCGTGCCCATCGCGCCGGCGCCATTACCCCGGTAGCGGTGGGCGTCTGCATGGAGCTGGGTGTCCCTGATCCAGTGCCAGCCCTCAATGCTCCAACGGTCGCGCACAAGTCGCAGCAGGGCTTCTGGCGTGGTGCGCAGGCTGGTGAGGAACAGATGGGTGGCGTGAAAGGGCTTGCTATCGCGGCTACCGGTGGCCATGACTTCCACGATCCAGCTGGTGCCGATCCAGGTCTCGGCGATGTGTGGCGGTGCCTGTTTGGCGCGGAGGGTCCAGGTGATGGCGCGGCCGTGGCTGATCTCGTGATCCGTTGGCACGAAAGGGATCTTGCGCTTTCCCTGAAACTGGCTGCGGATCTGCCGGTGGAGCGTTTTCTGGTTGGCTTTCACTGTCAGGAGGAAGTCGGCCCCCTGCTCCTGGAGCTGCCGAAAAACGGGCGCTGGGTATGAAGCGCGTCCGCCTGGATCAAAACGCACTCCAGATCCAGTTCGCAAAGCAGCTGCCGCAGCACCGCCCGCTCATGGTTTTCGCCGGTGGCGTAGCAGGCCTGACTGATCGCCACGCCCAGAGCGGCCGAGTACAGCGTGACCTGGGCAATGAACGCGGACCCTCCGCCGGCGGTGGGCTCAATGGAGCCCCCCAGCGTCTTGCTGTCACACACCAGCTGGTCAAGATCCTCTGTGCCACCTGGGATCTGGGCGATCGTCCAGTCACGGATCGCCGCACACAGGGCCGCCACATCCACCTGGTGGAAGAAGTAGCGAAACGAGGAGTCCGACGGCGGACTCCTGAGCTCGTTGTCCAGCGACTCGGTAAGTACGGCATGGTGGCGGATCGCAAAGCGCTCCAGATCCCGCAAGCTCTGGCAGCCACTCAGGATTCCCAGCACCGCCACCAGCAGCAGATACCAGGCCGGAAACCGAACCCCGCGCCGCATCCGTGCATCAGGAATCGACCTCAAATAGCTGATCAGATCGAGATCGGTTGCGGCAGAGGCGCTTTCAAGCACAGAACAGGGGCGATTCCGCCGACCTCAACCCATGCTGACAGCCCCGGCAAGGAACCCTGTGACAGACTTTGAATCAACCCTGGGAAGTATCCCGTCATTTGGCTGGCGTGATGTCAGTCCTCTTCATCGGCCCAACTTGCAGTGCCTGGCAGGAAGCCGCAAGCGCCGAGTCTTACTTGAGCCCAATGACTGCTGCTGCTTCTAAAGGGACTCAAAAGCGTCGAACGGGGAACATTGACGCCAAAGAGAAAAAACGATTCTCCAAATAACCTTGCCAGGCCTTCAGGACGGCGCAGGGGTGGAGTTGACCACGATACAAAGTGATTCCAGCTTACCCAACTTCATTAAAGGTGAGGAGTCCGGGAATCGTTCGTAGACCAAAGGAGTCGTTCCAGAGTCAGTTCGTTGAATAGAACAAGGACGATGCGCAGGCGATCCAGATCAGCAGAAGGGAGCTGGCCTCGATCCTCGCTGCCGGCCGGGCTAGCTTGGGTTTCCAGTGTTGTGGACGAGAAGATATGGCAGCAGGGTCGTACGGAAATTCACAAAAGAACAGCCACATGCAACATCCAGCCTCAACGGCTACTAAAGAGACATTCGAAAAAACAGCAACGCACTTGAAACGAATGACGTCGCGAGACACCTTATGCCCATCAAGAGGCCGCAATCAGGGATGAAGAATTATGAAACATGCTGGCAACAGAAAAAAGCATGGATAAGTTTGGCGGGACCGCTAAAACGTGATGACTAAAGCTGAATACGAGTTCAACGAAGAACAATCCTCGCATTTTCGTCGACTTGCCAAAAAAAGCTATTGGATGGCGGGGGCGCTGGCCTTCTACGCGATGACCAACGTTTACATCGTGTCGCAAGCAACTCGCAAACCCTTCACGATTGTTTTAAGCATCTTGATGATTGGATTATCAATCCTTACAGCCCGGGCAATGCAAAAAGCAGGGTCGGGATTTATATCAATTACCAGAACGCAAGGAAATGACATCAGCCTGATGCAAGCTTCGAACAAAAATCTACAGCTAGCATTTACCTTGCTGAGCTTTACCTTTGTGCTTCTATCGATTCGCCTCGTATATGCTGCTCCAACCCTGATTAAAGCAACACTATAACGGCTTAAGTCTCAAATCCACGCGACAAAGGGAACAATCCACAAGCCTGGCATCCACCCCGAACCTACAGGCTGGCTGCAAACAAGGAAACTGGCTGAAAACAAAGTAAAACAAACTTTAAATACAAGAAGATCATCGACCACTTGGCCAACACAGGCAAATAAATGGTACTGGCAGGGGCGATGTGCAGCTGGCGAAGATCAGCCTAATTGGCTGCAATCTAAAATCGTACGATCGACGGCAAAGACGGAACAGCAAGGCTAGAATTGGTAGACATATAACTGGTGCCAATGTTGACGGAAGCAAACAAGTTAGCAACGATCATCTCTATATGCAACCATGCCATTGAAAATAGTCCATTCTATCGACAAACACTTAGGAAGGGGCCAAGGACCTGGGAAGACTTCTACGCATTACCACTTTTAACCGGACAGCAGATCCGGCAACACGTCGATCCGCATCGGAACTTTGATTTGCTTACTGGTAGTCCAAAAGGCGCTGTTCTTGTTAGCACATCTGCTTCTACCGGTCCAAGAAAACTGATTTATCGGGAATACAGGGAACAAGCCAGGATTAGCAAGAGATTGGCCATGGCATTAAGACTCGCTGGAATAACAGCTGAGGACACTGTCGCCAACATGTTCATTCCAGGCAATCTGGCAGGAGCTTGGATGGGAATGCATGAAGCAATTCAGCATTTGGGAGCGTCAGTCCTGCCGATCGGCAATGCCATCAACACTGAAGAACAAAGCGAACTGATTCACTGGCTAAAACCAACTGCACTTGTAGGGTTTCCGTCAACCTTGATTCGACTCGTCCAGCAAGGCTTACCATCTGTGCAAAAAATATTGTGCGGAGGCGAGGGGCTTAGTTGGAAAGTCAGAAATGATCTAGAAACATCCCTTGGATTGAAGATTCCACTTGTTTACGCAAATATAGAATCTGGAATCATTGGTCTCCAATGCCAAAATATCTGGGGATCCAATCAATATCACATTATTGATGGAGATCTATTTGTGGAAATCATCGACTCTGAAACTGGGTACCCGAGTAAAGAAGGGGAGATTGTCGTGACACACCTACATCGTCGACTGCAGCCAGTCATTCGCTATCGCATAGGCGATCTTGGCAAATGGGTGAATAAGCCGTGCTCATGCGGACTTTCAAGTCCTCGCATTGAGCTCAAAGGTAGAGTCACTGACAAAAATACAAGAATCAATGGAATAATAGTCGAATACAGCGAAATTGAATCAGCGTTATCAGACCTAAGCGGGTATCAAGGACGCTTCCAGATCCGGGTCAACAAAGCAAAAGGAAAAGATACCGCAATAATCTATATTGAAGGAGAGACGATGTCAAAAGATGACGTCTATGCTGCGATGAATACTCGGGTTCCAAAGGTATCAACTCTTATTCAAGAAAATCAACTTGAGGCGGTGATCGTACAACAAGGAAAGCTTCCTACACTGCCGACGCAAGGAGGCAAGGTACTACGCATCGTTGATGAGCGCTAACGACCGCAGGTTTTTTACTCTCAAAACAAGATGATTAAATCATTACAGAGACCAAAGCAGTGCTGTCACTCAGGCTTAACAAAAATGTTGGGCTGACGGTCAAAATTGAATCACAAAAGGATTAGTGCAAATCAATAACATTGTTTGACTCAGACAAAATCAGATGTTAGCTTAAAATGATCGCAACAAATCCAAAGGCTGACTCCCATGGTTGAAGTATCAGGCCCGATCAAAGAAGCGCACACGATGTCGGCAAAAACTGAGCCTGGAAATTATTTTGTGTCAAACTATCCACCGTTTGACCAATGGCGAACAGAGACAACCCCCGATTACCTAAAGAAGCTAAAAGTGCCTAGCCGAATTGATGCCCCACTGGGCCTTTATTTTCACATACCATTCTGTCGCAAGCGCTGCAATTTCTGCTACTTCAAGGTTTACACCGACAAAGACAACAGTGAAATCAATCAATACATTGAAGCATTAGTAAACGAATTAAAGCTATATGCTGAGAAACCCAGACTCCAATCAAGATCACTAGATTTTGTGTATTTTGGAGGTGGAACCCCCTCTTATCTATCGGTCGAGCAATTAGAAACATTAAGTGAGCAAACACAACAAATCATCTCCTGGGATAGCGCAAAAGAAATCAGCTTTGAAGCCGAACCAGGGACACTGAATTATCAAAAATTAGCCGCAATCAAGAAACTAGGTACCACAAGATTAAGCCTAGGTGTTGAAAGCTTTTCAGACCATATTTTAACTGCCAACAACAGATCTCATGAGAACAAGCACATTCTGAGCAGTTATGAAAAAGCGAGAGAGCTGGACTTTGCACAAATCAATATCGACCTAATCGCGGGTTTGCAAGAAGAAACAGATGCAAGCTGGAACAAATCAATCCAAAAGACCGTCGAGCTTGCGCCTGATTCAGTAACAATCTATCAATTAGAAATCCCCTTAAATACGATCTTATACAAACAAATACAGAAGTCTCAAACGCAAGCCATTCCCCTGCATAGCTGGGACACAAAAGCTGAATGGGTCAAACGAGCCTTCGCGATGCTCGAAGAAGCTGGCTATACGCAAACGAGTGCGTATACGGCTGTTAAACAACCTGATTCACATCAGTTTCTGTACAGAAATGCTCTGTGGCATGGAGCAGATCTATTGGCATTAGGTGTGGCAAGTTTTGGACACATCGCCGGTAGTTTGTACCAGAATGAAAAAGAATTTAGTCACTACATCAACACGATTAAAGCAGGCATGCTACCGGTTCACCGCTCATACGAACTGACTCATGATGAAGCGATGGTCAGGGAGTTAATACTGCAGCTCAAGCTTGGTCGGGTCAGCTTTGAGTACTTCAAAGCAAAATTCGGCGTGGATGTGAATGCTTTATTTAAAGTACAGCTTGAGGCCCTGGAACAACAGAGATTCATTAGGATCGACAACCAAGGCATCGTTGTCGAAAGCACAGGCCTATTGAAAGTCGATGATTGGCTGAAAAGATTCTATCTACCGCAGCACAAACCAAAACAGACAGAAAAAAACGCCATCAAGACCTCATGAAGATTGTAGTGGACGATACTTTAAAAGAAAAAATCTGGGATGCCATTGTCATTGGCGGTGGTCCTAGCGGGTGCGCATGTGCAGCAATGCTTGCGCAAAAAGGCTGGAATGTGTTGATTCTAGAAAAAGATCATTTTCCGCGATATCACATCGGTGAATCATTGATTCCATATTGTTGGTTTCCACTGCAAAGAATAGGAATTCTAGACAAAATCAAAGCAGCTAACTTCACGCCCAAAAATTCAGTTCAGTTTGTAAATGCTCAAGGGATTGCGAGTAAGCCATTTTGCTTTTCCGATCATATGCAGCATGACTGTACACAAACATGGCAAGTCTCGCGGAATGACTTCGACAAGCTGTTACTCGATCATGCTCAACAATGTGGCGCAATCGTTCAGCAAGGCACAATAGTTGATGGATTAATCAGTAAAGATGGAGTTGTAAAAGGAGTAAAAGCAAAAAAAACGCAGACTGGCGAAAGTTCTCACTACCACGCGAAGATCACCATTGATGCAAGCGGTCGCTCAATGGTGAGCGCTGCTGGTCTTGGATGGCGAAAACAGGATCCCTCTCTCAAAAAGATTGCCATCTGGAGCTATTTCAAAGGGGCTCAACGAAATGACGGTATTGACGCAGGTGCCACGACGATTGCCTCCTTACCAAAACAAGGTTGGTTCTGGTTTATCCCACTCTCCAACGATATTGTCAGTGTCGGAGTTGTGGCTGAAAGAAACTACCTATTTGATGGCGCAAAAGATATTGAAGAAATATATTTGCGAGAGCTATCGCGCCAGCCTTGGATATCGAGCCGTACACAATCATCCGAACGTATATCGGCTTGTCATATAACAAATGACTATTCCTATCGATCTGAATATTGTGGAGCGGATGGGCTCATTCTGACTGGCGATGCCTTTGCATTTCTAGATCCAATGTTCAGCTCCGGCGTTTTTCTAGCACTGCAAAGCGCCGTGATGGCAGCAGATGCAGTCGATGCAGCGTTAACAAAGGATGAGATCAGCAGCTCGCAGTTTCATGCTTATGGCCATGAGCTCTGCAAAGGCATAGAAAATATGCGAAAACTAATCTATGCATTTTACACAGAAGCATTCAGCTTTGCTGAATTGCTCCGCAAACATCCAGAAGTGCAGGGGGACCTGACGGACTGCCTAATTGGCAATCTATGGAAGGATTTTGATTCCTTGTTTGCCGCAATTCATGAGCAATGTGAACTACCAGAATCACTTTTACATGGGCGGACACCCTTTAATACAGTGAAACGATGAATGATCATCTATGGCATCACCTTGCGACACGCAGAGTGGATTTTAGCGATACAGACATGGCCGGTATTGTACATTTTTCAAAATACTTTTGCTACGTTGAGTCTGCCGAACACGAGTTCTTTCGCAAACATGGCTTTAGTGTCACTCAAAAATACGGAGATCTTCAATATGGCTGGCCGCGAGTTAAAGTCAAAGCCGAATTTCGAAGTCCATTACGATTTGAAGATGAGCTTGAAATCCAACTTCGGGTCAACAAATTTGGGACTCGCTCACTTGAGTTCGAATTTTCAATTGCCAAAGAACCAGATCAAACAATTGTCGCCGTAGGGAGCTATACGACTGTATGCGTCATTCATAAGCCAGATGGGAGTTTCGAGTCTGCACAACTGCCGGATAAGCTCTCAAAGCTATTTAAAGGACTTGTACTAAATTCTCCAAGCGGGGAGCACTATTCACATCTGGCAAGAAAATAATGATGGTAGACATCAGCGAGTCCCAAGCCAGGCTTAAAAAACTACAACTATCTAAACTCCAAAAACTTCTGGCTACACAGTCGAGAAATATTTTTTATCGTTCAGCACTTCAACACTTCGCCAGTCATTCAGGACTGGAGAGCCTCGAAGGTTTCATTGACAACGTACCGCTTACAGAAAAACAACAACTGGTGACCGATCAGTTGTTGCATCCACCCTTTGGAACAAACCTTGCATTTCCAATAGATCAGTACAAAAGGATGCATCAAACTAGCGGAACGACAGCAACGCCACTCCGTTGGCTTGATACTGATCAAAGTTGGCAGTCAATACTCAATTGTTGGCTCCGTATTTATCAGGCTGCTGGGGTTAAACCTACTGACAGCATTTGCTTCACTTTCTCATTTGGGCCATTTTTAGGTTTCTGGTCAGCCTTTGAAGCAGCCATAGAATACGGGTGTGTGGTGTTTCCAACAGGAGGGATGAGTAGCCAAGCACGCATTCAACTCATCCTGGATACACAAGCAACGGTTCTCTGCTGTACGCCGAGCTATGCTCTGCGCCTTGCGGAGATAGCAAAAGCAGCCAAGCTGCCAATCGAAACTTCAAACATTCAGCGGATTATTGTCGCAGGAGAAGCTGGTGGTTCGATTCCAACTACGCGTGCCCTGATTGAAAGGGCTTGGAACGCAAGGGTATATGACCATCATGGTATGACTGAGACAGGCCCTATCAGCTATCCATGTCCAATTCAAAAGGACATCTTACATGTCAATGAAGAATCCTATTTTGTAGAAATTGTAGATCCAGAACATCAGCACGCCCTGGGAGACGATCAGGAAGGTGAACTCGTGATCACAACTCTGGATCGTGCCGGTTCTCCCCTGCTTCGTTACCGCTCTGGTGACCTCGTTCGAGCGGCTAAAGGCGCGTGTCCCTGCGGGAGCACTCATCTGACCTTGGTCGGGGGGATTCGTGGTCGCCGCGATGACATGTTGGTTATTCGTGGTGTGAACGTGCATCCGACCGCCATTGAAGAGCTGGTGCGCAGATTTGCAGATGCAGCTGAATACCAAGTCATCGTCGATCAAAGCTCAGTCATGAGCAAAATTCAAATAGAAATTGAACTCGAGCCCAATGGGAATGCCACTGATATTCTTAATAATATCCAGCAGGCCATTGCAACATCGATGACAATAAATTGCCAAGTCAAGCAGATACCGATTGGCTCACTGCCTCGACAAGATATGAAAGCGAAGCGATGGTCCTGTCTCAAGCAAGGATCTCCTCGCTGACATGCACAACAATGTGTGAGGGGTCTTCTGGCTAACCAGTCCTCCGCGCCTGCATTGGGTGCGAGCGCATCAACAGGTGAAGCACAGTATCGATATCCTCTCGGATTATCGATGCCTTGCCTAGCATGAAGCTCAATAAAGCTTGTCTTGGCACTGCACGCGTTAAGACCAGAGTACTTGTTTAAGCAATGACATCTGCGCCTAAACTTTTACCTGAATATTGCATCCTGTCTCGCCTGAATCAGTCATGGCTCATACGTTGAACACAGTTGAGGCTTTTTGGATTCCACTTTGCCCGAGCAACCTGCTGCAAAAGCACGATGTGCTGTCCTACAGAGTTCTGGGGCACCAGTTGGTGGTTTGGGCTTCTGCCGATGGAAAGATTGGAGCCCTTCAGGACCGCTGCAGTCATCGATCAGCCCGCCTGTCACAGGGAAAGATTCACAGCGATGGCCTGCTGAGTTGCCCTTATCACGGTTGGCGCTTTGATCCAATGGGTGAATGCAGGAGCAGACCACAGTGTCCGGATCAAGACATTTCTCCTTCCTGCAGGGTTAAATGCTATGCGGCCGAAGTGCGCTATGGCTATGTCTGGGTGAAATTTGACCAAAAATCACAGACGTGTATCCCTAATTTCCCGGAGTCAGTTGACCCTAAGATTCGCCAGATTCAAGGATTTCATGAGGTCTGGAACTGCTCGGCCTATCGGCTGATTGAGAACGGTCTTGATAACTATCACCACTTTTTTGTTCATGAGGGGCTGCTCGAAACAGTCACACCGATTCCAACACCAATCGATGGCGGAATCGAAGAGTCAGATGATGGCTTCAGCTACTCCACGCTCTTACAACTCAAAAACAGCAAAAAGTTAGGCGGAGCCTTGGGCCACAGCAATACCTATGTGACCGTCAAACGTACGGTGCGTTGGCTGGCTCCTTTTGGAATCAGTTTGGAGCTTGATTGGTCACATGGTCTGTGGCAAAGGATCGTTCAATATGCCATTCCCATTGACAATCAATCATGTGTCATGAATCGATTTTATTTCAGAAATGACGGCGAGGAGGATGTCAGCATCAATCAACTGCTCGATTTCGAACGCACATTAATTGACCAAGACCGTCATATTCTCGAGTCCATAGAAGATGACCATGGCCCTTTACCAGGGACTTCTGAAAATCTAATTGAGGCAGATTTGCCGATTGCCATGATGAGAAAGCGACTCAAAAGACTAGTCGTAGACAGCAAAATTTGATACTGATCTGTCTATAGGCCGAGCGAATACAGGATCGTAAATTACTGCCTACCAAGAAAGATGGCGGCCCGGCTACAAGTCAGCAATTTTATCCAAAGT
>Ga0164292_10005511_pt1 | contig 10368 bp, 12 predicted proteins | sample GEODES117metaG_FD_111486 | JGI IMG/M metagenome (GOLD analysis project Ga0164292, IMG submission 111486) | Eutrophic lake water microbial communities from Lake Mendota, Wisconsin, USA - GEODES117 metaG | ecosystem: Environmental > Aquatic > Freshwater > Lake | place: USA: Lake Mendota... | reverse complement strand
TGAAGCGCGCCGCTCGCGTGCTCGCACAGGACTCGCCGAGCGACTGGCTGTGGGTCATCGCCAACACGCAGGTGGCGAAGAAGAACGTGAGCGGATTCCCCGTCAACTCGACGGGTGACGCCTACTCCGTCGCCAACATCGTCAAGGGCTGAGCGAACCGCACGCACTACCCTCCTTTTCCAGCGACGAGGAGGGTTCGGTGACGACGGTGCTGGCGGTTGCGCGCAGATGCGCGCTGCTTCTCGCGTCGCTCATCGTGTCGTCGCTGGTCGTCTTCATCCTCTTGCGTTTGCTGCCCGGTGACATCGCCCGCACCAAGCTCGGCATGTTCGCCACCAACGAGGAGGTCGAGGCGCTGCGCGTGCAACTCGGGCTCGATCGCGCGCTGGCCGTGCAGTACCTCGAGTGGTTGGGCAACGCCGTTCGCGGCGACCTCGGCACGTCGATGATCTCCGGGGCGAGCGTCGGCGGTGAGCTTTTCGCGAAGTCCGCTGTCACTCTGCCACTCATCGCCGCCGCGAGCGTGCTCGCGTTCCTCGTCGCCGTACCGCTCGGCATGTACGCGGGATTGCGACGCACCTCGTGGCGCGGCGTGACGGTGTCGGGCATCGGCCAGCTCGGCGTCGCCGTGCCGACGTTCTGGATCGGCGTGCTGCTCATCACCGGATTCGCCGTCACGCTGCAGTGGCTGCCATCGGGTGGGTTTCCCGTCGACTCGTGGCGCGACACGGGTGAAGCGGTGCGCTCGATGATCCTGCCGACGATCACGCTCGCCCTCGCACAGGGAGCCGTGCTCATGCGTTACGCCCGCTCGGCGACGATCGACGTGCTGCAGACCGAATGGTTCCGCACGGCGCGGGCGACCGGCATGTCCACCCGCACGGCCCTGCGTGTGCACGGTGTACGCAACGTTCTTTCCCCGGTGGTATCGGTTCTCGGCGTACAGCTCGCAACGCTGGTCGTCGGGGCGATCATCGTCGAGAGCGTCTTTGCACTTCCCGGAGTCGGGCAAATGCTGCTGCAGGACGTGTCGCAACGCGACGTCATCAAGGTGCAGGGCACCGTTGCCGTCGCAACAGCGCTCGTATTCGTCGTCGGATTCGTCGTCGATGCGGCACTGAACGTCATCGATCCGCGCACACGGGAGCGCGAATGAACGCGATCAGCGACCGGCGCGTGCGCCGCGACCCCGGCTTCGTCGTCGGCGCCGCGCTCGTCGGGGTCACCGTTGCGACGGTGGCGCTGTCGTACGTCTGGACGCCGTTCGACCCGCTCGAGATCGATCCCGAACTCTCGCTCACCGGGCCGGCATGGCCGCACGTGCTCGGTACCGACGAAAACGGACGTGACATCCTGAGCAACGTCATAGTCGGTGCACGCAGCACGTTCGGAGTCGCCGTCGGTGCGGTCGTCATCGGAATGCTCGTCGGCACCCTGATCGGATTGCTGGTCGGCACGGCGAGTGCACGGACGCGAGGTGCAGCGACCTTCGCCATCGACATCGTGCTCGCACTACCCTCGGTGCTGCTCGCCATCGTCCTCGCCGCCGTGTACGAACCGTCGACGCTCACCGCGATCGTCGCCATCGGCATCGCACTTGCAGCCGCCGTATCCCGCATCGTCGCCCGCGACACGCGTGCCGTGCTCACCAACGATTTCGTGCTCGCCGCCCGAGCGTGCGGCGCGAACCGCCGGCGCATCATCCGCATGCACGTGCTGCCGAACGTGCGCAGCTCGCTGTTCGTGCACGCGTCCGGTGCAGCAGCCGTCGCCATCCTTGCCGAATCGACGCTGTCGTACATCGGTCTCGGCACTCGACCACCGACTCCGTCGTGGGGGCGCATGCTTGCGACGTCGCAGCAGTTCCTCATCGTCGAGCCGCTGCATGCACTATGGCCGGGGATTGCCATCGTCGTCGCGGTGCTCGGGTTCAACCTGCTCGGTGACGGCCTGCGCGAGCGGCTCGACCCGACGTTGCGGGGTGCGGCATGACGCTGCTCGAGGTGCGCAACCTCACCGTGCGTTTCGGTGACAACATCGTCGTGAACGACGTGTCGTTTGACGTCGCCACGGGCGGTCGACTCGGCATCATCGGTGAGTCGGGCTCGGGCAAGACGATGGCGATGCTCGCCGTACTCGGGGTGCTTCCCTCGGGTGCCGAGGTGTCGGGCAGCATTCGTTGCGACGGCGTCGAACTCGTCGGCGCCGACGAGGACGTGCGCCGTTCGGTGCGGGGCCGCACGATCGGCATGGTCTTCCAGGAACCGCTCACCGCGCTGAACCCGCTCATGCGCGTCGATCGCCAAATCGGTTGGCCGCTGCGCCTGCACCACGGCGTGTCGCGTCGCGATGCCGACGCGGCGGCGGTCGAATGGTGCGCACGTGTCGGTCTCGACGAGCCCGAGCGAATCGCGCGTCGACTCCCCCACGAAATGTCCGGTGGGCAGCGTCAGCGCATCGGCCTCGCCATTGCGCTCGCCGCCCGACCGCGACTGCTCATCGCCGACGAACCAACCACCGCGCTCGACGTCACGGTGCAGGACGACATCCTGGGACTTCTCGAGTCGCTCGTCGACGGGGAGGGCCTGTCGCTTGTCTTCGTGTCGCACGACCTCGGCGTCGTCGCGCGCATGGCCCGCGACATTGCCGTCATGCGGTTGGGGCGCATCGTCGAGAAGCGCCCGACGGCCGAGTTGTCCGAACGCGCCGCGGATCCGTACGCAAAGGCGCTCATCGAATCGGCGCGCCGCGGAACCGCCGATTTGCGCCGCCTCCTCCGGGGTGAATCGTGACGGTGCTGCTCGAGGCCCGGGCGCTGCGCCGCGTGCATCGTTCGGGACGCGTGGCCCTCGACGACGTGTCGCTGTCGGTCGGCGTCGGTGCGCGCATCGGTATCGTCGGCGAATCGGGTGCGGGCAAGTCGACTCTCGTGCGCGCACTGCTCGGTCTCGAGCCGCTCGCTGCCGGTGACGTGCTGTTCGGAGGAACTCCTCTGTCGCAGTGCGACACTCGGGCGTTCCGGCGCGCGGTGCAACCCGTGTTCCAGGATCCGCGCTCGTCACTGAACCCGCGCCTCACGGTCGGCCGCATCGTCGCCGAACCGCTCGAGTGCCTGGGCATCGACGGCGACCATGCACTGCGCGTGCGCGAAGTGCTCGCCGACGTCGCTCTCGATGCATCGTTCGCCGCCCGCTACCCGCACGAGCTGTCGGGGGGTCAACGTCAACGAGTGGCGATCGCCCGCGCGCTTGCACCCGCGCCGCAGATACTCGTCGCCGACGAACCCGTCAGCGCACTCGACGTGCTCATCCGCGACGAAATTGTCTCGCTGCTCGACGATCTCATCGCACGCAGGAACCTGGCACTCGTGCTCGTGTCGCACGACCTTTCCGTGGTTGCACGACTGTGCACCGAGATCGCCGTCATGCGCGACGGTCGCGTCGTCGAGAACGGGCCGATCGAGCGCGTCGTGGGCTCGCCCGTCGACGACTTCACGCGCCGAATCGTCGCACTCGCGACGTCGAGCTCGCGTTAGAGCAGTTTCACCCCGAAGCGCTGCAGAACGGCCGCCATTGCGGCGAAGATCACCATCGTTGCAATGATCGAACCGATGAGCGCCCACCAGAAGCCGATGCGATCGAGGAACCACGGGAATATGAGCAGCAGCGGCAGCGTGATGATCACGTACCAGAAGGTGTAGACGGAGAACTCCGACAGCTTCGCCGCCTTCTCACCCCCGCTGTACAAGACGACGAGGGTGATGATCGTGACGAGCGGCAATGCGGCGATGAGGGCGCCGAGCCGGGCGCTGCGTTTGGCCGTTTCGGCGATGACGACGAGCATCACCGATGCGAGCGCGTAACGGGCAACGAGACTCATGAAGAAAATTCCCTCCGGTGACCACTGTATGAGGGTCCCGCTTCTTCGCTACTGTCAGTCGGGTGACAGGGGGACGTCACTTCGTGCGCCGCTGCGCCGTGCTCGTCGCGGCGTCGCTGTTACTCGCACCCGCGGCGAAGGCGTCGAACGACGAGGACGCCGAGGGTCCGTTCATTCGCGGCCGCAAGAAGCGTGCCGAATGGAAGTACACGTTCCCCGTCGCGGGACCCGACGTGTTCTACGACGACTATCACCTCAACTACCCGGCGACGGATCTCACCGGCTGCCGGCAAACCGTGCGCGCACCGATCTCCGGACTCATCGTCGACGTGCGCAAGATCGACAACTGGGATCCAGCGGTGGACGATCCCGGAACGCGCGGTGGTCTCACGATCACCATGCACGGCGACGACTTCGTGCGCTATTACTTCTCCCATCTCGGTCGGCTCATGGTGAAACGCGGTCAGCGCGTCGAATCGGGCCAGAAGATCGCCACCGTCGGCCAGTCGGGCAATGCGCGCACCACTTTGTGTCACCTGCACTTCGGAGTTTCGCGGATCTGTCCGCAGTCGGAGCAGAACCTGCGGCGCGGTGAGATCTGGCCGGCGAAGTATCTGCGCGCCTGGCAACGCGGCGAACAACTGTCACCGAACGAAGAGATGCAAGCTCTCGTGCGCCGCACCCCCTCCGCCTGCATCCTCGCCGCCGCGGCGCAGCGTCGAGGTGGAGACCAGTAGGTCGACACCTCGACGCCATAAATACAGTCGAGGCACGATCAGTAGATCGCCGTCACCGCGTCATAAACACCGTCGAGGTGGAGACCAGTAGGTCGACACCTCGACGCCATAAATACAGTCGATAAATGGCGATCAGTGGATCAGGTGTAGTACGGGTTCGCGCCGGTGGAGTGATCGGTGAGGTCACGCACGCGCGAGATCGACGGCACCTTGTCGGCGATCATCGTCTGCACTCCCTCGAGCATCGTCTGACGGCTCATCGAGCAACCGTGGCAGCCGCCACCCATCGTGAAGTACGCGGTTCCCTGCGAGTCGTGTCCGGCGAACGTGACGAAGCCACCGTGCGCAGCGAGCGCGGGGTTCACCTCGACGCGCACCACTTCTTCGATGGCGCGTGACACATCGTCACCGATGACGAGACCCTCGACCTGCGGGGCGCGCGGCTTGTTCGGGTTGCGAATGACGAGCCCCGCATTGTCGGAATAGTCGAGCTGGGCACCTTGCAACGCCTCGACATCACGACCGGGGATGATCACCTTGAAACCGTCGATCGTGCGCACTTCTTCGTCCATCGCCGCGGTGAGGAACTCCTCGAACGCGAGGTCGTAACGAAAGTCCTCACCCGGTTGCGAAGCGACGGCGAGTCGGAGGCCGAGCTTTTCGGCATCGGGCTCGGTGTCGCGCAACTCGCGCAACTTCACCATGGCCTGCTCGGTGATGGTGATGATCGTGTCGCGCTGCTCGGTCATTGCAGCGAACGGCGACGTCGGGGTTGTGCTCACGCTGGGCAGGCTACCGATGTACTTTCCCGCCCGTGCTGCGCAGCCCCGTGAAATAGGGACCGCTGTAGAGTGACGTCGTCACGCACGGGGAGTCCGAGGATCGTCGGACTGAGAGGGTGGACGCCACCACCGACCCGCACAACCTGATCTGGGTCATGCCAGCGGAGGGAGCAGACAATGAGCGAAGTCGCCGCATCCCCGCCGAAGTCGGCCGTCGTCATCACGGGCGGTGATGCGCTGCACGACGACCACGTCACCGACATCGGCGCGCACGACATCATCGTCGTCGCCGACGCCGGCATCCACCACGCACTCGACAAGGGCCTGCGCATCGACGTCGTCATCGGCGATCTCGATTCGGCACGACCCGACGCCGTGGCACGGGCGCGACACCTCGGTGTCGAAGTCGTCGAGCTGCCCGACGACAAGGACCTCACCGACACCGAGGCTGCGCTGCTCCACGCGGCATCGCTCGGCGTCGACTCGCTGCGCGTCGTCACCGGTGGTGGCGGTCGCCTCGACCATCAGCTCGGCGTCCTCGCCGCACTCTTCCACGAGGATCTCGCGCACGTTCGCATCGAGGCCCGGTGGGCACGGTCGCGTGCATGGCCGCTGCACTCGGGTGCGGTGCTCGACGTCGCCTGCGAGATCGACGACACGATCGGACTCGTTCCCTTCGGCGGCGATGCACACGGCGTGCACACCGAAGGTTTGCGCTGGGCGTTGTCGAATGAATCTCTGCGCGCCGCCTCGTCACGCGGCGTGAGCAACCGGGCGGTCTCTCCCCGCGTGCGGGTGACGCTCGGCAACGGTCGACTACTCGTCATCAACGAAGGAAAGGTGTCGTAATGCGCATTCGTCTCGTCATGTTGGTCGTCACTGCAGCAGTCGTCGTCGCTGCATGCGGCGGATCGGAGTCGGCAACGAAGACCGAGTCGGGCAACGCCGAACCCGTCACGCTCACCCTGCTCGCCCACGAATCGTTCACGCCGAGCGAGGGCATCTTCGACGAGTTCACCGCCGACACCGGTATCTCGGTGGAGATCGTGCGCAGCACGGATGCCGGCACCCTCGTGACGAAGGCCGCCCTCACCGCCGGCGCGCCGGAGGGTGACGTGTTGTGGGGTGTCGACAACACGCTGCTGTCCCGTGCACTCGAAGCCGACGTGTTCGAGCCGTACCGCAGTGCGAATGCCGAGTTCCTCGATGCCGACGCACTCGCCCTCGTTCCAAACGACGAAGTCACTCCCGTCGATACGGGTGACGTGTGCATCAACTACGACACGGCGTGGTACGCCGACCGCAACGTCGCACCGCCGACGTCTCTCGACGACCTCGCCGACCCGCGGTACCGCTCGCAACTCGTCGTGCCGAACCCGCTGACGTCGTCCCCTGGCCTGGCGTTCCTCCTCGCCTCGATCGCCAAGTACGGCGACGACGGTTGGACGACGTGGTGGGAGAAGTTGCGTGACAACGACGTGCTCGTCGTCGAGTCGTGGAGCGATGCGTACTACGGCCCGTTCTCCGGAGCGTCGGGGAAGGGTTTCCGTCCGCTCGTCGTCAGCTACGCGTCGAGCCCGCCGGCCGAGGTGGTCTTTGCCGATCCGCCGCGCGACGACGCACCGACGGCCGTCGTCGTCGATACGTGTTTCCGCCAGGTCGAGTTCGCCGGTGTGTTGCGCGGAACGAAGTACCCCGAACAGGCGAAACGCCTCGTCGACTTCCTCACCTCGGTCACGTTCCAGAACGACCTGCCACTCACGCAATTCGTGTACCCGGTGCACCGCGATGCGACCCTGCCCGATGTGTTCGTGCGCCACTCGTTGCGTCCCGACACTCCGCTCACCCTCGATCCGGCGCGCATCGCCGCGGGACGCACGCAGTGGCTCGACACCTTCAGTTCCGTGATGCTGCGCTGACGTGACCGCCGTTCGACACCGCACGACGAGCAACTACCCGCAAGGGTGGTCGGCGCTCGCCGGTCTGCCGGGCGCAGCATGGTTGGCATTGTTCGTCGGTGTTCCCGTCGTCGCTCTCGTCGTGCGCGTCGTCGACACCGATTCGTTGCGCGTCCTGCGCACGTCGGTGCCGTGGCGGATCGGCTGGTTCACGCTGTGGCAGGCGCTGCTCAGCGCCGTGACGGCACTCGCCGTCGCGCTGCCCGTCACGTGGGTGCTCGCACGACACGACTTCCGCATGCGCCGCACCGTGCGCGCGATCGTCGTCAGCGGCTTCTTGCTGCCGAGCGTCGTCGTCGGTACGGCGTTCGTCGGGATGCTGCCCGCGAGTCTGCAGCGCACGTGGATCGCCGTCGTCGTCGCGCACGCCTGGTTCAACGTTGCCGTCGTCGTGCGGGTGGTCGGGGCGCGGTGGGAGCGCATCGATACGGGGCTCACCGATGCAGCTGCTCTGCTCGGTGCCGCACCGCTGCGCCGACTGCGCACCGTCACCCTGCCCCTGCTCGCCCCGGCACTCGCCGCGGCGTCGGCGCTCGTCTTTCTCTTCTGCTTCACCTCGTACGGAATCGTGCGCCTCCTCGGCGGCCCAGGCCGCGTCACGATCGAGAGCGACATCGCCCTGCGCGCACTGCAGATCGGCGACGTCGGCGCAGCCGCCGTACTGGCCGTCGCGCAGGCAGTTTTTCTCATCGTCGTTGCAACACTGTCGACGACCATCGGTCCGCGCATCGTGCGAGGCGTTGCGTTGCCGCGCATCGCGGCACGACGCATCGGCATCGGTGCGGCACGTCGACCCCGGATTGCCAAGATGATCGTTGCGGTCACGCTCGTCGTCGTGTGCGCCCCGCTCGTCACTCTCGTCGTCGGTTCATTGCGCGTCGGTTCCGCGTGGTCGCTCGGCGGATGGCGCAGCGTGTTCGGCGGTGAGACGCTGCGGGGTTCCGTCGACGTCATCGCCGCGGTGTCAACATCGGCGCGCGTCGCAGTCGTGGCGCTCGTCATCGCCCTCGTCCTCGGTGCGTGCACGGCGTTCGCTGCGGTGCACGGCGGTCACCGGGGTCGCATCGGCGACTCTCTCGTACTCGTGCCGTTGGCACTCTCCCCCGTCACGGTCGGTCTCGGCATAATCGTCGCATTCGGACCGAATGCCGGGAACCTGCGGGCATCGTGGTGGATCGTGCCGATCGCCCACTCACTCGTCGCCCTTCCGCTCGTCGTGCGACTGCTCGTTCCCGTGTTGCGCGCGGTTCCGGCGGGCCTTCGCGACGCCGCGGCAACGCTCGGTGCGTCACCATGGCGCACCCTGCGCAGCATCGACCTCGCACTCACGCGTCGGGCGCTCGCCGGTGCGGGCGGCCTCGTCGTTGCCGTGTCGGTCGGTGAGTTCGGTGCATCGTCGCTGCTCACGCGCCGCGGAGCCGAAACGATCCCCGTGGCGATCGCACGGCTGATGGCACGCACCGGCGACGTGTTGCGCACCCAGGCATTCGTGATGTCGACTCTGCTCGCCGTGTTGTGCATTGCGGCGATGATCCTCGTGGAGCGCGGCGATGCTGCACGTTGAGTCGCTGCGCACCCGCCACGACGGTCGCGACCTGTTCACGAACCTCACGCTGCACATCGCGACGGGCGAGCGCGTTGCGCTGCTCGGCCCGAGCGGCAGCGGGAAGACGACGCTTCTGCGGATCATCGCCGGGCTCGAAGCGGCGGAAGCCGGACGCGTCGTCATCAATGAACGCGACGTCACGAACGTCGCGCCCCATGTGCGCGGGGTCGGCATGGTGTTCCAGGACAACCAGCTCTTCCCCCACCTCGACGTCGCCGCGAATGTCGGGTACGGCGAGGCGGTGCATCGCCTGTCGCGGCACGAACGCGACCGGGTCGTTGCCGACATGCTCGAACTCGTCGGCTTGCAGGGATTCGCCGGGCGCGACGTCACCACCTTGTCGGGCGGCGAGGCGAAGCGCGTCGCACTCGCCCGCACACTCGCTCCCCGGCCCGCAGTATTGCTGCTCGACGAACCGTTGACCGGACTCGACGTTGCCTTGCACGACCGCCTGCTCGCCGACGTCCGCTCGGTGCTCGCCGCGCGCAGAACGACGACGCTGCTCGTCACCCACGACCCCGCCGAGGCCGCCGCGGTCGCCGATCGAGTCGTGCTGCTTGCCGATATCGCGAACGTCGCGCGATCGTAGGCGGGTCGCACGACCATCGACGCGCGCGTCGGATCACGCACTCGTCGCTAGCGTCGCGGGGCGATGAATGCGCCCGTGAGTAGACCCGTTCCGGCACCCCGCGTCGTCGACATCTCCTCGCTCGACACCCACGAGGTGCGCATGGCGGTGCTGCGCAAGGGCACCCCGTCGCGTGATCCGCGTTACGCGCAGGACGATCTCCCCGACACGCGCCATCTCGGCGCGCGCATCACCGATGCAACCGGTGACCGCCTCGTCGCCACCTCGACATGGTTGCCCGCACCGTGGCCGCACGACGATGCCGCTCCGGCGATGCAGTTGCGCGGCATGGCGGTGCTCGACGACGTGCAGGGTCTCGGTGTCGGACGTCTCCTGCTCGCCGCCGGTATCGATCGCGCCCGGACCGCCGGTGCGCGGTACGTGTGGGCGCGGGCGCGCGACTCGGCGATCGGCTTCTACGAGCGTGCGGGTTTCACCGTCGTCGGTGACGTGTTCGTCGACGACGCAACGGGGCTCGACCACCATCTGGTGGTGCTCGAACTGCAGGGCTGACTAGTCGGCGACGCTCATCGTCGTGCGGTACGACAGCTGAGCACCACCCTGCGCCTCTGCATTGATGGTGACATCCCAGTCGCCGGGTGCGCCCAACTCGAGGTCTATATGGAAATGGTTGAGGCCATCGTCAACGAGCACCACCTCGATCGGTGCGACACCCGACGTCTCGTTCACGAGCGTCGCACGCACGTTGACCACCTTCTCGAGGCGTCCCCCGGGAGGTGCGAACTCCATGTGCAAAGTCGTCGCTCCGACCTTCGCC
>Ga0164292_10005507_pt1 | contig 10370 bp, 7 predicted proteins | sample GEODES117metaG_FD_111486 | JGI IMG/M metagenome (GOLD analysis project Ga0164292, IMG submission 111486) | Eutrophic lake water microbial communities from Lake Mendota, Wisconsin, USA - GEODES117 metaG | ecosystem: Environmental > Aquatic > Freshwater > Lake | place: USA: Lake Mendota, Wisconsin... | reverse complement strand
GATCGGCCCGTCTTGCGGGCCTCGAGCCACGCGGTCTTCGCGTCGGACAACTCCTGCTCGCTCGGGCCCGACTGGAGGAACCGCTTCAATTCCTCGAGCGCCGCGGTCTCCACCGCGTCGATGTTCGCGGGATTCGTGATCGCGTTGATCGTGAACCGGGCATCGTCACCCCGCGACGGGACCGACACCGACGAGGTGACGCCGTATGACAGCCCCTCTTTTTGTCGGATCCGGTCGCCGAGGCGGCTCGAGAGCGCGCCGCCGCCGAGGATGAAGTTGCCGATCTCGAGTGCCACCTCGTCGGGCGAATCGTCGTCGAGCGGGAAGGCGAGCCCGGCGGTGAACACGGCGTTGGCCTTGTCGGGGGTGAGGATGTCGTCCTTGGCCCCCGTCACGTCTGCCTTCACCGCCCGCTCGATCCGCGTGTAGGGGGTCTCGCTCTTCCAGCCGGCGAGCGCCGTGCGGATCTCCTCAACGGCTGCGTCGGGATCGAAATCGCCGACGATCGCCACCTCGCCGACGGCGCCGGCGAGTTGGTCACGCCAGATCGACTTCACCTGATCGAGCGACACGGTCTTGAGGTCGGCCATGCTTTCCTCGACGCTGCGGGCGTAACGGACGTCGCCTTGCGGATAGTCCGACAGCGCCCGCCCGAGGGCCACGCTCGCGAGCATCTGCGGCTCGGTCTGCATCTGCGCCAGTCCGGCGATCGACTGGGCCCGCATCTGCTCGAACTCATCGGACCGGAAGGCGGGGTCGCGGAGCACCTCGCCGAGCAGCCTGATCGCCTCGGGAAGCGTGGCCCGTTTCGCCTCCATCCCGAACGACAGCGTTCCGGCACCGCCGCCGCCCCCCCGCCCGCCGCGGCGGCCACCGCCGCCCATGCGAACGCCGAGTTCGTCGAACTTCTGCCGGAGCTGCTGCCGGTCGTACTTGCTCGTGCCCGCCATGAGCATCGAGGGGAGCATGCCGCTGGCCGTGGCGAGACCCTCGAGTGACCTCTCGTTGCCGTAGTGGAGCGTGAGGGAGAAGGTGACCGTCTCGCCGCGGTTCTTCTTGGGGAGCAACGCCACCTTCACGCCGTCGACGTCGACGACGCGCGTCCGCGACTCGATGTTCTCCGGGCTGGGGTCGAACTCCTCCCCCGCCTCGACCGCGACGCCACCGCGATAATCCTTGACCAGATCGGCGATCGACTCGACCGCCGGCACGGCGAGACGTTGCGGGGCATCGGCGGGAATGAAGATCCCGACGGTACGGTTGTGGGGCTGGAAGTAGGTGCTCGCGACCCGGTTGACGTCGTCGACGGTCGTGGCGGCGATCCGGTCACGCTGCAGGAACCACAGCCGCCAGTCGCCAAGCGCGGTCGCCGACGACAGTGCCTGGGCCATCGAGGCCGGATTGGCGATCGCGTTTTCGTAACTTCGCTTGGCTCGGACCTTCGCCCGGTCGAGTTCTTCCTGCCCAAAAGGCGTCTTGCCGACGTTGTCGGCGATCCCCAGGAGCACCTTCTCGGTCTCCTCGAGCTTCCCCTCGGCGGGTTGGGCCATGAAGGAGAACAGCCCCGGGTCGTGCGAGTCGTCGGAGAAGGCGCTCGCGCTCGTGGCGATGCCGGGCTCGACGAGCTGCTTCTCGAGCCGCCCGATCTTGTCCTCCGAAAGGATGCTCGACAGCATCGCAAGCGGGGCCCAGTCGGCGTGGGCCGACGCCGGCATGTGGTAGGCGGCCATCACCGATCCGACCTTGCCGACGCGCCGCAGGATCACCGTCCGCTCGCCGTCCTGCGCCGGCTCCTCGGTGTAGGTGGCGTTGAGCCGACGGGTCGGCCTGGGAATCGAGCCGAGGTACTTCGTCGCCAGTTCGAGGGCCTTCGTCGGCTCGAACTTCCCGGTCACGATGAGGACGACGTTGTCGGGCTGATAGAAGCGCTCGTAGAAGTCGCGCAGGTTGTCGATCGGCACGCGCTCGATGTCGGACCGGTTGCCGATCGTCGACTTGCCGTAGTTGTGCCATTCGTAGGCGGCCGCCTGGACGCGTTGGGCGAGGACTCGCTCCGGGCTGTTCTCGCCGCGCTCGAACTCGTTGCGGACGACGCTGAACTCGGAGAGCAGATCTTCCCGCTTGATGAAGCTGTTGACGAGCCGGTCGCACTCCAGATGAACGGCGAAGTCGAGGTTCTCGTCGGTGGCTGGAAGCGTCTCGAAGTAGTTGGTGCGGTCGACGTTCGTCGTGCCGTTGAAGCTCGCCCCATGGTCACGGAGCGCCTTCGGCACCTCCGGGAACGTCGGTGTTCCCTTGAAGACGAGATGCTCGAGGAGATGCGCCATCCCGGCCTCGCCGTAGCCCTCGTGGCGCGAGCCGACGAGAACGGTCATGTTGACCGTGATCGTCGGCCGCGAAGGGTCGGGGAAGAGGACGAGACGGGCGCCGTTGTCGAAGGCGTACTCGGTCACCCCCTCGACCGTGGCCACGAGCTTCGGCGGTGCGGCCGGCAGTGGCGTGGCGTCGATGGAGAGCGTGGTGACCATGGCGAGGACGAGGGCACCGGCGAGCGGGCGGATCATGGCGAAGGTTCCTTCGCAGCGGGGATGGGACTGAACACAGGGCGAGGATAGCACCGTGGGGATGGAAGGAGAACCGGTCAGGCTGCGAGCTTTCGCCCGTCAGGGAGGGGATTGCCCTGCCCGATCGGCCAGAAGTCGCTTGAGCCGGTCGGCCCACGGGCGTTCCATGGTCAGGCAGGCCACCCGGTCGTCCGGATCGGCAAGAAGCGGATCGGCCTCGAGTGCGCGAGAGAGACATCGTCGGGCCTCGGCCATCCGTCCCCGATCGGCCAGGATCACCGCGAGGGTCGCCCAGGGGCCACCGTCCTCCCCGCCGGAGAGCTGCACCGCCAGCCGCGCGGCCCGCTCGGCCTCCGCAGGTCTGCCGGCGTCGAACAGCGCCTCGCTCAATCCCCAGGCGCCGGAAAACGAACGCGGCTCCTTGCGGAGCGTGTCCTCCCAGATCGCGATCGGATCGTGCCAGACGGCCTGCCGGCGGATCGACGCCACGGCGAGCAACGCGACGACGACGACCGCTCCGCCCATGGCCAGGCGGCGTGCCTGCGATCGCGCCGGCCACCATCCGGCATCGAGCAGGGTGGCAACGACGAGCGCCACGCCGGCCATCGGCAGATAGAGATAGCGATCCGCGGCCGGCTGGAAGATCGGCCAGAGGTTGGAGACCGGAAGGAGCGGCAGCCCGACAAGCGCCCCGGCGAGGAGGAATCGGCGGTCATGCCGCGCGCCGAAGGCCCACGCCGCCAGGAGGCAGGCAAGGAAGACGAGCGCACGTGAAAGAGGGAGAGCCCCGAGCGACGCGAGCTGATAATCGGCGCTCTGGTTGACGGGCCAGAGAATGAGCTGGGCATCGAGGGCGAGGATCCGCGGCTCGATGGCCAACGTCGCGCCGAGCGATCCTCCCAGCGGAGCCGGCTTGCCGAAAATCCGTGAGGCCTCGGGCTCGAGCAGGAAGCGGGCGCCGAGGAATACCGCCACCACGACCGCCGTGCCGCCGATCGAGATCCCCCAGAATCGCCGCGGGTCCTGCCGGCCGAACAATGCCCATGCGATCAAAAGCAGGGGGGGCAATGCCACGCCCGACTCCTTGCTCGCGACGGCAAGCAGGGCGCAGGCGAGGCAGGCGGCGATCCGCCAAGCCGGGCTCCACGAGCGGGCCGGGGACGCGACGGCCGGAGCGCTCGTCGTCGGGCCGGCGCCAAGGGCAATGACCAGTGCCGCGAGCGTGAACGTGGCGACGAGAAGATCCTCCCGGTAGCTCGGCTCGCAGACCGTCTCGGTGACGATCGGATGGAGGGCGAAGACGAGCGCCCCGACGACCGCCGGGGTGAGCAGCCCTCTGTCGGGCCGCGGTGAGCTGAGCCGATCGAGGAGGAGCCAAACGAGCACCGCGTCGAGCACGTGGAGGAGGACGCTCGTCAGGTGGTAGCCGAAGGGGCGCTTGCCCCACACGGCTGCGTCGAGCATCAGCGACGCGAGCATCACCGGCCGGTTGAAGTCGAGGACGTCCATGCCGAGGACGCGGCCGCTGAGCACGGCCGGCCAGTTGGCGGCGTCGTGGATGAAGGGATCGGTGAGGACCTGGATCCGTGAGTCGTAGACGAAGCCGCCGCGGAGCGCCGGCACGAAGGCGACGAACGTCACGGCGGCGAGGAGGCCGATCGTCCACCGGCGGCCGGCCCCACGCGTGTTCATCCTCACCCCCCCACGGCCAGACGCAGCGCCACCGTGCAGGCCGCCTCGTAGGCCTCGAGGTCGAGCTGCTCCTTCGTCGTGTGGATCTCCATCTGGCCGCAGCCGAGGGTCACGGTGGGGACGCCGTTGACGGCCATCCAATTGGCGTCGAGGCCGCCGTTGGAGACTTCCGTGCGCGGCTTCAAGCCGACGGCACGGACCGCGTCGATCGCCGCCACCACGCACGGTTCGTCGTCCGCCAGACGGAAAGCCTCGTAATCGAGATGGCCGTCGCAGACGACCTTTCCGCACTTGCCCGATGCATTCTTGACACGCTTTGCCGCGTCCTTGAACGCCGTCTCGATCGCCTTGACGATCTTCTTGCGGAAGGCCGAGTCGTGGCTGCGGGCCTCGACGCGGAGCTGGGCCGACTCGGCGACGACATTCGTGGCGGCGCCGGAACGGATGACGCCGACGTTGCTCGTCCCCCGCTTCCCGTCCTTCTCGATCAGGCCGTGCCAGCCATGCTCGACGAGATCGGCGATCGCCAGCGCCGCGATCGCGATCGCCGAGATCCCCTTCTCCGGGGCGACGCCGGCGTGGCTCGGCATCCCCTCGATCGCGACATCCATCCGATAGCCGCCGGTGGCACCGACGGTGATCTTCTCCACGGCGCCGCCGTCGAAATTGAACGCCAGGCCGGGCTTGCCGAGATCGGCGGCGGACACGTAGCGGGCCCCGTAGAGACCGATCTCCTCCTGGATCCCGAACAGGAACGTCAGCGGCGGACAGGGAAAGCCGCGCCGCAGGACCTCGAGCGCCGTCGTCAGCACCACGCCGACCCCGGCCCGGTCGTCGGCGCCGAGGCCTGTGGTCGGGTCGGCACTCTTCACGAACCTCCCGGCGACCACCGGCTTGGCACCGACGCACACCGGGACGGTGTCCATGTGTGCCATGAACAGCCGACGCGGCCCGGGGAGCGTGCCTGGGAGCTTGACGATCAGATTGCCGACGTTGCCCTTCGTCGGCGTCTTCGTGTGGGCGGAGTCGACATGGATCGCCGAGGCGGGGCAGCCGGCCGCCTTGAGGTGGTGGACGATCCGCTCGGCGATCGCCTTCTCGTCGCCGGAGACACCGGGAATCGCGAGGAGATCGAGGACGAGCTTGCGGGCCGCGGCGAGATCGGGCGTCGGCACGGCGCTCGTGGCCGGTTGCCGTACACTGGCGGCAGGAGTTTTGGACTTGAGCGGACGGGAGGGCTTGGAGGCAGCCATGAGAGTGTTCCTCGCGGGGATCATGCAGGGCTCGCACGTGGCGGCGCTGGTCCATGACCAGCACTACCGTGGGGCGCTCGGCGACATCGTGCGGCGGCATTGGCCGAGTGCGGAAGTCTACGACCCACATGCCGGCCATGCCAATTCGATCGGCTACTCACTCGACCGCGCCCGCGAGGTGTTCGACGGCCATGTGGCGATGTGCCGCGAGTTCGATCTCGTGATCGCCTTCGTCCCCGAGGCATCGATGGGGACCGCGATCGAGATCTGGGAGGCCTGTCGCCACGGTCGGGCGGTGATCACGATCACACCGTTGGTGCACAACTGGGTGGTGCAGTTGACGAGCCTGGCGATCTACCGAGATACCGAGGCCTTCGAAGCGGCCCTCACGGGCGGGGAGATCGACCACCTCCTCCGCCGCCACGCCGCCGGGCGGCAAGCCTGACCGCTGCGGCGATCGCCGGAGCGTCGTCGACCTCGGCCACCGGTCCGACATTCCCGGCCGCCGCGTCGAGCCACTCCGCGGCGAGGATCGCCCCGGTCGCCACGTCGGCCGCCATCACCACCTCGGCCGACACCAGCGCCGCGGCGACCAACCCGTGAACACGCTCGTCGTGCCGGGCGGCGTCGAGATCGGCCCGGCTGACATGGACGACGACCGGCACGCCCGTCTCGACCGCCAGATCGGCGAAGATCCCGGCGTGGAGGACGAGGATCACCGCCGGGTCGAACGCATCGACCGCCTCGGCGATCGCCTGCCTGGCGGTCTCGCGGACGAGGCCGAGGAGAGGGGCCGGGATCGTGGGGCTCGTCTCGAGGAACGCCTCGGCGGTGCCGCCGCGGACGGCCTTGGCGAGCTTCTGGCTGGCGGCGGCGATGTCGCGGAGGTGGATGCCGTGGAGCCCCTCCGTGGGGGCCTCGAGCGCCGAGATCGATGCCGGCCCGCAGGCAAGCACCTCGATCCGCTCGCCGAGAAGCAACGCGCGGCACCGGAACACCCGGCTGCTCGGCGGGTCGCAACAGCCATGATCGACGAGGAGGAGCCGCATGGCGATGTTCGTCTCCGGCATCGGCTCACCACCAACCAGCCTGCCGGCCGATCGCCAGCCCGAGGGCCATCCAGGCGGCGGCACCCCAGTCATCGGCCATGATCCCCAGGCCACCGTGCCCTTCGTCGAGTTGGCGGCAGGGGAACGGCTTCCAGATATCGAACAGACGATGAAGGAGGAACGCCGCCAGGAACACCAGCGGCGTTCGTTCTCCCGCCGGCATGACAAGCAGGCCGAGAGGGACGCTTGCCATCTCGTCCCAGACGATTCCGCCGGGGTCGCTGCCGCGGCCCATCAGCCGCGCCGCGACATCGCAGATCGGAATCCCGATCGCACACAGCAGGAGGGTGGCGACGACCTCTCCCCCGGTCGAGAGCCCGACGGCCGCTGCCGCGGCGGACAGCCCGACGCCCAAGGCAGCGCCGAACGTCCCTGGCGCGGCAGGAATCCTTCCCAGCCACCCGCAGGTGGCAAGGAGCACGGCGGGGTGCGACCACGGCACGGAGGATTCCGTCGGCGTGTCTGACGCGGCGTGTGGGGAACGGGCTGGATTGGCTGGTGTCATCGAGCGGAGTGGTGCTGGGCGCGCCATGCGCCGGGCGGCAGCTGGCGTCGCTGGGAAGGATTCTACGGTGCGGGAAGGGGGCCGTCCTCCGTATCGGGTGGGATAGGGTGCGGTAGACTGGCGGGTGATCTTCCTTCCTCCTTCCGCACAGGCGCCCATGGAAAGCACGCCGGCCCCCGTCGATCCTTCCGGCATCGGCAGACTCGAACTCATCGAATACCCCCACCCGGCGCTCCTGCGACGCACGAGCCCTCTGGTGCGGATCGACGACGAATTGTGCAATGCCATCGATCAGATGTTCGAGATCATGTACGAGGCGGTCGGGGTCGGGCTTGCGGCCAACCAGGTGGGGCTCCCCTACCGGCTGTTCATCGTCAACCTCGAGGCCAACCCCGACTCCGGCGAGGAACTGGTGTTCATCAATCCGACCCTCTCCCGGCCGCGGGGGACGGCGCTTCAGGAGGAAGGTTGCCTGAGCCTGCCGGGGCTGCGGATGGATGTCCGTCGACCGGAGAAGGTGGTGCTCGACGCTTGGACGCTCGACGGCGAGCAGGTGCGTCTCGATCTCGACGGCTTCCTTGCCCGTGTCGTGCAGCATGAGTTCGACCACCTCGAGGGGCGGCTGTTCACCGACCGCCTCCCCGACGCCGCCGCCCTCGAGGCCCGTCGGGCACTCGAGACGATGCACGAGGTGTTCGTGGGCAAGCAGTCTCGGGGGGAGGTTCCCTCCAACGACCACATCCATGCGGAGCTCGCCCGGCTCGAGGCGGCGCGATGTGCCGCCTCCAAGGAGCGTGCCTGATGCTTTCGGGCCGTGAGCCTGAGAAGACGGGTGACGCCGCCGGGGTGCGGATCGTGGTCATGGGCACCGGGCCGTTCGCCGTGCCGATGTTTCGCACGCTGCTCGAGTCTCGCCATGTCGTCGCCGCTCTCGTCACCCGCCCCGACAAGGCCGCCGCCGGCCGCCGGCCGCCGCCGAATCCGATGCGTTCGGTAGCCGAGATCGCGGGCCTCCCGGTGCTCGCCCCCGAGCGCGTCAATGATGCCGACGCCGTGGCGGCCGTCGCTGCCCTCGCGCCCGATCTTCTGGTGGTGTGCGACTACGGGCAGATCCTCTCCCCGGAGCTCCTCGCCGTGGCCCCGCTCGGCGGGATCAATCTTCACGGCTCGCTCCTGCCGCGGCACCGCGGCGCGGCACCGGTGCAGTGGGCGATCCTCGCTGGAGACGACGTCACCGGCGCCTGCGTCATCCACATGACCCCCACGCTCGATGGCGGCGGCGTGATCAACGCCCGCTCGACGCCGATCGGAGCGGCCGAGACCGCTTCGCAACTCGAGACGCGGCTGGCGGCCTTCGGTCCCGAGCTCGTCCTCGCGGCGATCGATGACCTCGTGTCACCGCGGCGACCGCCCGGCCCGGTCGGCACGCCGCAGGATCGGGCGTTGGTCACGAAGGCGCCGCGGCTCACGAAGGCCGACGGCCTCGTCGACTGGAGTCTCCCCGCGGCACGGATCGCCCGGATGCCGCGTGGCCTCGATCCCTGGCCGCGGGCGACGACCTTCCTCCACGCGGCCGGGGGCGATGGTGGTGCGGGCCCGACGCGCCTCGTTCTCGAAGAGGTGGTCGCCGGCCCGGAGGCCCCGCCGGGATCGGCGGCGGGATCGGTCGTCCACGCCGATGACACGGGGATCGTCGTCGCCTGTGGCGACGGGGGAAGCGTGATCGTCCGCCGGGTCGTGCCCGAGGGGCGGCGGTCGATGAGCGTGGCCGAGTTTCTCCGCGGTCGCCTTCTCTCCGCCGGCGCTCGGATGGATCGGGCGTGAGGATGCGGGGGCGGCTGACCGTCTATACTCGTCGGCCATGCACACCTCCGAAGCGATCGCCGTGCCGCAGCCTCTTTCCGGGACGCCTACCGCGCCTTCCCGCCGACTCTGGATCGAGACCGTCGGCTGCCAGATGAACGTGCTCGACAGCGAGCTCGTCGTGGCGGCGCTGCGTCGCCAGGGATGGCAGCTGACGACGAGCCCGGCCGAGGCCGATGCCGTCTTCTACAACACCTGCAGCGTCCGCCAGCATGCCGAGGACAAGATCTGGTCGGCCCTCGGACGCGTCCGCCAGGAGAAGCAGCGTCGCCCCGGGATGCTCGTCGGCGTTCTCGGCTGCATGGCCCAGAAGGATCAGGATCTCATCCGCACCCGGGCCCCTTGGGTCGACCTCGTCGTCGGCCCCGGGCAGCTCCACCGCGTTCCCGGGATCGTCGAGGAGATCCTCGCCGGTGGGGGCCCGAGAATCGAGGTCAGCCTCGACCGCACCGCCGGCAGCCGCGACGCCGTGACGAGGAGCTTCGAGAGCTACGACCCAGACCGCGATCCGTCGATGCGGCCGACGCCGTTTCAGGCGTTCATCCGCACGCAGACCGGGTGTGACAAGTTCTGCGCCTTCTGTGTCGTGCCGCGGGTCCGCGGGCCGGAGCAGGCCCGGCCACCGGAGGCGATCCTCGCCGAGGCCACGAAACTCGTCGCCGACGGCTGCCGCGAGATCACGCTCATCGGCCAGACGGTGAACTCCTACAAGTGGCACGACGGCGGAAAGACCACGCGTCTGGCCGATCTCCTCCACGATCTCGATCGCGTCGACGGCCTCGAACGGATCAAGTTCGTCACGAACTACCCGCGCGACATGACGCCCGAGCTGATCGGCGCCGTCCGCGATCTCCCCAAGGTCTGCCAGTATCTCCACGTGCCGGCCCAGCACGGCAGCGACGCGGTGCTCACGCGGATGAAGCGGGGCTACACGATCGGCGAATACCTCGAGATGCACGCGAGAGTCAGCGAGGAGCTGCCGCGGGCCGCCGTGACGAGCGACTTCATCGTCGGATTCTGCGGCGAGACCGACGCCGAGTTCCAGACCACCGTCGACCTCGTCGATCGCCTCCAGTTCAAGAACAGCTTCATCTTCAAGTACAGCCCGCGGCCCGGTACGAAGGCCTTCGATCGGCAGCCGGACGACGTGCCTGAAGAGGTGAAGAAAGAGCGGCACAGGATCCTTCTCGATGCCCAGACGCGGGCCAGCCTCGCCGGGAATCTCCCCTTCATCGGCACCCGCCAGCGCGTCCTCGTCGAGGGGCTCTCCGCGCGCGACGAGAAACGTGCCGTCGACCCCGGCGCGGACGGCTCGGCCCAGCTCACCGGCCGGACATCGTGCGACCGGATCGTCGTCTTCGAGGCCCCTTTCCGCCTCGTCGGG
>Ga0164292_10005506_pt1 | contig 10371 bp, 8 predicted proteins | sample GEODES117metaG_FD_111486 | JGI IMG/M metagenome (GOLD analysis project Ga0164292, IMG submission 111486) | Eutrophic lake water microbial communities from Lake Mendota, Wisconsin, USA - GEODES117 metaG | ecosystem: Environmental > Aquatic > Freshwater > Lake | place: USA: Lake Mendota, Wisconsin... | reverse complement strand
TAGATTTTGGGTGTGGGCCTGGGCGCAATATTCGTAAGTGGTCTTCGCGATTTGCAAGGATTGATGGAGCAGATATCTCCAAGGTAAACCTTTCTAATGCGCGAGTTTTTTTAAAAAATCAACTTGCTACCGATAGACAGCCATTATTATTTGTAACCAACGGCACCAACTGCGGTGCAGCGGCTTCTAATTACTACGATTTTGTGTTCTCAACCATATGCCTTCAACATATATGTTCACATACTGTCCGACTCAAAATCCTCTCAGATATCTTTCGAATTTTAAAACCAGGTGGGCGAATTAGTATTCAAATGGGCTATGGCTCGCCTTCTCCCCTGACAGTGGGTTACTTTGAAGACAATTACGGTGCGGAGGCGACCAACCGAAGTTGCGATACAGAGGTAGCCGATCCCTCCGAGCCGATGGTTGATTTTGCGCAATTAGGTTATGAGAATTTTGAGTATTGGATACGTCCAGTTGGTCCAGGAGACCTTCATCCTAATTGGATTTTTCTTACAGCAACTAAGCCTCTTGATTGATATAAAACTTTCAAACTCCAAAAGGTTAAGTCAAATTCGCTCCCAATGTCTTTTAGGCGACTTCAACAATATGAAGTTCTGCTATCAGTACTGCTCGGAGTGCGATAAAGCCAAGAACTGAAGCCCAAGGATCTGCCACATATTTGTCACGCAGGTGCCTTCAAATTGGCATAAGATGACTCAACTTGGCATAATTGCCAAGCTTGATGAGTTAAAATTTCAAGCGTGTTACGCAGTGGGGCCTATAGCTCAGTCGGTAGAGCAACGGACTTTTAATCCGTGGGTCGACGGTTCGAGCCCGTCTGGGCCCACCAATTGAGTATTAAGCAAAGGCAGTTCCGTGTGGTGGGTAATTTTCTGAACAATGAGTTTAGATTTAAACCTAAAGCAAAGAACTGAAACGACAATAATCACCAAGACCCAAATTGACTTAAATGAATGAATAATCAAATCCTAATAATGGTGCCTTTAAACTTGATCAAACCCACATAAATACCATGTTAACTAATTATACAGGTTTGGATGTTTTGGAAGGAACTCAACCTAGAGTCCTAACAAAAGCGTGATCTCATTAACACCCAATACTATGGGCAGTCGCATACATAGGAACCACGAGACACGTAGGCAGAGATCAAAATTACGAAATATAGATCGAATCCAACACTTAACTTTACATTAAACATAGTAAGATGTTCTAGTTAAGTATGAGGAGATAAATGATATCGATAAGCGATGTCGGTGTGGTGATTCAAGGTCCAATTTTGTCCAGAGGGCGTACGATGGATGACTTGCAACCACGGGATTATGATGCATCTGTAAATGTCAATAAACTTTTTGCAAAAGCAAGTGAGGCTGGAGCTGGAGTTGTTGTTGTTACTTGGGAAGGCGAGGATGTCTCTAATCTTGATCCAGTTGCTCTAAACAACACTTTAATTGTTGAAATGCCCAAGCAAAAATGGGGATTTCGTGCGAGAAACAATTTTGTGGGCAACAATAAGTATAAGCAATTCTACTCAACCCTTAAAGGAGCGGAAAGCCTTTCCCAAAGAGGGTACAAGTATGTTTTGAAAATCCGAACTGATCAAGAGTTTCCGCTAGAGGTATTTTTCCAACACGTTTCCAGAATGAGTGACTTTGAAGTTGAAACTCGAATATTTACACCACTCTTAAATCTTGATAAACCGAATATGTTTTATGACTTTTACTATTTTTCTAGAACCACTACGATGTTAGAATTCAACCAAACACTCTTAAGCACGAAAGAGTTGTGTTCAAATGTACACTTTGATGTGTTCTACCGGTGGATAACCCGACATGAAAAAATTAGGATCAGGGATTTGCCTTTGATTTATCCACGTCAACCTCACTATACCATTAAACAAATTAACTTCATCATCAGTGGCTGGAGCAAAGATTTTGGGGTGCTACCTAAAGATTGTTGGCGCGGAATTAGCTGGCGCGGCGAACCATTTTTGGTTTCCGCAGTAAAGCAATCATTTGTATTCACTGAGAGCTTTTCAGATGAAATCAAATCTCAAATTGCCGAAAGAAAAAATAGTGATAGATCTCGGATTGACTTTACTGCGATTATGTCATTTTGGATTTCTTCCAAACTTGAAGATAAACTTAGGGTGATCCGTATAAACCTTGTAAGGCTTGTTAACAAAGTCAAACATTTGGTTAGGAGAAGAAGATTTCTAAGTAATAAAGACAAGATCGAGTGACTACGGCATTTGGCCAGTTACGTTTCCTTTGGGACTTACAAGGTCTTAAAGTGCATAACAATCAATCAAAAATCAATAACCATGAACCAAGACACCCAGAATGAATCAATGTAAAGGAAAATTTCATTCCGTAGTGACACGATGCAAAAGTGTATACATGGTTTTGATTGAATAGATTCAATTAGGGTAGATTTGTTTCGTAATGGAAGCCAATTTCACAAAGGAACTATGCATGGATGCGATAAAAAATATAAGCAAACCGTACGTCATATTCAGTTGCATTGGATCGGTTGAGAATGCAAGGGTTCATACTTCATTAAAGAGTTTTTCGAAGTACTGTATCCCAATCGTCATCACTTCTAGGAAATTTTCACAAATGTGGGCCTCCGAAAAAATACAAGTTTTCCAAACCAAGTACAACTCTATCGCCCGCTATAAGGTGATTTCTAGAAGTATTTTCCTGCGTAGTCGATTTTTGAGATTAGGATGGGTCAAACTCACTCAGAATAGAGTGTTAAACAGATTTTCGTACTTCTGGATGCAACCACATACAGCACGCCACTTTGAAGCCTTGCGCCTATTGAGTATGTTAGATAAAGATGAGTGGGCCTATCTTGTGGGAAGTAGAGATGTAGTCTTTCAAATCTCTCCTTCGATAATTTCTGCAAAGTTAGCTCAGTCTGGTACATTGCATTTTTTTGATGAAGGTGGTGTGTACTTCAAAGATGGATTAGAACAAGTCACTAAGAATTCGCGAGCAAACTTAGCGTGGGCGAATCAGTTGGTAAATGATGACAAGGTTCTAGTATCGCAAATATACAATGAAGTAATTATCAACGCTGACTGCATTTTTGGGAGAATACGAGATTTAGAAAGATTTTTACAGGAATCATGCTCCTTGCTTTCTAAATCTGAGCACTCTAGCTATGCCTTACTTGACCAAGCTTCAACTAACATCGTCGGGTATCAATTTATTCGAAGCGGTATGGCACAACTTCATAAGAATGGTGAAGTCGTGCTAAATATGTGTGGTGTCATAAAAGAGAGCGTCCAATTAGAAAATGGAACTTTGATGTTAGATACAAAACCAATTCCCATTGTCCACCAATTTGATCGCTATGGTTCTTGGCATGTTGAATCAGGCCTAGATTTCCACAAGAGAGAATACAAAGTTCAATGAAACAGGAGAATTGAGTACCTGGATTTGGCTATTCCCAATTTTTCCATGGAGCATTATTAGAATCCCACATCTGATTTAACATCTGTGATTCCCTGTAGGTATCCATAGGTTGCCAAAATCCATCATGCTTATATGCCCTTAAGTTTTTTTCTAAAACTAATTCATTCAAAGGTTGTTCCTCCAAAATCGACGTATCTGTTAAGTAATCAAAGAATGTGTTATTCAGCATAAAAAATCCAGCATTCACCCAGCCATCAACTTTTGGTTTTTCGCGAAATTTGCTAACGATACCGTTTTCTGAAATGTCCATTACTCCGAAACGGCTGTAAGGCTGAACTGAAGTTACTGTCGCTATTGTCGAGCCATTCTTGTGGTAATTGTAAAGCTCAAGTAGGTCTATGTCAGCGAGCCCATCTCCATATGTGCACAGAAAAGTTGGAGAGGCGATTAGATGCTTTATTCGATTTAATCGGCCACCAGTTGGTGTGACTAACCCAGTATCGACTATCGAAACTTCCCATTCTACCTTATCTCTAATTTCAGTATAAAAATTTTGCTGGGCGCTACCTAATGTTAGGTGCAAATCGCTTTGCTGGGCGTCATAATTGAGAAAGTAATTCTTTATGGCGTAACCCTTGTAACCTGTACAGATTATAAACTTTTTTACTCCTTGCTCAGACATATTTTTCATAATATGCCAGATTATTGGTTTACCCCCAACCTCGACCATTGGTTTTGGTCGGAATTCAGTTTCTTCACGTAATCTAGTACCTAATCCACCGGCCAAAATAACTGCGGTAATCTCACTTAAGTCATTCATAACCTTTTCCCTTCTCGTTATTACCGACCAAGAAAATTGTGCAATTCTTTAGAGACATATTCAAGCATATCTCTAGTTAAACCGGGCCAAATGCCTAGCCAAAATGTATTGGTTAAGATTAGGTCGGAACTCACGAGAGAGGACACCTGGCGCATTTCAATGTCGCTAAAAGCAGGTTGCCGCAAGAGATTGCCTCCAAACAGAAGCCTAGTGGCAATTTTTTTAGATTCAAGGTGACCGATAATGTTCTTACGATCGATAGCAACATCTTGACGAATTGTGAGTGCAAATCCAAACCAAGATGGATTTGATAGAGGCGTTGAGCTTGGAAGAATGAAGATATCATCCAAATCAGATAGAAGGTCTCGTAGATATTCCCAATTAGTTCTACGAGCCTCAATAAAAGTGTCGACTTTTTCAAGCTGGGCTAATCCAATAGCTGCTTGGATGTCTCCAGACTTAAGGTTGTACCCTAAATGTGAATATGTGTACTTGTGATCAAATCCTTTTGGCAAGGAACTGAACTCCCAATCGAATCTTTTGAAGCAAGTATTGTCGCAACCTGGCAAACACCAGCAATCACGTCCCCAATCTCGAAACGATTCAATCAGAGGCTTTAATCTTGCATGTTTGGTCAAAATCGCACCTCCTTCCCCAGTTGTAATGTGATGTGCTGGATAGAAACTTAAAGTCGCAAGATCACCAAATGTTCCAACGTTCTGATTATCATAAGTTGTTCCAAAAGCATCACAGGAGTCCTCAATTAGCCAAAGATTGTTTTTCTTAGCGATTGCTTGAATTGCATAAATGTCGAAAGGATTACCTAATGTGTGTGCGATCATGATGGCTTTAGTCTTTTCAGAAACTGCAGCTTCTATCTCTGTTACGACTGGAGAATAAGTTCCTATTTCAGCATCTACAAAAACAGGTACCAATCTATTTTGAATTATTGGTGTCACAGTAGTTGGGAACCCCGCAGCCATGGTGATTACTTCATCTCCAGGTTTAAGTTGAGAATCACCTAAACTTGGACTTGTCAAGGAACTCAATGCGATTAAGTTCGCCGAAGAGCCAGAATTACACATATGCGCAGATCGCACTCCAATTTTTCTTGCAAGGCTCCGTTCGAATGATTCTGTATGGTGACCGGCTGTTAGCCAAAATTCAAGTGCAGCAGATATTGCCATACCTATTTCCGTATGGTCGAAAACTTTACCTGTTACAGGTATGGGTGTGACTCCTGCTGTAAATGGCTCTTCGGCATGAATTGACATCATGGCAGAACGGGCCAAAGCCATCGCTGAAGCGATTAGATCTTCTGGTAAATTTCTCATTATTCCCAATCTCGGTAAATGCATCCGGTTAATCCTATGTGCGATGTCGCTAAGTTTAGGATAAAGTCTTCCATTATGAGCAGATTTCCGCATTTGCAGTCATTGGATGGACCTGTATTACTCACGGGCCATAATGGGTTTAAGGGATCATGGATGTCACAAGTGTTAAAACACTTAGAAATTTCTTCCGTAGGAATTAGCCTACCAAGAAATCGTGAAACTAGAGGATTGATTAGAGATATTTCAGAAACCGACTTTGAGTTTTTTCAAGACCTTACTAACTACAAGAAAACAAAGAAATTGATTCAAAAAATTGAGCCATCAATTGTTATCCACATGGCAGCGCAACCTATTGTGAGTAATTCTTATACTTCCACTCGCGAAACATTCGAAACTAATGTGATGGGTACCGTAAATCTACTTGAGGCCCTCAGAGACTCTCATAAAGTAAGATGTGTTGCAGTGGTAACGACTGACAAAGTTTATCAAAACAACGAGAGTGGAGCGGCATTTATTGAAAGTGATTCTTTAGGTGCAACCGATCCCTATGGAGCAAGTAAAATTGGAACAGAAGCTGCCGTGATGGCTTTCCAAGCGATTTACAGTGAAAGAGATATTCCGATAATTTCTTTGAGAGCTGGAAATGTAATCGGTGGTGGAGACCTGGGGATTGATCGCATTATTCCAGATCTTGTACGGTCACATACAACCAACAATGAGATTTTCATTAGAAATTTGGATGGCGTGAGACCTTGGCAACACGTCCTTGACCCTTTGTATGGTTATTTGCTGGCGGTTGAATCGGCTTTGGAAAAAAATAAAAGTGAAAGTTTCAATTTTGGGCCTCCAGAATCAGAAAATATCAATGTTCGCGAACTCATCGCTATTTTTGAGACCGCGCTTGATTTTGATGAGAAATTGCGTATCCATGCGAGTAATGCTGTATTTCATGAAGCAAAAACACTATATTTAAATTCTATGAAAGCACGTAAATTACTTAATTGGCAACCAAAGTATACGGGAGAGGAAGCCATTATAAGCTCAGCGATTTGGTGGAAAGCGGTATTAAGCGGAGAATCACCTACGGAAGTTACTAAGCTTGAGGTTGAACGATATTTCAAGAATTAGATATTAAGAAGTAGCTTGCTTTGAATTTTACAAATCGTAAAAACCAAATAAATTCGATTTTTACTCGTGTTTTAAGCCTATTGGTAGTTAAGAACTCTATTTTGCGCTTGTTAGCCAATGGAATTTCTTCAAGCAAAATCTCTTCAATGTATCTTTGGAATGCGATACTAGACTTATGGCTATCTGCGATCCTTGTTTCGAGCAACTGGTGCAGGCTCAGATGGATACTCTCTGCTGTGATGGAATTGAGCAACCTCAAATCAGTATTTTCAAAAAGTTCACCAAAAACTCCAACAGGCGTCGAGAGTATTTCAGTACCCAATCCAATTGCTTCCAGAATTGGCAATCCGGTGCCTTCGCTTGCGGATACTTGAATGAGAATATCTGAATTTCGGATCTTTCTCAAAACCCTAAATTGAGACAATCTCTTTCGACTTGAGTCAATTATTTCAAGTTCCATGCAAGCATTGTGTCTTGAAAGAATTACTCCCAGTGGCCGAACAATATTCTTTAATCCCTTGTGGTCTTTGAATCCAAATCTTTTTCCCCATTGAGAGTTTCCGACCCAAATAATTTTGGGCTTTTTGTTAGGAATTTTTGGATACTTTTTCGCCACTTCCTTAATCAAATCTAGGTTTGGAAGATCATGCAGAATCCCTATTGGTGGAAAACTACACATCCGAGAGGAGTATTCATTGTGAAGTATCTCGCTTGTAACTAGATAGAAGTCACATGCTAATAAGCATTTGTTCTCAGAACCCCATTGCGACGCATGGAGGCCCAGATGATCAGGAATCAACACCCCAATACGGCTAATCTGATGAAGTTCATTGACATTCTTCCTAAACCTGAGGCTCTTTGAAGCATCGAATAGTGCACTTCGCCAAGAAAAAAGCACAATCGAAGGCTCTTTTCTAACTAAATATCTGAATAACTGTCCCGTGTTTAAAAAATTGTTGGCGCACACAACTTCAGCTCCTAGCACTTGAGCGCGCGCACTAGCTGCTATGAAAAGAGCAGAGTGAGGGTTGTCGACAACAATGATTACTTTCATCTACACACAAATCTGTAAAATCTCAATACCAACATGTACCCTAAGTAGTCAAAGTGCCACGCAATACGATTCCAAAAGACTACTTTCAAATACGCTTTTACTTTAACTTCCTTGATTATATTGAAATTATAGAATGTCCACAACTTCACCTTATCCAAGAATGAAACACCTTTACGAAAGTTCGATTCATCGATGCTGATAAGGCTTTTAGTGTTTTGATCCCCATGTAAGACAACCGGACCAATCAATGCATGGTAAACACATCTCGATTCTGGCCAGTCCGAGACTGAGTTGATAGGCACGTTAGCATTGTAAAGAATCTTGGAGGCTTTTTGCGTAAGGACGTAGGCAACTGCTAGATCTGATTTTCCCAACAATCTAAAAATAAAACTGCAGTCTTTGTAAAGTAAGGATAAGTTTGCTCTTTTGTCTAATCTGAAACCCGTTAAACTGAGTATGGAAGGATTTCTGAATTGCATCGCCAGAAAACGTGTAGATATTTGAAAAAATTCATCAATGTCTATAATTCGTGCATCATCTTCTAAGATTACGCCACCCAATGGATTTTCTGAAATCATCTGGCGAGCAATATTGTGTGAATTTGCACACCCAATTTCTCTATATGTCAATTCTCTTCCTTCAAAAACTTTTGAGTAACTTTGGGTAAACTCGATAGCAGATTCGGATAAATCTGATTTGGTAGCAAGCATCGTCGCAGAAAGTATCTGAATTTTGAATCGCTCGTCTCCCTGGAGCACTTTGAGTAGTGGCACGCATCGGTCCGAATCAGGGGTCACGATAACTACGACTAACAATTTTTCAGTCATCACCAGATTAGAATACCTCTAAGGCTAGATATCAACATAATGTTGTGTATGCTGGCTGGGTGAGTTCTTCAAATGGTTCAATCAAGTACTCAATCTGTATTTGCAACTGGAACATGGGGGACAGCCTCGAAACTTCATTACTATCAGTAATTGAACAAATCAATGAAGAGTTCGAGATTGTTTTGATAGATGACGGCTCCACAGACAACAGTTTGGAGATTCTAGATTCTTTAGCGAGAAAGTATACGAATTTTTCTTTTTATCGCTTCTCTCGAGATCCCAAAAGAAAATTAGGCAAAACGCGCAATAAATCTATGGAACTTGCAAAGGGTGAGTGGTGCATTTTCCATATTGATATGGATGACTTTATTGGTCCATATTTACTCGATTTTACGAGAGCCGTGGAACTTTTGGACGGGTACCTAGTAGGAGAGAACTTATACTCTGGAAAACAAATTCATATGGCTCGTAGGGAGTTTTTACTTGAAAACGGACCTTTCAAGAATATCTACCGAGGAGAAGATCGAGATTTATATGAAAGATTAGCCCCAAAGAATAAGTGGATTATAATTGATCATCTTAGGTTTGTTCAAAGAATTCCACGGGACTCGAAAAAGCTACTTAGGAAAAAAATACATGATGTATGGGATCAAACCGTCACGGATTTACAATTCTCACACAACCCTCTTAGCTATTTCCTTGATAGCGCAAGAAAAATTCAAGAATTGAGACCTCGAAGATTTCTTATCCGTTCTTTCCTTATTCCTTCTGCATTTCTCATCGCAATTCGTCGAGGCTTGTTTAAGAGTGAAAACAAATTTCCGTTGGCTAAGTTTGTTGAGTATAGAAGTGAAAATACAAAAACACTCTCGGTCTGGATGGACCGTCTTAACATCCCAAGAAGGATGCGACAAGATATCGATGAAACTATCTTTCCTTGATTAATTCTTATCGAAAGGACTTGTTTTATTTTTTAGGTGAAAACTTCCGAAACACAGCTTTTATTCTGTAGGATTTGGTGATGCGGATAGCACTTGTGACCAGAGAGATTAATGGGGTTATGGGTGGTTTGGAGCGTCAACTACTCACAATCGCAGATTTGCTAACCTATAATGGCCATGAAGTCATAATAGTAAGCTTAGATGTAACAAAGGGTGATACTTTTTTTGAAAATTTAGATGTGAAGGGGAAATTCTTTCAGATTGGAATATCTAGCCCGAAGATACGAGCAGGGATAATGACTCGTTTGAAAAGGCAATTGGCAATGGTTAAAATCTTAAAAGAACAAAAAATTGATTACTGTTTTGCATTCATGATCGGCTCGCTGTATGTATCAAGACTACCCACCTTGATTGCCGGGATCCCACTAATTCTATGTGAGCGAAACTCGCCAAGTATGTATCGATTCATATCTCGTCAAAGATTTAGATCAACTCGGTTTTTAACTATGTTAAGTGCAAGGGCTGTAATTGTTCAATTTGAGAGCTATCGAGAGAAATATCCTATCTACTTGCGTAAGAAGATTCATTCGATTCCTAATAGCGTGCCGGAGCTAGGATTTAGACGAGAAGCGGTAAACAGTAAATTGAAGTTTACTTTTGCCGGCAGACTTAGTTTTCAAAAGCAAGTCCCACGACTTATAAATGGTTTTGCGATTTATTGCGCACAAGGAGGCTCTGCAAATTTAGAAATAGTTGGCGTTGGGGAGGAAGAAACTTGGGTTCTGAACTTAATCAAGCAACATAGCTTGGAAAATCGAATCTTA
>Ga0164292_10005504_pt1 | contig 10373 bp, 8 predicted proteins | sample GEODES117metaG_FD_111486 | JGI IMG/M metagenome (GOLD analysis project Ga0164292, IMG submission 111486) | Eutrophic lake water microbial communities from Lake Mendota, Wisconsin, USA - GEODES117 metaG | ecosystem: Environmental > Aquatic > Freshwater > Lake | place: USA: Lake Mendota, Wisconsin... | reverse complement strand
ATCAACTTTGCGACAAAATATGGTGATGGCTCTTGATTTCCTGTTTTGTCAGACATGTAATCGCCCAACTTACTAAGAGGCCCGCCCAGGCACGCAACTTGATCCTTTTGTGTCCACGTATAACCAAAAGGTTCAACCACCTCTTTTTCAGAGATTAACCATTGTGGCTCTGAATCAACAGTCAGGCCATCCATGTCAAAGAAAACTGCTTCAAAGAAATCTGACATCACTTGTTAATTCGCATTAAAATATTTGGCTTCAGGATGATGGACGATAATCGCAGATGTGGATTGTTCTGGATGAAGCTGGAACTCTTCAGACAATTCGACTCCGATACGCTCTGGTTCTAGCAACGAACATAACTGAACTTGTTGTTCTAGATCAGGACAAGCTGGGTAGCCAAAGGAATATCGAGAACCTCTATACCCTTGGTCCAAGATCCCTTGCAACTCTTCTGAATCTTCATCCTTAACCCTCAACTCTTCTCGCACTCGAGCGTGCCAATGCTCAGCAAGAGCTTCGGTTAGTTGGACGGAAAGTCCATGAAGTTCTAGATATTCTCGATACTTGTTCGCTTCAAATAGCTCTGCTGATGCCTTGCTAACTGAGGCACCCATTGTCACAACATGAAAAGCTACTACATCGGTTTTACCAGAATCTTTTGATGCAAAGAAGTCGCTAATACACAAGCGCCGGTCACGGCGTTGTCGTGGGAACGTGAATCTCGTGCGTTCTTTACCTTTGTTCTCACCCTCATGATGCAGTATTACTAAATCATTACCCTGGCTATAGCAGGGGAAGTATCCATAAACGACAGCAGCATTGAGCCATCCGTTTGATTGCACTTCATTCATTAAAGATCGCAAACGTGGACGGCCCTGATTTAGAACCATATCTTCATACTCTCCACGATTACCTTTCAAGCCCCACTGACCAACAAAGAGTGCTCGTTCATCTAACATCCCCGAATAGTCTGCAAGTGATATTCCTTTAACAACTTTTGAACCAAAGAAAGGAGGCGTTGGAATTTCAGCATCAGTGCTGACATCACTTCGAACTTCATCTATTGGAACGTCGCTCTCTTTGATTCGAGTATTTATTGTCTTTCGCTCTTTTAGAGGAGGTAGCACAGCTCCGGGTTCACCTCGCTTAACTGCCATCATTGCATCCATTAGACGTAACCCTTCAAATGCGTCTCTCGCATATCGCACCTGACCTGGAAAAACGGATGCTAGATCCTGTTCAACGTAGGCTCGAGTAAGGGCTGCTCCCCCAAGAACTATTGGCCAGCGTTGGTCTAATCCACGTGAAGTTATCTCTTCTAGATTTTCCTTCATAATAACTGTTGACTTAACAAGTAATCCGCTCATGCCAATTACGTCAGCATTTGCCCCGATTGCTCCATCAATAATCTGATTAACTGTTTGTTTGATACCAATATTTGCAACTTTATATCCGTTATTTGTCAGAATAATGTCAACAAGGTTTTTCCCAATGTCATGGACGTCGCCTTTAACTGTTGCAAGCAGCATAGTTCCACGGCCCTGATCATCGGTTTTCTCCATATATGGCTCAAGAAGAGCTACAGCGGTTTTCATTACCTCTGCACTTTGTAGAACGAAAGGCAGTTGCATCTCACCTTTACCGAACAACTCTCCTACAACTTTCATTCCCTCCAACAGGTGGTCGTTGATAATCTCCAGAGGTTTAGTGCCTTGAACTCGGGCTAACTGAAGGTCATCCTCTAAGCCAACCTTTTCGCCCTCGATAATCCTTCGTTGTAACCGTTCAAAAAGTGGAAGTGCAGCTAATGCCTCTGCTCGTGCATTTTTACTAGAGGTCAGTTCAACACCATCAAACAACTGCAAGAACTCCGAAAGTGGATCATAAGTGCACTCTGTTCCTTCGAAAGTTCGACGGTCATAAATAAGGTCTAGAGCAACTTGTTTGGCTCTCTCATCTATGCGGTTCATCGGAGTAATTTTTGATGGATGAACGATTGCTGAGTCCAACCCGGCTTGGACACACTCATGAAGAAAGACTGAGTTCAACACTATTCGAGAGGCAGGATTTAGCCCGAAAGAAACATTGCTAACTCCTAAAGTTGTTTGAACCTGAGGAAACTCTTCTTTTAGCCTCTTAATTGCGTTTATTGTTTCTATTCCATCGCGGCGAGTCTCTTCTTGCCCTGTTGCTATTGGGAAAGTTAGACAATCAATCAAGATATCGCCCACATTCATTCCCCAGTTATCGCGTAAGTCGGTGATCAATCGACGAGCAACTCTGAGTTTCCATTCGCAATCTCTAGCTTGTCCCTGCTCATCGATGGTTAGGGCAACGACTCCAGCGCCATGTTCTTTAACTAAAGGCATTATTTTTGCAAACCTAGATGTTGGTCCGTCACCATCTTCATAGTTGACAGAGTTAATTACACAACGCCCACCGAGATGTTCTAGACCCGCTTTTAAAACTGATGGCTCTGTTGAATCAAGCACGATAGGAAGAGTGCTTGCTGTTGCAAATCTAGAAGCCAGTTCGGCCATGTCCGATGCACCATCACGACCAACATAGTCAACAGAAAGATCCAACATGTGCGCACCCTCTTGAATTTGATCTCGCGCTATCTCGACGCACTTTTCCCAGTCCTCTGCAAGCAGGGCGTCACGAAATGCACGTGAACCGTTGGCATTGGTTCGCTCACCAATCGCTAAGTATGTTTTGTCCTGCCTGAATGGGACGTACTGATATAGAGAAGATGCACCTGGCTCTATTGATGGGTTTCGCTTAATGATGTTTTTACGATCCAGCTTCTTTACAACTGCCTCTAAATGAGCTGGTGTTGTTCCGCAGCAACCTCCGATTAGTGATATTCCATAATCAGTTACAAAAGCATCTAAAGCATTTGCCAGTTCTTCAGGACCAAGAGGATAGCTGGCACCTTTTGGTCCCAAAACTGGTAGACCTGCGTTGGGCATAACCGAAATTGCCACATCAGCATTTTTACTGAGATATCTAAGGTGTTCTGACATTTCTGTCGGACCCGTTGCGCAATTTAATCCGATTAGATCGATACCCAGTGGTTGCAATGCATTGAGTGCTGCACCTATCTCTGAACCAACCAACATGGTGCCCGTCGTTTCAACTGTCACTTGGGCGATAAGAACAATGTCTCGATCTGCTTCATCAATTGCCAATCTCGCACCATTGAGAGCTGCTTTAACTTGCAAAAGATCTTGAGAAGTTTCAACTAATAACCCATCACTACCACTATCTGCCAACCCCTTAGATGCTAAATAATATGCATCCTTTAATTTTTCATAGGTTGTATGACCAAGGCTGGGTAACTTAGTTCCCGGTCCTAATGATCCAAGGACAAATCTTGGTTTATCTGGCGTGGAAAAAGCATCGGCGGCTTGACGAGCAATAGTTCCTCCGGCAAATGCCAGTTCATAAATTCGATCTTCTATTCCATATTCGGCCAAATTTGCCCAGTTGGCACCAAAAGTATTTGTCTCTATGGCATCAACGCCAACTTCCAAATACGCGTCGTGGACAGATCGAACTATGTCCGGCCGACTTACATTTAGGATTTCGTTGCATCCCTCATGGTTCTGAAAATCTTGCAGAGAAGGGTCCGCGTCCTGGAGCATCGTGCCCATCGCACCATCGGCTATCACCACGCGATTAGACAAGGCTTCACGTAATAAATTTTGAGGATGGGCTAATTTTCGCGTATTCACTTGCACAAGGTTACCGTAAGGTTACTTTCGTGGAGATTCTTCAAATACCCAACTTGCGTGATCCAGTTATGTTGATTGCTTTTTCCGGATGGAATGACGGTGCAGAGGCTGCTACTGGAGCCCTCGAGCACCTCTTATCGGTGTGGAGAGAATCAAAAGACGATGTTGTACCTGTTTTAATCGCCCAGGTTGAGTCGGAAGATTTTTATGATTACCAAGTCAGTAGACCACAAGTCAGAGTCGATGAGTCCTCACAACGCGATATCACCTGGCCCGGAACGCAAATCTTCGGTTTATCCCTTCCATCTATGAAACACGATCTCATTATCGTCACAGGTATTGAACCTTCGATGCGTTGGAAATCATTTACTCGTGAGATATTAGACATTGCTGATGATTTAGAAGTTTCAATGATAATTACCGTTGGCGCGATGCTATCTGATTCACCACATACACGTCCGATAAAGATTATTGCAACAACATCAAGTGCGAATGTGGGAGCAAGATTAGAGTTGCAATCATCAACCTACCAAGGACCAACAGGAATTATTGGGGTAATTCAAGATGGTTGCACTAAGCGGGGAATCGAATCGATTTCACTGTGGGCTTCCGTGCCTCACTATGCCCCAAACGCCCCTTCACCAAAGGCATCACTAGCGTTAATACAAGCGATCGAGGACTACTTAGGAATCTCCATCCCTTTGGCAGATCTACCAGTGAGTGCACAAGCTTGGGAGGAGTCGGTTACGCAACTAGCCGCTGAAGACGCAGATATCGCCGAATATGTTAAGTCACTTGAAGCTAGTAAAGACGCCGTTGACATACCGGAAGCCTCCGGAGAAACCATCGCTAAAGAGTTCGAAAGATATTTGCGGCGACATAAAGAAGAATAATCAATCCTTAGAAACTACCACTTGAAGTAATCAAAGAGAACGCAAGTAAATCTATATCACTGTTGAAAATCCTAAGAGATTTTCCAGAACCAAGAGAACTTTTTTCTTATCTCCACCAGTTTCCCCGTTTAGCGTCCTATCCACCCATGAGTTTATCTCCGAAACAATCGTCTGTGTATCCAAGTCATCGGCAAGAGAATCCAGAATGCATGAGATAAGGCTCTCTGTTGGGGCTATATCTTCGCCCTTGAGTGCATCTCTCAACCTTTGAACTTGAAGGGTGGCAGAGGATAGTTTCTCTTGGGACCACATCCGATCTTTTCTAAAATGATCACTCATAAACGCCCATCTAATAGAAAATGGATCAACACCAGAGGCTAATAAAGATGAAACAAAAACTAGATTGCCTTTACTCTTACTCATTTTTTCACCACCAAGACCAATCATTCCAGCATGTACATAGTGAGAGGCCAGCTCTTTACCTGTGATAACCCGTGCTTGCGAAGCGCACATCTCATGATGAGGAAAAATTAGATCACTGCCGCCACCTTGGATGTCTATTAACGTTTCCAGAGTTGAATCTGGTTCAAGATAATTCAAAGCGATAGCTGTGCATTCAATATGCCACCCGGGTCTGCCAAGGCCGTAGCTAGAACTCCAACCAGGTTCGTTCGGTCTTTGAAGCATCCAGACGAGGCAGTCCAAAGGATCTTTTTTGCCAGGCAACGTGGGATCACCTCCGCGCTGGGAAAATATTTCAATCATCTCTTGATCTTTCAAATGTGAAATGCTGGTGAATCTGGAATCATCTTTTACGGAGAAATAGATATCCTCATCGATTTCATACGTGCTTTTTTTCTCAGATAAACTCTTTATCGCCTCAACAACAAGTGGAATAGCTTCAATAGCGCCTATGTAATGCGTGGGAGGAAGAACTTTCAACGCGGACATATCATCTCTGAAAAGCTCAATCTGCTGCGATGCAAGATTCTCCCATTCCACTCCGTCGCGATTTGCTCTTTCTAGAAGAGGTTCATCAATATCGGTGATGTTCTGCACATAATTTACTGTCGAACCACTTGCAACTAGATAGCGATGGATAAGATCAAATGAATGGTAGGTAGCGGCGTGTCCAAGATGCGTTGCATCATAAGGAGTTATCCCACATACATAGAGACGGTAATGCTCCTTCCGCGTGAGCGGTTTTTTTGAGGTAGATGCAGAATCAGTTAATCGAAGCTGCGGAAACTCGAGAATAGAGGACAAATCATTGACTGATACCAAGGTCCAAGATCTCATTGATGAATTCTATGTCAGTAACTGAACATAATTTAACTGGGCAATCGTGCCTATCCGAAGAGTGAAAGAAAATAGAGGGAAGGTGCTAATAAGCGGGCCAAGGTACTGAGGGCCAAAGAGGTGATGGTTCAGGGAAGCAACGATTCAAGAGCATTCGCTCAACTCGATATGAACAAGCTTGAATCTCTGACTGCGTCAGTAGAGGAGCAAGAGTTTGACCCAGTTGGCCTGCAAGACCTTCTCTACATTCTTCCAAGATCTTTTCCTCAACCTCTGAAAATGGCATACCGGCCCACTGCCATAAGACAGTCCGCAGCTTATCTTCCTTATGAAAAGTCACTCCATGATCACAACCATAGGTTTTATTCTGAACCGTTGGCAAAATGTGCCCAATTTTTCGATCTGTGTTATTTACAATCGCATCAAAAAAAGCCATTCTCCTTAATTCAGGATGGTCTTGTGAGAAATACTCCGATAGGTCAATTGATTCATTGATATCTATCCATTCTTGAACCATTCCTGGTCCATATGGACCATCTCTTAAGACGGTGAATGGAACGACATCTAGAGCAAGAAACTCACTCAAACAGTAAGCCGCAAATTCACGATTAGCTAAACAGCCCTCATTGAAGTCCCAAAGAGGTCTCTCCCCTGCTATTGGCTTATAAATACAGGCAATTTGTGACCCATTGAAATCAACATGAGCAAAAAGCGTTGCATTCGACGCATCAACTAATCTACCTGTGACTACTAATTCGCTCTGTTGGAGAGCAAGATATTTACTCATGAGCTTTTGGCATGTTCGAAATTTCTGATAATTCGCATTTATCTTTTGTAGCCATTTGCACGAGGACATAAATGACCCCGTGGGTCTATCGGGATCGAACAAAAAGGGCAGGGTAAACGACCTGCATTGACAACAGCTTTAGAGCGATTAACAAATGATTGAGCCCCAGCTAGGCTCACAGATAAAGCCAAGACTTCCGTTTCGTCCCCATCTTCTTGCGAAGTAGCCTCGTAAAACTCAAAATTTACAACTTTTATCTGATCATCCCATGAAATTGAGATAGCCCCTGTGACAAAAAGTGAATCAACAGGAGAATCCAGCGCATCATCATCGATTGGCATGGATTCCAGCAACTCAAATGGATTTGCTCTCTTGATACCTGCAATGATTATTTCTAGACGCGAAACGATTGCTCGAACTTGATCCTTTTCGATGGCAACGGAGAATATTTGCTTATCTTTTCTAGCCTGAACATAAAATGCTCTCTCCCCCGGTGCACCAACAGTTCCCACGATGAAACGGTCGGGACTAAAGATTTCATACCTCATTTGCCGTTGCCACCGCCCAATTGATTGCCATGACGTTTCTTCGAAGTCAATAAATCCGATACCGCAGCCCTCGTGTCATTGATCAATAGAACACGAGGTTTACCCTCTGAGAAATCTACGACGCTAACAGAAGCCGGATCGATGATGATTCTTTGAAACTCATCCAGATGCATTCCCAATGCCGACGCTAAAATAGCTTTGATAACATCACCATGGCTAACAATAACTAGTACTCCATTGGCCTTTGGATCTATGTTGCTGTGAAGCGAGTGCAATGCTCTGGTTTGCATGTGCAAGATTCCCTCACCTTGAGGGAAATACATTTGGCTTGGATTATTTTGTACAGTGGTCCAAAGTTTTTTTCGCGACAAGGTTGAGAGTTTTTTACCAGACCAATCTCCGTAATCGACCTCAGTCAGCCCTTGATCAATAATCGGCTTTGGCTTAGAGCCTTTCAGTGTGTTTCTTTGAGTTAACCAAGGCTGAATAGTTTCCAGACAGCGCTCCATCGGTGAAATCCTGATTTCATGCGGAACAAACTCTCCCAATCTGCGAGCCAAATCAATCGACTGTGCAACACCCTGTTTAGATAGGTGAACATTGGGTCTTCGCCCAGATAGGACTCCAGCAGCATTTGCTTCTGAATGTGCATGTCTGATTAAAACTACTCGCATAAAACAAAGGTTATCGCAGCTTTGATAGGCCTGCCTTGCTATCGTCGTCCCATGGAAAAAAGACGCGCAGGAAGTAGTGGGTTGGAACTTTCGCGCTTGGGCTTGGGAACTATGACATGGGGCCGGGATACCGATGAGATTGAAGCAGCAGACCAATGTCGTGCGTTTCTAGACGCTGGAGGAAATTTCCTCGACACATCCCCGACTTATGGCGACGGAGACAGTGAACGTTTAATCGGCGGACTCATTTCGACATTGTTTAAAAGAGATGACGTCGTAATAGCTAGCAAAGCCGGAGTCAATCTCAATGAGGGATCGCGTCGAATAAATGCGACCCGTCAGTTTCTTATTGCCGACCTGGATCGCACATTAGAACGATTAGGTACTGACTTCATAGATCTCTGGCAGATAAGTAACTGGGATGAATTAACACCTATCGATGAGACGTTATCAGCGTTGGACTATGCCTACACATCCGGACGCGCCCGCTATGTTGGTGTGAGTAATTACTCTGGATGGCAAATAGCAAGGGCGGCTACTAAGCAGCAATCAAATTCAATGAAGGCACCAATAACGTCGGCACAAAACGAATATTCCCTTCTGAATCGAACTGCTGAAAACGAGATCCTTGATGCAACGCAAGATTGCGGTCTGGGTTTTATAGCCTGGGGCCCCTTAGCTCGAGGTGTTTTAACCGGCAAATATCGAAAGGGAATCCCGAGCGACTCTAGAGCGGCAGCGCCGCACTTTGCTCGTCAAGTTGAGCCGTATCTTGATGAACATTCAGCGCGCATCGTTGAGGCGGTCGTAGTAGCAGCACAAGGGTTGGGTTATTCACCATTGGAGATCGCACTGGCGTGGGTCCGCGATGCTCCCGGAGTTACAAGTACGCTCGTCGGTGCACGCACTGGTGCTCAGCTACGCGGAATATTAAAGAGTGAAGAAATTGAACTTCCTTCAATTGTTCGCACCGCACTTGATGATGTGAGTGGTTAAGAGCGCTCTAAGAAATCCTTCAAAACGTGAACACCAAAAGCTAAACCCTCTATTGGTACTCGCTCATCAACACCGTGAAACATTGCCATAAAATCAAAGTCAGCCGGCAATTTCAGTGGAGAAAATCCATAACCAATGATGCCAAGATCAGCTAAAGCCTTATTGTCGGTTCCGCCGCTCATTACATAAGGCACAGGAATTGCATCTGGGTCATGCTTTATCAGCGCTAAACACATCTGTTCTACCAGATCAGTCTCAAAAGATACTTCCAGCGCTTTGTCTCTAGAAATAGTCTCAATAACAATATCTGGACCAGCTAACATCCTGATAGTTTCATTGAGCTCGTCTTCATATCCAGGTATGAACCGGCCATCAATGGTCGCCGATGCCGAACCAGGGATGACATTTGCCTTATAACCGGCCTCGAGCATTGTTGGATTTGAGGTGTTTTGAAGAGTTGCTCCAATCATGCGTGAAGCAAAACCAAGTTCAGATAACAAAGGTCGCAAGTCCTTTTCGTCATAAGTCTTTCCCGTAACATGCGCGATCTTTTTAAAAAATGTTTTAACTGTCACACTGTATCGTTGAGGCCACTGATGGTTGCCAATTTTTGCGACCGCCTCAGAAATTAGAGACACCGCATTTTCCTCATTCATTAAGGATCCATGACCCGCACGTCCATGCGCTGTCAGTCGCATCCAATGTATTCCTTTTTCGGCAGTCTCAATCAAATAAAGGCGCCTACCGTTTCCAAGTGTTACCGAGAAGCCCCCAACTTCAGATATTGCCTCGGTACAACCAGCAAAAACCTCTGGATGATTGTCCACCATGAAATGTGAACCAAAGATGCTACCGGCCTCTTCGTCGGCGAAAAATGCTAAGACAATATCCCTTTTCGGAACGAAACCAGTCCGTCTCCAATCTCGAACAGTTGCAATAATCATTGCATTCATATTTTTCATATCTACAGCACCTCGGCCCCAGATGTAACCATCTTTAACTTCGGCCTTAAAAGGATCAACCGACCAATCAGATGTGTTGGCAGGAACGACATCTAAATGACCGTGAACAACCAACCCTGGAAGATCGCTATCTGAACCCTTTATGCGCGCAATAACATTGCATCGTCCCGGTGCTGATTCGTAAATTTTGGACACAATTCCAACCTCACCTAAAAGCTTCACTACGTGGTTGGCTACTTCTTTCTCATCGCCTTGCCCATCACCATAATTAACGCTCGGTATTTGTATTAACTCTCGACAGATACGAATCGTTTCGTCAACGAGATCTGACGATAAAGAATCGGAAGACATAGAAGACATTTCGCTATTGTGGCACTGGATTGCTATCCTTGGCCATCACTTAGTCCGGGTGGCGGAATTGGCAGACGCGCTAGCTTGAGGTGTTAGTTCCCGCAAGGGATTAGGGGTTCAAGT
>Ga0164292_10005503_pt1 | contig 10373 bp, 9 predicted proteins | sample GEODES117metaG_FD_111486 | JGI IMG/M metagenome (GOLD analysis project Ga0164292, IMG submission 111486) | Eutrophic lake water microbial communities from Lake Mendota, Wisconsin, USA - GEODES117 metaG | ecosystem: Environmental > Aquatic > Freshwater > Lake | place: USA: Lake Mendota, Wisconsin... | reverse complement strand
TCGCGACAAGGGCCGTCACCCGCAATCAACAATCGTATATCAAGATGATTGCCAAGAGCACGTACCGCATTAACAAGATCAATGATGCCTTTCGACGGGATTAGTCGCGAAACAACAACGACTAGGAATTCGTCATCCGCTATCTGCAAATCAGCACGTGCTTTGTCGCGAGGTGTCGAATTGCCAACGTCCGGAATGATGCAGGGTACAACATCGGTCTTTCCCTTGGGAGCTTTCTGTTCTACCAACTCCTTTCCAGATCGGGTCGTGACAATCAAACGATCCGCAAATCGCCAAGCCAACCTTTGAAAGATGAAACCGGGATCAAGACGTTTTCGTACCCAGCCGACCGTATGGTGCAAAGTCGCCACAACAAGTTTCCCTGCCAGTCGGGCCGCCAATACCGCATGCCAATTGATATACTCTTGAGAGAACGCATGGAAATGAAAGATCCTTTCAGGACGACTTCTGAAGTAACCAACGTAGCGGTGAATACGCAGAATCCCACTTCGGACGTCGATGTAATCCGGGACTACTTCGGTCGAAACGACCGCCGAGTACCATGCCAATTGCTCACTTGTTAGGCCATAGCGATTAAGAATCAACAGACCGCTCGCGATTTCGAGCCGTGATAAATAGCTGGCTTGATCCCTCGCTTGAACGCCGATCCCTCCCAGTTCTGCATTCGAAAGTAAAACAAGAATCGATCGAGGGGGTAAAGCATTCGCCGGTAATTGTTTGGTTACATCAATCACGACTCCCGGTATGTATGGGTCGTCTTCTATCTCTTTGTCTCCACGCATCAAAGGGGTAAGCCACAACCAAGGACCATCTCAATAAACCGCAATTCGCGGATCCGGAATTTACTAAGTTCGACTTAGTCACCCAAGCGATGTATCGGTACAACAGTGCGTGACTTACTTTGTCGGCGGCGTGCCATTCATCATCAAGGCATCGGTTGTCGCATTGGGCAAGTAGAGACGATCATCAGCGAATCCCAGTGCTGCCTTCCTCATCTGGGATACAAGGTTCCGGTCGTTGATCAGCCTTCTTAATGATTGCAGCACCTCATCGGCGACCGTAGCAACCAAAATGAAGCGATTAGCTTCTTCGCGAATAAACACCTCCGCCGCACTTCTCGCGGATAGCCTTGCAACAACAGGCAAGCCGAATGCGGCATAGTCACCTAGTTTCGAAGGAATCGAATATTTCACCAAAGGGCAATCCTGCGGGCTCAATGTCGACCCGGCGAGAAACGCGATATCGCAAGCCGCTGCGATTTCATCCCGGCGCGAAGAAGAGACGAAACCATGGAATCTTACATCCACATTGTGTCGTTTATTAAGAAGAGGCAATGTCTTGGCGTTACCTACAACCTCAACCGTAACCCTTTGGTCGGGAAATTCCCTACGGAAAACCGTGACCGCGAGCAGAAGTTCATCGAAAGCATCCGGTTTCGCATCCGCAACGACAAGTATACGGAAGCCTTGTCCCGCGCCACTTGGCAAGGTGCCCGAACCTATTTTCACCTGTCGCGGGCGATAAAACGAGATCGACTCTACCTGATTCGCGCCTAGACTTAGCGCCGCTTCACGCAGCGGCTCACTAATCGCGTAAACAGACATAGCATTGGCGACGCATCTCGCAAGTTCAGGAAAATTTGACGGCGATGGCGTGTCTAAATGCATGAAGTCGTAGAGAACAACCTTATAAGGCAATTCGATCGCATCAAAGATAGAGTTAATCCGTTTGGCACAGGTGTTATCATGAATCACAGCGACACAATGAGTGTTGCTTTGGGCATTTAACATCCTTCGAAGCAAGCCTCTTCCACACTTGGTCAAACGATTATTTCGCCATACGGCTAAAGGTAAATAATCATTTGCCTTCGCAATAAACCCTCTCCCGCGGAGCGCCCAAGGCCAGTAACGATGCCAGGGTGATTCCAAGAACCCGGCGCGATCGTCGATACCTTTCTCATAGAATCCGTAATTGATACTCGCGACTGCACGGTACTCATCAAGCAAGTACATCAACTGAGCACCCGTGCCATGGTTGAAAGCGATCGCACGGGGCGAAAGGATAACGGCACTGCTTTTTGAGTCAACGTAATTCATCGACGCCACGGGTCAAGGAGCGACCATTCATTGGCTTAGTAGTAAGAGCATGGCTTAGCAACACGCATATCATTCGATAGCTCTTGGTAAGCAACCAGTAATGAGTTGACACTGATTACTTACCAGCACGAATTAATAAGCTTCTGGTCATCTTAGCGACGACAACGGAAACCTGTTCATTTCCTCTCGCAGTCGATTCCTTAACTTAATCAGTAATCAGTGATTTGTATTGTTTTAAAACCGCCGCACAATACGACCTCATACTGTCAGGCAGGGCGTTTTTGATGATTAATTGCCGTCCGTTTGCGGCGATCTTTTTGCATTGTTCGTCGTTCACCCTGGCCCAGTCTAACTTTTCAAGCAAATCACCTAAGTCATTCCTAAGCGGGATGTAATGTTCCCATGGACCTAACAAGTCGTGAAACCATGTCTTATTTGGTGAATCCTGCTTGAAAACCAGGGATCCCGATAGCAACTTCCAAGCGAGCCCCGTAAAGGTCGCAGTGACACCATCGACATCGATTTGATATTTGTATCGTGCCATTTCGACAGGGTTGACGAATCGGGACGGAAACCGCGCAGTAAATGCGTCACGATGGTCCATGAAATTGGGTGGATAATTATTGAAAGTTGCATCGATCAGGTTCGGATGCAGCTCTGAGAGCATCACCAACCGACCTCGTGGAAATTCATTTAAGTTGTGCGGGGTGTAGACCCCATCATTCGGCCCTCCCCGCCAAATCATTTGACTTATTTTGGCTTGCCATGAAGTAATCTCGGAATCATTGATCAGGGCCGATACCATCCCGTTCCACATTCCCGGCGTATGACATTGCGGGTCATAGTGCCAATCGCAGAATAGGATCTGGTGTCGACTGTTCCGTTTTCTTGCAGAGACGAAAATTGGAATACTACGGTAAAACGTTTTCAATAGACGGGTTTTGATGCCGAATTGGTTTAATGAATCCTGCTGGAAATAAATGAAGCTTAAATCGGGAAGGAAGTAATCATTGGTGAGCGATTGCATGAAATTCATCATTCTCCCACACGGGCCAGACACTCGATTATCTTGAATATCGAATCTTTCGAACGGACCTCGGTTAGAAATGAATTGCCAATACCTATTTAAATCACCCTTCGTAAATGGGCGTTCCCGCTGGACTTCGTTGATTGCGATTTCATCAAGGTTCATTGGCTTGTAAGACGAACGTCATGCGATTGACAATTCGTGCAGTGCCAACCGTTTCCTGGGGGGGCAGCACGATTAATTGCTGGGTAATCTCCCAAGCGGCCTAATGCCAGTGTGGGACGGTCGAATAAGGTAGGTCGATATGTCAGCCATCCTTTTTTAGAACCGTGTCGCAAATCGCTCGGCGAAAGGCACCGGCTCATACGTGCTAAGTCTCTATTTCATTACGATCAATCAATGCCTTTCCATGGCGTTGACTCGGCTTGATGACACCAACCTTCCCCGCTCGATTCGTTTCGTAAATGATCATCCCGATCGATGATGCGAGATCGATATCAATCGCTTCGATCACAACTTCTTCTAAACCTTCTATATCGATTTTCAATAAATCGATTCCACCTTGTGCCTCTTCGATGATCTCACGCAGGGCCTCACTTATGTGACGACATTCGACCTCAATACACGCCTGTCTGTCTGTCTGGTGTTCACTGGTAGCTATTTGGCTATATCGACCGATAGGTTCCGTATGAAATTCAACGGTTCCCGACCTGTTAAAAACCGCCATCGGGAAAAGGCGATAGCGACCTTCGAAGGGTTTTAAGTTTTCTTTGAGTCTTTCAATATTGGCAGGTAGCGGCTCGAAAAGATAGACAAAAGCATTTGGCGCTTGGGTCAAGAAGTACATCGCCGATATGCCAATGTTGGCCCCGACATCAACGATCCGTAGGGCGGATGTGCTCACAGGATAATCCCGTCTACAAAAGACTTCGTTGATCGTCTGCATATCATGTGGATGGAAGATGTGTATATCAACCACACCAACGGGTGCCCTGCCTCGAATAACTGTCGGATAAACGCCAGTCCCAAAGACATACCTCCGAATTGCGTCCAAAGGATCCGTGTAAAACCTAAGCATGTTCCATGCGGAACGATAGGTCGACGGACGAAGCAATGCCTGGATGATCCGTTTGTTTGAACGATAGCCGATCATCGATTCACGACGCTAACCAAGGAGACAAAACAAGAAGCCGAAAGATCTTTGCTTACTCATCAACCATTCGTCAGCCAGATCATTCACACGGCGAATCGTTGGACGTAATGCCGGTAATATCAACGCTTGCAATGAGCGATTTCTCGATACAAGTCCGTATAGGTTGCAGCAACTCTCACAAAAGACCAATTCGTTAAAGCACGTTTTCGCGAGTTCACCTTAAGCGTTGCGACAAGGTGCGGACTATTGATCAAAGGTGCGATGACTCGTGCAAACACAGTGGTGTCAAATGGTTCGACCAAGAACCCAGTTTTCCCTGCTTCGACGATGTCAGCGAGTCCGCCAATATTGAATGCGATTACCGGCGTGCCACACGCGTGTGACTCCACCCCCGTGTTAGGCAGGTTGTCTTGCCTTGAAGGCAGCAGCATCGCTTCGGATATTGAATAAAGAGCACTCAATTTATCTTCGGCGTTGACAATGACGAAATAGTGTTTTTTGAATGGCCATGGTGATTTCCCTTTTGATCCAGCTTCGCCGAAGACCTGTAATTCAATTTCGATCGACCGGTCATTCGGGATGATGCCCGCCAACTTGCACAGTGCCTCGTTCAATAAGTCACCACCCTTGCGAGGGTCGGATGAATGAAACCCGACACAAATTCTAGGAGGCAAATAAATCCCACACTCGGATCAAAATCAAACACCGGTTATAAATCGACTATCGAGAACGTTTACCACATCAACTCTCATTTCGAGCCGAACAATTTACCAGTTTATCTTTAAGAAAGCAGGCGTCAAATTGAAGCATCCTACCTGACTGACAGTCGTTGAATCCGGGCTTAATAGACCACAAAACAAATCCATTTTTTTTAAAGAAATCGAAAAACCATTCATATGTTCTTTCGTTCTCATACAACGGAAGTGTTGAGAGCTCCAATACACATCCAGAAATCCGAGGGAGACTTTCCACAAGACCACTAATCACTTCGAATTCATAACCCTGTGTGTCGATTTTAACAGCGACACGCAAACAATCACGCACGTAAGACGTAAAGACAGAGTCAAGACTTATAAGATCTGTGGGTGTCACACCTACGAATCTCGATTCAGGGGCCGCTTCAAGGTGAGTAGGCAACATGTTTAAAATAGAAGAACTCATTGAATTACCCGAAATATTCAACAATGATTTTCCACACCTTGCACCGATTGCGACGCGTTCATGAACGACCCAAAGAGGGTCAGACTGTGATTTTACATTTAAGATCTGGTGGGCTTCTGGAAGAGGCTCAAAGGAAATAATTTTTTTCCTAAATCCCTTACTTCTTAGCGACCTTGCATATTGCCCTTCATTCGCGCCGACATCAAAAACCAGATCAAAATCAAAATATACAAAAGGATCAGGCTCAACCTTTTTTTCTTCATCGAATCTCGATTTTCTGACCAGCTGCAAGTTTAAAATCGACAAACTGCGATTGACGAGTTTTTTGAACACACAAGGCCTTTAGAATCTCAATTGAGAATTGATACTTTGAAAACTAGATCAAGAATCCTACCAGTAATATTTAAGCAGCTACAGCGAAATCCACCCACGCTATTGACGCATGACGAATGATCGACACTACAGTAAAAAGATTGTTGTGATACTAGCGATTAGTTGTATCTCTACTCTCGTACGCAACCAGAATATCAATAAGAAGTTCACTACCCGCAGTTCAGGCACTAGGACAAATCCACTGTGAAACTTTCTGTTTTGTTCTCTTATAAAAGGGGATCTTGGTGGTGCTGCCGCTGGGGTTATAAAAATGGCGAAATGTTAGTTCGTCAGCGTCGCTATTCGGTAGAAAAAAAGTGGGATGAATGATCGAATCAACAAACTTCTCAATCCCAGGATCCGGTGTTGCCCCAAAACAATGGGTTCCGTCCCCGCCATAACCGACGTTAGTGACCAAATTTCGGTTTGGACAAGCGGTAAGTCCACCATTAAGCAAAACTGTGAAAAGCCACTGATAATCCCATGTGTCTATGGTGGTCTTTGGATTAAACATGCCGTCCCAAACCGATGTCCAGTAATTCACCTCCTCTTTACGATGGAAAAGCATTTCTGGAAATCCCTGAGATTTCGCATGTGGCCATGATAACAAATACTCATCGTATTTTTGCCAACACCTTTTCCATGTTGCCCAACCCCAACATTGACTATATCGACTGAAATAATAACTCCCGTCGCCCCTCCATAACCCTCTCTGATAATTATTTCCGCTTATACACCACAAACGCGTATCGTACCGATAATGGTTCAATAGTAGTACTGCGTAATCGATAAAGGATTGGGAAACGACGCAATCATCTTCGATAACGATTCCTTCATCTGCATTGTCGAAAAACCAAGTGATTGCATCTATGACAGCGCGTCGGCAACCCAGATTTGAATCTCGAAATAGCGTTTTCACCTCGCAAGGCCAATCTACCTGTTCGATAATTCGTCTGGCTTCATGACATTTTTGAATGTCGTCTGGCCTGTCAGTACGAGGCCCATCCGCCGCAACGAATAGCCGTGCCGGCCGCGCTTCTTTAATCTTTGCGAAAGACTGAACCTGGAGTTGCGGTCGATTGAATATCAAATAAAGAACATTCATTGAATCATTACGGACAAAGCGGATTTTTTCCCGTTTTCAAACAAGTACTCTCGGTAGCACAGACCTGTCTCGTTTAATTGTTTTAAGCATTGGAGGTCGGGCCGAAATCGATTCGGAAATCGTCTATCTTGGAACTCTAATTCACACGTTCCCAAATGCCAACTATACGGTCTGAAGCGGTCTTAGTTAAACATTTCAGGCCACCGTGCCATTTATGTGAATCACTTTGGACAATTTCGCAGAGATGGACACCTCGCCACACAGTAACCACAGAAAGGTAGAAACCATATTGCGGAGTGCGGTTCACGGCTAAGATTCTTGCTGATGTCTAGATGCTAAAAGTACAAACGGGAAGATCCAAGAGAGCATTCACTGATGCTGGCCAGCGCAACAGGGGCACTCATTACATAACTTTTGAAAGACGTAAACTTTTTTCCCATTCGCGGGCTATCATCGCTTAAATTATCGGCATCAACTAAAGCCATAAAATCCGCTCAAGGACTTGAAGCGTTCGCTCCTCGGGTCGTTTTTAACAATGGCGCTTCCGTAAGCGGAACCCAAGAGTGATGCTTGTGTGATCACCCTTTCAAGATTTGAGGACCGACCGATCCAATGCTTCACTTGAAGCTTGAACAGTCGCTTCCAAACGAATGGCAGCGATGGCACGTAGGCCATGCTCTGCGCCAGATCGGGATAGCATTGTGCAAGGGCTGGGAGATGGCTGGCGGCCAAACCGAAACAGAGCCTTCCAATGTATCGATCATTGGCCTTAGCCCCATTGATCAAGTGACGACATCGCAGATTTGAAACCACACCCGTCGCGTATCCCAATTTCATCGCCTCCCAAACGATCTGGGTATCTTCGCCACTTGACATTGACTTGCCATTTCGACCCGTAAGGTTTAGCACCCCAGAAGTAACGAGACGTTCGTAATGCCTTAAAACCTCTCGCCGTACCGCGAATCCCGTACCCATCGGCGTGATGTCGCCATAATAACCGGGTATGCACGCAAAACCGTCTCTTTCGCGTCTGGCCTGGAAGATGTCCTTGCGGCAGCGAATCTCGTCAGCTGTTTCATCAATGAACTCGACATCGATCGTCCCTGGCCCCCAAACGGCAACGCTAGGGTACTTTTCGAATCGCCCAGACAATACTCGCAGGTAATCCGATTCCGGCTCGTTATCATCGTCAAAGAAAACGATCACATCGGCGGCGGTTTCACGAATCGCGCGACAACGCGCAGCGCTCAATCCAGGCTCGGCTTCGTAACAATACCTGGCGCCGCTCAATTGCGAAATAAACTCACTGACCTCGGGCCACTGATCAAGTCTTGGCTGCGAATTGTTGTCAACGAGTACAATCTCCTCGAGTTCCGATACCCCTGAAAGGTTTAGCACCGCAGTCAACAACCTGGCTAACGTTCTCCTGTCAGGATTGTGGGTGCAGATCGCGATCGAAAGTACTGGAGGCTTCATCATCTCGATCCTACAAGCTAAACCAAACCCCAACGAGGAACGAACACGCCTTATGTGCTGCCGTGCGGTATCAAGATTTTAACGACAGCCCGATCGCCCCCACGATCCACACGCGCCTAACCTAAGTGATTAGCCGAAAGCACTAGAACGCAAAAAGGCACTGAACTTTGCTTACCCTACTGATAAACCAGCTCTTATCTCTTTGATCGAAATAAGGGTTTTAGGGCATATGAAATCAGTTTATCTATTTTGAGCATGAACCGCACGGTGGGCCGATCAAGTCTCAAGGCCTGCTCGCGGAGCCCCCCAACGTTGTAGCTCAAGGTTTTTAAGAATTTAAGCTGATTAACATCGAACCAGCCACGATGCTCCTCAATTAGGCTCGAAGTCAAGGCTGCAGTCTTTGCCTCGTCACTTGTCGCGCCGCCATCATGCTTGCGGTAAAACGCGAGCGGTTGGTCAATAAAATCGAATGACGCCCCGGCTTTGACTAGCCGTATCCATAGGTCCCAATCTTCAATATGCTGAAGTTTTTTGTCTGTGGTGAAACCACCCACCGTTCGCAGTATTTCCGCTCGGACGACCGCCGCGGAAGGTTGAATCAGGGAACCTATAGCAAGTGACTGCGGGAATATTTCTTTTTCGAAAGGAGTGATACCAAGAATTTGCACCGGGCCAGTAACCGTTTCATCGGTGACAACAAAGACGGGTGATGCTACAACATCAACCTGCGGACCATTAACGAAGCGGTCAATGTTATTGCGCAGAAAGGTTGATTCCCAATAATCATCAGGATCAAGAAATGCGATAAGGTCACCGGTCGCAAGTGCGATTGCCGTATTTCGTGCAGCCCCAACTCCCTGATTCGTTGCGTGCCTGATCAAAGTGACCCGCCCGTCGTCATACCCCGCCATAAAATTGGACACGGCCTGTGTGGTACCATCGTCTGGGCCACAATCATCGACCGCAATTAACTGCCAATTGCCATAGGTTTGGCTTTTAACGGATGCCAAGGCCCGCGGGAGGAACCTTCCCATCCGAAAGCATGGCATGACGATACTGACCTTCATTTCGCCGCACAACATCGTGGGATTAGATTGCCCTGAATCGTTTGACGCGAGCCAACAATTTTCTTGCCGATAGATCCAATGCACTATCAATCCACTTACGCTGTCGAATTTTTTTTAGCGGCACGTTTGACCTGCTTTTAAATTCCACAAAGGGGCCATCAATGCAATCCGCCCCATCAGCCGTCCAAGGATCAAAATCAGGGGGGAGACTATCCCATGCCTGACACGCTCGCTCCCGCTCCTCTTCTTTGATGGCGACTCCGTCAGTCCACAAAGAAAACACATAGTTAAGATTTCGGTCATTTAGGGTTCGAAATCTGTTCCAGTCATTTGCAATATGATTGGCGAGCCATCGTGTCGCAGTGCCTCTCGGGCAATTGCTTACGAGGTCATCGGGGAGGATATCGCCGGGGCGGGACTCATCGAAATTGCTAAAGTGATAAGCGATTAGTGGCTTGTCTTTGCAATAGGGCCGGTCATCACTCAGGTGAAGATCCCTTTCACACAGATTCCAGAACGCGACGTTATAACCTGGGTGGCGCAGGATCGCACTGCCATCGCACATGACCGGGACATAATTGAGCCAAACCTGATCGTAACCATTATGACGCTTTAGGTGCCGCGGATCGGTCAACCAGTTTGCCCACCAGCCAAGGAATGTCTTAGCCTCGGTGCAATTCGCGACCGCAAAGAGACCGGCATTGTAAGTGCCATAAGTGAAGAGAACCGATTCGTTAGGCCTGGCTGTCTCGGGAAGTGGCCCCAAATGATGTGGGGTCAATACAAAACTATGCGACCGCAATTTTTCGAGCAAATCGCTAGGCGATCCAAACAAACCGATGTCGTTATCGAGGTAGACAACTCGACGGATATTCGGCAATTCGAGTGCTTT
>Ga0164292_10005502_pt1 | contig 10374 bp, 4 predicted proteins | sample GEODES117metaG_FD_111486 | JGI IMG/M metagenome (GOLD analysis project Ga0164292, IMG submission 111486) | Eutrophic lake water microbial communities from Lake Mendota, Wisconsin, USA - GEODES117 metaG | ecosystem: Environmental > Aquatic > Freshwater > Lake | place: USA: Lake Mendota, Wisconsin... | reverse complement strand
AACCGGTTGTGCGACGGATCGTTCAATGGGCTGCCAATGTCAGCCGAGGGAAAACAGACTTCACTCAAACACTAACCCCCGCCGAGTTCATTCCTGGGGGGACGGTGGGTTCTGTGCCGAGTTGATGGGCAGGCAAAGAATTGGAGGTCGCGTGGGGAAGGTGGGGCGCGGTGGGCGTTAGGACTAGGATGGTGAGTCCTTGCATGATCCCAAACCTAGCGCCAAGACTGTTCCCATGCTCCGTTTGTTCTTCGTTTCCATTCTATTCTGCCTGGCGACCCATGCTGCGGCTGAAGCCGTGCCTGTGAAGATTTTGCCGGGTGTAGGCATAACGCGGGGAGGGGAGCCTTATTTTGTCAAAGGAGCAGCGGGCGACAAGCATCTGGATGAATTTGTGGCTTCGGGCGGGAACAGTTTCCGCACTTGGACCACGAATGGCCTCGGCCCGATTCTGGATGATGCGGAGAAGCGAGGGCTGACTGTATGCGCAGGTATCTGGCTGGAGCCGGAGTGCAGTTGGTTCTCGTATCGGAATGCCGAGAATTGCGAACGTCAGATGGAGCGAGTGAAGAAGGAAGTGACTGCCTTTCGTGATCATCCAGCCCTTCTTTTTTGGGGCATTGGCAATGAGGCTGAAGGGGACGGCAACAACATGGCCTATTGGATTCAAATGGAGGCGCTAGCAAAGGCAGTGAAAGCGCTAGATCCTGCGCACCCCACTTTCACCGCTCTTGCGGGTCTGCAACCGCTGAAAATTGCAGGGCTCAATGCGCTCACGCCCAGCCTCGACTTTGTTGGCATCAACACTTACGGAGCCCTGCATGCGCTGCGGGATTATCTGGCGAGAGAAAAATGGACTCGCCCATGGGTGGTGACCGAGTATGGAGCGCGGGGCTTTTGGGAAAGCCCGCGGACGAAGTGGGGGGCACCGATCGAGCCGTTCAGTGGTGCCAAGGCGGAGGTCATTCGGAAAGGCTATGAGGCCGCGATTGCGCCGGGTGGCGACTGCTGGGGCGGCTATGTTTTCCTCTGGGGCCAGAAGCAAGAGGCAACCTCGACTTGGTTCGGGATCTTCACTGAGAGTGGGGAATCGACTGCGATTCGCGATGTGATGCACGAGCTTTGGAAGAACCAGCCGCCGCCGGATCGTGCTCCTGAGTTGACGAGCCTCACCAGCGATGTTGCCAAAAAGGAGATCGAGGCAGGTAGCGAGTTCTCTGCTCAGGCTGAAGCCACCGATCCTGATGGTGATCCAATCACTTACCAATGGACTGTCACTCCTGAATCTTCTGGCCGAGACAAGAACAATAAGGAGCGTCCGACCAAGCCGTTACCTGAATGCGTCATTAAAGCCGAAGGCCCCTCCGCCAGTTTCCGAGCCCCCGCTGAGCCAGGAGATTACCGTGTGTACTTGCTGGTGACCGATAGTCGCAACCGCGCCGCCACGGGGAACTTCCCCATCAAGGTGAATTGACAGATTCGAGCGACCAAATTTTCTCAAGCAGCGCGAAAATCTCCGGATCGTGCTTCTTGAGTTCATCACGGTTGAAGGGGAAGAAGTCATTTCGGCTGAAATAGGCTTCCGTAGCCTCGGCGAAATATTCCTGCGGAGTGGTCATGGCATAGGCACGATCCACGTGGATGCGGCCCTCACTGTCTTTGCGTTCGACTCGGTCATACTTGCCACTGGCCTTGGCTTTGTCGTAGGCGGCTTTGATTTCCAGGTTGCCATAGCTCATGCGCAGCGTGCGATGATGAAAAGCGTGAGCGAGCTCATGAAGGGCAAAGTTTGGCATGCGGCGACACTCCGCCTCAAAGATGCGCACGTTGGTGAACTCAACGGCTTTCTCCATGGCTGGGTCACGACCGTTTTCGCGCAGCCAATCCGCGCCGGGATGATACTCGGCTCGAGGTGGGGTCTTGGGATACTCGGGATTGATCCAGAGAGGCACTTTTTGCAATTCAGCGACTGCTTTGGCAGGCACCACTCGGATGATTTCCTCCAACTGCGATTGGAGGAGGGGCAGTGCCTTGGCCAGAGCTACGGCCTCAATGTTTTCGCCCACATGCACCGACCAGCCTGCGATTTGTCGCTCGGTATGTGATTTCGTGCTCGTTGCATCATCTGAGCGCTTTTGCGCTGCCTCGCGGATGGTGGCTTTGGCTTTTTTGAGACGTTCGGGCCATTCAAACTTGGGCGCTTGGGCAGGATCGTACCCTGCGAGGTGGCCGGTGAGTCTTGTCGTTGGTCTTGTATATTTGAGCTCAGTGTCCCCGAAGACCTCACGGCAGAGTGCGGCGAGGCCGGGATCGTAGTCGAGTAATTCGGCTCGAGTGTTGACATGGTTGTGATCGTGATCGTTCTCGCGGTTGTTGTCGAACCAACTTTGTACGCCCTCGGCGAAGTATTCGTGATGATTCACGCTCGCGTACTTGCCCTTCCACAACCCGGCCTTCATTGCAGAATCGTAGGCGGATTTGACTCGTTGATCGAAGGTTGGATCCACGTTTGAGAGGCCGCGCAGGTGGATGTTGTGGGCGAACTCGTGAATGAAGATACACTCGGTCGAATAAGGGTCGCCTTCGTAGGCGAGCAGGTTTTCCTCTGCGCAGGAGCAAAAAGGATCCGTGGCGCTGCCGCCCATGCCGCGAGCACGGGCGTCGCGGTAGTCTTTGATGGACATGGTCTCGAAGCCGGGCACTGGAAGCTTCTCTAGCCAAGCCCACTCGGGCTGATCGGTGGTGAATTCATCATGAGCTAAAATGCAGAGTCTGGAGCCGCTGGCGATCATCGCTTCGCGAACGTCGGGTCGTTTGGCCAGCATTAGATCGGCGAGGTAGGCGGCCTCTTTGAGTGCGTAGAGGCTGACTTTTGATGAAGCACAGATTGGATAGCCATGGGCGCGCACCACTTGGTTATAGAATGCGGGAATGCCATCCTTCGCTGCTGGGTCATAGCGGAGAGTCTGAACGGGCACCTGACTTACCACCTCGGTTTCCCTTGAACCATCCACGATGACAAATCGATGGCCGAGTGACGTGCCGATGATGTTGTCTTTTCCCGGCTTAATCTTTCCGTTTGGTGCTCGGTTACCATCCGCACTTAACCAGAATACTTCGACGACCGTGTCACCTGCATTGAGGATTTGCAGCTTTGGTCGGTCCAAGGCATACAGTTGAGCTGTCTGGATGAATAGGAAAGCGATGAGAGTGCGGATCATGAAGCTGAAACGATAATCCTAGTTGGATTTGATCATCGATAAAGGTTTTGCTGATATCCGACGCGAGCTAACTAAGCTAGCGCACTCTATTGTAAACGCACCTTGAGCCGATAGAATTTCCGACCACCGGAGAGGGGTTGGGTGACGATCACTGTTTGGTTAGCGCCGACGATATTGGCGAAATCTGTCAGCGTAATCCAGTTCACAAAGTCAGATGTGCATTCGACATCGTAAAGGCGATTTCGGCCGTTATAGCCTGGGCCGGTTGCGGCATTGGCATTGAAGCTTAGAGTGACGTTACTGCCACTGGAAGTTGTGCTCAGGAGTGAACCGTTTTGTGGCGATGTAGGGTTGGTGCCGAAGATGTATTCGTCAGCATTGGTCCAAGCATCCCCATCGGGGTTGGCTGAATCGGCCGCCGTCCCGGTGTTGGAGAGAGTACCGAAGTTTGTGAAGCGCCACGATTGCAAATGCGTGGCCAGCGTGAGGACAACGTCATTTCCATTGCCTCCGACATAGCTGATGATCCAGGTGTAACCATCCTCATTGAAGACAGAACCTTCCGGTTTACCGGTAAAAGTGCCGCTGATGGCGCCAGCGCTGGTCTTGTTTAGGATGGTGAAACTTGAGCCGGCGGTGAGGACCACAGCAGGAAGAAGATCAAGCGGGCCAGCCAGAGTCACGCTGCCTGAAGCAGTGATTTGATCGTATTGTGTTCCAGCGGTGTTGCCATTGATGCGAGGCTGGAAAGTGCTACTGGTTGTGAGGGTGAGTGAGCCGCCCGTTGAGGGGAGTCCACGCGGGGCCAGGATTCCGCCGTTTGCCGTCAATGCTCCGGCGAGGGAGCCGCTGAGGGCGAGCGTGCCACTGCTGAGCGTGGTAGGGCCAGTGTAGGTGTTTGTGCCTGAAAGGGTTAGGGTGCCAGAAGTTGTTTTGGTGAGGCCCCCGACGCCGTTGACGCTACCAATGTTGCTAAGGGTCCCTGATTCGACGGTGAAAGCAACGGGTTCGGTGGCGGTGCCTATTTTGTTGCCGCTCATGTTGAGGCTGCCTCCACTGAGTTTGACGGTGGAGGTGGAACGAGGGGAAGTGACGTTGCGGATGATATCGCCGCCGAGCGTGGTCATGCCACCGGAGAGGTTCATGGTAGCGCTGACGGTGGCGTTACCAGTCGGCGTATTGGTACCGAGACGAACTGCAGCACCGAGCGAGGTGCTGTTGTGGAGGGTTACAGTTCCGCCGCTTATGTTGAGCTCGCCGACAGTGCTGCCGTTGGTTGATCCGTTGCCGAAGAAAGCATTGTTGCCGATGTCGACGCCGCTGCCGGTGCTGGTGGCATTGCCAAAGATGACGGTGCCACCGGAGAGATTGACGCGTGCGGTGTGGGTGACATTGGCGGTGTTGGTTGTTTGCGGGCGGATGCCGATACTGACGTTTGTGACATCGAGCTTACTGGCTAGCGAGCCATCGCCCTCGCCGAAATTGAAAGCGACGTTTAGGGCGTTAGTACGGGCTTGGTTGCCGACGTTTAGCGAGGTAACGAGGATGTCGGCATCGTGGCCGTTGAGTTCCACGCTAGAAGTTTGGGTGTTGGCAGTGACGCCATTGAGACTGGCCACGTTGATGGCTGCGGCACGGCTGGTGCCATCTGCGGCGCGAATGATGAGGTCGCCAGCGGACTGGCCGTAAATGATCTGGCCGACATCGCGACTACCCGTACCGACATTGATGGTGTCTGCATTGATTCGAGTCAGACCAGTGCCTAGCGTGATGTTGTGCATTGTGCCGCCACCGGAGCTGCCGTTTCCGACGGCGAGGGTGGCGGCGGTTAGGGTGGTAGTGGCAATTGTGTCAGCAACCGCCGGTATTGGCAGAAGCAAAGTGCCTCTGCCATTGAAGTTGTTGGTGCTTGGGCCAATGCGAAGGGTGCCGGTAGGGCTGGTGTTGATTGAAGCGGCTTTGAGTGCGGTGAGGTCGAGCGTGGCGTCTTGCCTGGAGGTTGTGCCGTTGGCAGCACCGACCAAGAAGGTACCTGCTGCTGGAGTGATCACATTGAAAGTGCCGCCGCCAGTGAAAGTGAGGTTGGAGGTGCTGGCGATGGCGGGCGCGGTCACACCGATTTGGACGTTGTTATTGATGGTGAGAGATTGTGTTGGACCGATTTTGATTTCATTGGCGGTGGTGGTGTTGGTGTTCACGAGCAAAGTGCCGCCAAATGTGGTGGTGGATGAGGTTAGATCGAGGATGGCCGACGTGGTGTTGGTGGCGACAGAGCCAAAGTTGAGGCTGCCCGGGAGTGATTGAGTGCCGGTAAAGGCCAGTGTGCCTTGATCGAGGGTCGTGCTGCCCGAGTAAGTGCAGGGACCCGAGAGGGTGACGATGCCGGAGCCTGTTTTAGTAAGGGCGGCCGAGCCGGAAACCGCGCCGCTAACTGTGATACTTCGGCCTGAGGCTACATTCCATGTCTGGCTGGCACTGAGGTGAACGGGGTGATTCAGGGTAAGGTCCACCGTGGAGGTCGACATATCGATACCAGCGCTGCCGAGTAGGAGAAACTGGCTACTACTGAAGGTGAGCGGGTTTGAGGGACTGCCAAGGATGAGTCCAGACCAGTTCAGATCCGTGTCAAAAGTCAGCGAGCCTGCGAGCGAGGTGGCATTCCAGGTAGCCGTGTCGGGGTTGGCTGGCACGAAGCCATTCGTCCAGGCGGTGTCAGTACTCAGGACGCTGCCGGAGGCGGCTTTGACTGCAGCGGTGGGCGGGTTTTCGATGGTGAGGATGAGTTGCGGTCGATTGGCGGTGGTGGCGTTTTCGCGGGAGGCATAGCTGACGTTGCCAGCGGCACCGTGATTGTCGGTGGCGGCGATTCGGAGGGACAGCAGTCTGTCTCCAAGCTGTGCATCCAGCACCTGCGGCGTAACGCTGAACTCGACCGCTTGGTTGGTGATCGGGATCCATTGGGCAAAAAGTTTGTCTGACGCCGGCTTGTTGGAAAAAGTCACCGCGGTCTCGCTCCAGGTGTCGTCGCTGACGAAGCTGGCGGCGTTCTCATTGCCAGCCTGGCTGGTGCTTGTCGTCATGAGTCGCACTTTCGCCTGTACGATCTTCCCTGTAATGCCGCTGAGATCCCAGCGAACAAAGGCTTCGCGATCCAGGTCCACATTCGAGTCCTCTTTCGTCGCGAGGCTCGTCGCCGTACCAAAATTATTGACCGCGTTCGTTCCGCCCTGCACATGCGCATCCGCCACGGCGAGCAGCGTGACGTTTGAGACGGAAGGCTGTGCCTTTTGCACCTGCAGGTGCAGCACCGCATAGTCCACCGCGCAGTTTGTTCCGAGGGCCACATTCAGACGGCCATCCGAGAGCATGGAGGGCGAAACTTCCAGAGTGCGTACCGTTGGTGTTGTGGTGGAAATCGGATTCCAGCCGAGGCTAGCGAAGGTCTGTGGGCTGGTGGTGTTCTCCAGCCTGATGCCGTCTGTAGCGGCGCTGCCGATGGCACGCAGACTCACCGTAAGAGAAGCGGCGACCACGGTGTCCCCGGGAGTGCGAGGAAAGTCGAGTGTGAAGGCGACATGACGGCTGCCTGAGAGTTGATCGAAATTCGCTGAAGCAGGCAATGCATCGAGCGCTTCCAATTGCGCGAGCCACGCTGGATCGCAGTTCATGGCCTCACCCGTGCCACCCGCGCTGGAGTGCTGGTCCAAATCTCCCAGCCACACCTCGCGGAACTCGGAGCCTGGCCATTTCAGCCGCTGCTGGAGTTGTCCATGATAGAGGCTGCGGGTGTGCACCGGTTTGCCCGTGCCGCTGGGGCCGCTGCTGTCGTAGGTGCCAGGGGGGTCGGCCCCCACAGCGCCACTGCTGGCACCGATGTTGCCAATGGAGCCGATCAGCCAGTTCCGTGAGGTGGGAGGATTACGAACGCGAAAGGTATTTGCTTTGCAGTTCCAGACGGTCATGTAGGCTCCGGCCCAACCGTGACCGGTGCCGGAGTTTCCTCGGTTCTGGACATTGAGGTCATGGCCGTTGACGGTCACAAGGTCGAACAACCCGCCGACCGACCAGCGGTGATGGGGTCCGGTGTCGCTATAGGCCGTATCCGCTGTGCCGTGGACAAAAGCGTTGGGTCCAGGCACCGTGGCGCCGAATACAAAATCATGTCGGCCTTTTCGCGCGTAGCAGTTCACAAAGAGGCTGCACTCTGCCCCATCGTTGTTGAAAGAGTAGCGGCGGCCGCCGTCGATGAGCGAAATGGGGTCGAGGCACTGCGAGTCAGCCACCGTAAGCCACTTCGCCCCATCGCCGATGCTCACCGCTGCATAGCCGAAATACTGCGCCGTGATGTTTTTCACCCAGCCGTTTTGCATGTTCGTGATTCGGATGAAAGTCCATGCGTGCAATTCGTCTGTGGTGCTAGCGTAGTCCGAGAAGCCATAGATGTCCTCGATTCCTACCTGCTGAAGCCTGTTGGCCCAAGTGTAGCGCCAGATCTGTCCACCGCCATACAACTGCTCAAAAGTCTGGGGTAGCGGGACATCCACGGTGATCCAGTTTCCGTCGATCCGCGTGACGGTGCGGTCAAACAGTAGGTCATAAGCGCCTGGAGCCCATGGGACATCGTCCGCCTGCCCGCCAAAGCTGCCGGGTCCAAGTTGATCCATGTCGATATCCGCGATCCAGTTCGCTGTGCTCGGGCGTTTCACAATGACGGTGTGTCCCACAGCAAGTCCCGCCGTGCTGTCTACTTCAAAGGTCCGTGCGCCTGCGGGTACCAACTTCTGGGTGAGATCATGGGTCGTGCCTGCCACCGTGCTACGGCTACCGGAGACGGTGACGGAGATCAGATTGTATTGTCGCGCATCCGTCGCACGCAGTCGCGTGCCGGTTGTGGGATCATCACCAGCCCCCTTTAGCACCACACCGCTTGCATTGATCGTGATTGTGCTGGCGAGTTGATATTCCCCCGCATTTAGAAAGACCACGCCGCGCCAGCCATTCGCATCCGGCGTCATGGCTTCCACGGAGTCAATTGCCGTCTGGATGAGCGTGGTGTCGTCTCCAGTGCCAGGGCTAACATACACCCAGCGACTCTGAGGGATCACGGCATTAACATTTGGCAGCGGTTCCACCCCGCTGCGGTATCCACAATGGGAAAAATCGATGATGCGCTGCCCTCGTTCATCGAGTTGGTAGAGCAGATTTCCAGATGCTGAGGGATAGACCCAGCTGCTATTCACCACCTGAGCAAGGCAGGAGCCTGACAGGTGGAGAGAAATGGTGAATAGCGCTGCAAAGGGTCTCATGGATTAGGTTGATCTTGCTGGAGCGAAAGATGAATGAACTTGAGACACTTGGTGATGGGGTTTGTTCGGCATGATATTTTTTCCATATTACAAGCCTAGGGAGACCAGGATACCACACTCACCTATCCCAAATCCCACACGACGTCGAATCGTCACTCTGAATGTCTTCGCATCTGCGGTGCTCACAGTTCAGTAGCTACCTCGATGATGAAAGGGATTAGCATTCAGAAACATTGACAGCTAGTCCGCCACGGGAAGTTCCTTTGTATTTGGTCATCATGTCGCGTCCGGTTTCGCGCATGGTTTGGATGACTTTGTCGAGTGATACCACGTGAGTGCCATCTCCGGCGAGATCGAGGCGTGCGGCGTTCATGGCTTTCACAGCGCCCATGGCGTTGCGTTCGATGCAGGGGATTCGAACGAGTCCACCGACGGTGGTCGCAGGTGAGGCCGAGGTTATCATTCTCTATGCCGATTTCGGCGGCGTTCTCAACCTGGCGGGGGAGTGCCACCGCAAAACTCAACGAGACCTGAGGAAGCCATTGAGCAGGCGACACCGACATCACCCTGGCAGCCGACATCGACTCCTGAGATGGAGGCATTGCGTTTGTAGAGCAGGCCTATCGCTCCAGCAGTGAGGAGGAAGCGATGGACACCGTCCGGGTAGGGTGACGGTGTGGGAAGATGAAGGGCCTATTCCGATGGTGAAGAGGTCGAGAACAGAAAGCATCGCTACCCGTTGGGCATGAGGTGGCGGACGAGGAATTCGTTACGGAGCCGAGTTCCGTAGGGTGTCTCGGCTGCGCCGTGGCCTACTCCGATGATGGGCATGAAGTCGAAGGATTTGCCGGCTTTTTGAAGGGCACCGACGACTTGCGTTGTGCTGGCGGGATCGACGTTGGTGTCGAGTTCGCCGACGATGAGGAGGAGTTTACCTTGGAGCTTGGGTGCGTCTTCGACGTTGGAGCTGAGCTTGTAGCTTTCATCAATGGGCCAGCCCATCCACTGTTCGTTCCACCAGATCTTGTCCATGCGGTTGTCATGGCAGCCGCAGTCGGCGACGGCGACGTGGTAGAAGTCGTGATGATCGAGCAGGGCGCGCATGGCATTTTGTCCGCCTGCGCTGCCACCGTAGATGCCGACGCGACTGAGATCCATCCAGGGGCGCGTTTTGGCGGCTTCGGTGATCCAGATTTTTCGGTCCGGGAATCCGGCGTCTTTGAGGTTTTTCCAGCAGACGTCATGGAAGGCTTTGCCGCGATGATTGGTGCCCATGCCGTCGAGTTTGACGACGATGAAGCCCAACTCGGCGAGTTGGTGCATTCGGAGGAGGCGATCGAAGTCCTTGGGAGCGAATGAACCGTGAGGCCCGGCGTAGATGTCTTCGACGATGGGATATCTTTTGGAGGAATCGAAGGTTGAGGGCTTGATGAGGATGCCGTGGATGTCGGTTTTGCCATCGCGACCTTTAGCAACTAAGCGCTCAGGCATTGTCCAGCCTGCGGCGAGTAGCGCGGAGGCATCGGATTTCTCCAATTCGCAGACTAGGCTGCCATCGCTGCTGCGGCGGAGTTCGGTGACGGGTGGGTGATCGGCGCGGGACCAAGTGTCGATGAAGAAATCACGTTTTGGCGAGAACTCGATGCGGTGATTGCCATCGCCTGCTGTGAGACGTTGGAAGCCGCTCCCATCGATTTTGATGCGGCACAGATGCAAGTGATAGGGGTCTTCTTCGGGACGCAAACCACTCGCTAGGAACCAAAGCACCTGCTTGCTATCATCGACATGCAAAACCTCCCGCACTGGCCACTGGCCATTTGTGATTTGATGCTTCGGTTGACCTGTTT
>Ga0164292_10005500_pt1 | contig 10375 bp, 10 predicted proteins | sample GEODES117metaG_FD_111486 | JGI IMG/M metagenome (GOLD analysis project Ga0164292, IMG submission 111486) | Eutrophic lake water microbial communities from Lake Mendota, Wisconsin, USA - GEODES117 metaG | ecosystem: Environmental > Aquatic > Freshwater > Lake | place: USA: Lake Mendota... | reverse complement strand
GATCAGTGATGTATGTTTGTGGATCGCGCATTCATGCATGGTGTTGGTGGCTTGGTTTTTAAAGCCAATGTCATCATGGTTCTGGTCTGTTGCCTATTTACCGCAACCAAGTTTTTTATTTTTTGTGATTTCTACCACAGGAATCATTTACGCCATCAGACCCGGCCCCTTGGCCCAGAGTTATAAAAGTAGACTGTTAGGCCTCTGCTGTTGCTTACCATTGCTTTGGCCTAGGGTTCCTGACGTGGCCTATGGCAACTTCAAGATAACAGTTTTAGACATTGGCCAAGGTACCGCAGTGCTAGTTGAAACGCACAGCAAACGTTTGCTGTATGACACTGGCCCAAAAACATCTCCTCAATCAGATGCTGGAGAAAGAAACGTTTTGCCATTTTTGAGAGGTGAAGGTATTTCATTCATTGATCGTCTGGTCATCAGCCATAAAGATACCGATCATGTCGGCGGTGCATTGAGCTTGATGAAAGGTGTGGTCTTTGGAGATTTGTTAGGCACCTTACCGGAATGGCATTTTTTGCTTGATAAAGCCAAGGACTCTCAATTGCCAGCTTTGCCATGTCAAGCTGGTCAAAGTTGGTGGTGGGACGGTGTTTTATTCAAGGTCTGGCATCCTGGCCCTGAGATGTCCTTTGCCAGCGTACACCATACTGGCAAGCCCAATGCAATCAGTTGTGTCATAGAAGTCACAAACGGGCATTACTCATTTTGGTTAACGGGGGATGTTGAGCGTGGCGGTGAAGCAATCATTGCCAATCAATACAAGCCTTCTGTTGAGCTGACATCTATTTTGCTCATGCCCCACCATGGCAGTGCGACCTCTTCATCCCCAATATTTCTTGATGCAATTAAGCCGCAATGGGCCGTCGCTCAAGCCGGGTATCGTAATCGTTACCGCCATCCCAATAAGAAAGTGGTGGAAAGGTATGTAGAGCGTGAGATTCCAATTCTTGAAACCACTCACACTGGAGCTCAAATCTGGGAATTTAAGGGAAAGCATTGGTTTAGAAAAGATTGGCGTGAATCAAAACGTCGATCATGGCATCAATAGCGCTAAAAATACTCGATTTAATCTTCTTAAAAATTGAAGATCCAGACTAGCAAAGGGTTTCTGGCTTAAAAGTAAGTTTTGAGATGAAATTTAGAGCATTCTTTCTGGGTATCGCTATAATTGCGTATTACCCACTAAGCATATTCGATGACTAAATTCATCTTTGTTACTGGTGGTGTGGTTTCTTCCCTTGGGAAGGGTATCGCAGCCGCCTCCTTAGCCGCCATTCTTGAATCGCGCGGCCTAAAAGTCACCCTCTTAAAATTAGACCCCTATATCAACGTTGACCCCGGTACGATGAGCCCGTTCCAGCACGGAGAAGTATTCGTGACGGAAGATGGTGCTGAGACAGATTTGGATTTGGGGCACTACGAAAGATTTGTTTCTGCCAAGATGCGCAAGAGCAATAACTTCACAACGGGTCAGATTTACGAGTCTGTGATTCGTAAAGAGCGCCGCGGTGAGTATCTTGGTAAAACTGTTCAAGTCATCCCACACATCACCAATGAAATTCAAAGTTTTGTGGAGCGTGGCGCCAAGGCCAGTCTTGATGGCCAAGCAGATGTGGCTATTTGTGAAATTGGTGGCACGGTGGGTGATATCGAGTCTTTACCGTTTTTAGAGGCTGCTCGCCAAATGAGCTTGAGATTGCCTCAAGGTGATACCGCATTCGTTCATTTGACATTGGTTCCTTATATTGCCAGTGCTGGTGAGTTAAAAACCAAGCCAACACAACACTCAGTTCAAAAATTAAGAGAAATCGGCATCATGCCAACAGCATTGTTATGCCGTGCTGATCGCCCAATCCCGGAAGATGAGCGCGCCAAGATTTCTTTGTTTGCGAATATGCGTGAACGAGCGGTTATCTCTGTTTGGGATGTTGATACGATTTACAAGATTCCACAAATGCTTCATGAGCAGGGCTTGGACGAATTGATTTGTCATGAATTGCGCATTGATCCTAAGCCAGCTAATTTATCTGTCTGGAACGGTTTGGTTCATAGCCTCGAAAATCCAAAGCATGAAGTGACGATTGGCATGGTCGGCAAGTATGTAGATCTAACAGAATCCTATAAGTCACTGATTGAGGCCTTGCGTCACGCTGGTATTCACAACGAAACTAAAGTTGGTATTCGTTATATCGATTCAGAGAATTTAGATGGTGGCGATGTTTCAAGCCTTGCTGATTTAGACGCTATTTTGGTTCCCGGTGGTTTTGGTAAGAGGGGCACCGAAGGAAAGATTGCCGCTATCAAGCACGCTCGCGAGAATAAAATTCCTTATCTTGGTATTTGTTTAGGCATGCAGTTAGCGGTGATTGAGTTTGCTCGCCATGTCGCTGGCTTGAAGGGTGCCAACAGTACAGAGTTTGAGCCGAATAGTCCGCACCCTGTGGTCGCCTTGATCACTGAATGGATGGATCGTGAGGGTCGTGTTGAAAAGCGTGATGAGGCTTCTGATCTTGGCGGTACGATGCGCCTAGGCTCTCAACGTTGTCCAGTGAAACCAAATACTTTGGCTGAAAAAATCTATGGCTCAGAGGTCAATGAGCGTCACCGCCATCGTTTTGAGGTGAACAATGTGTACGTACCCAAATTAGAGTCTGCTGGAATGATTATTTCTGCAAGAACTCCTAATGAATCTTTACCGGAAATGATGGAGTTACCAAGCAGCATGCACCCATGGTTCTTTGGTGTTCAGTTCCACCCTGAATTCACATCAACTCCAAGAGATGGTCACCCACTGTTCTCTGCATTCATTAAAGCAGCCTTAAATCAAAAGGGTATCGCAGGTTATGAAGCTTAAGCTGCGCAGTATTAAGAAGTTAAGGAGTTAGTCATGAAACTATGCGATTTTGAAATTGGTCTTGATAAGCGTTTCTTTTTAATCGCTGGCACGTGCGTGATTGAATCTGAGCAAATGGCCATGGATACAGCTGGCCAGTTAAAAGAAATCACCAGCGCTTTAGGCATTCCATTTATTTACAAATCATCTTTTGATAAAGCCAATCGATCTTCAGGTACATCATTTCGTGGTCTTGGTATGGAAAAAGGTCTTGAGATTTTGGCCAAAGTTAAAAAAGAAATTGGCGTGAATGTTTTGACTGATATTCATGATGTCGATGAAATCAAATCTGTGGCAGCCGTTGTTGACGTGCTACAAACCCCAGCTTTTTTATGTCGTCAGACTGATTTCATTCGCGCTTGCGCTCAAAGCGGTAAGCCAGTGAATATCAAGAAAGGCCAATTCTTGGCCCCGGGCGACATGAAGAATGTGATTGATAAGGCCCGTGCTGCTGCTAAAGAGGTTGGTTTGTCAGAGGACATGTTCATGGCTTGCGAACGCGGCGCCTCTTTTGGCTATAACAACTTGGTGTCTGATATGCGCAGTCTTGCGATCATGCGTGAAACCAATGCGCCGATTGTTTTTGATGCCACGCACTCTGTGCAATTGCCAGGCGGTCAAGGCACAACAAGTGGTGGTCAGCGTGAGATGGTTCCAGTGTTGGCCAGGGCCGCTGTTGCAGTTGGTGTCAGTGGTTTGTTCATGGAGACCCATCCAAATCCTGCTAAAGCTTTGTCAGATGGCCCTAATGCAGTGCCGTTAAATCGCATGAAAGAATTACTCGCCACTTTGGTGGCTTTGGATGACGTTGTTAAAAATGGCAACGTTTACTTAGAAAAAGATTTTAAATAATTTGTTAAGGGAAAAGTCATGAGTGCAATCGTTGACATTATTGGACGTGAAATACTAGATTCAAGAGGTAATCCTACCGTTGAGTGTGATGTGTTGCTTGAGTCTGGGGTGATGGGTCGTGCAGCAGTTCCTTCAGGAGCTTCGACTGGGTCACGTGAAGCTGTTGAGTTACGTGATGATGAGCCAGGTCGTTACCTTGGCAAAGGTGTTCTAAAAGCTGTTGAAAATATCAATACTGAAATCGCAGAAGCAGTGATGGGTCTTGATGCCAGTGAGCAGGCCTTCCTTGATCGCACCTTGATTGACTTAGACGGTACTGACAACAAGTCACGCCTTGGTGCCAATGCAACCTTGGCAGTGTCTATGGCCGTTGCGCGCGCAGCTGCTGAAGAGGCTGGTTTGCCTTTGTACAGATATTTTGGTGGTTCAGGTGCCATGCAGTTACCGGTGCCAATGATGAACATCGTGAACGGTGGTTCACACGCCAATAACAACTTGGATATTCAAGAATTCATGATCGTGCCAGTGAGCATGACCAGTTTTCGTGAAGCTGTGCGTTGCGGCGCAGAGATTTTCCATGCTTTAAAGAAGATCATTCATGATCAAGGTATGTCTACATCTGTTGGTGATGAGGGTGGATTTGCCCCTAACTTCAAGAGCAATGAAGAGTGCCTGAATACCATTCTTCAAGCGATTGAAAAAGCAGGCTACAAACCAGGCGAAGATGTTCTGTTAGCCTTGGATTGCGCTGCTAGTGAGTTCTATAAAGATGGTAAATATGATTTATCTGGTGAAGGTTTGCAATTAACTTCAGCAGAGTTCACCGATTACTTGGCGAACTTGGTTGATAAATACCCAATCGTGTCAATCGAAGATGGCATGCACGAAGGCGACTGGGAAGGTTGGGCAATCTTGACTGAAAAATTAGGCAAGAAGATTCAATTGGTGGGCGACGATCTCTTTGTGACCAATACCAAGATTCTTAAAGAAGGTATTGAAAAGAACATTGCCAATTCAATTTTGATCAAAGTAAACCAAATCGGCACCTTGACAGAAACATTTGCTGCGATTGAAATGGCCAAGCGTGCAGGTTATACGGCTGTGATTTCTCATCGTTCAGGTGAAACAGAAGACAGCACGATTGCAGATATTGCGGTAGGCACCAATGCGGGTCAAATCAAAACTGGTTCATTGTCACGTTCTGATCGTATTGCCAAGTACAACCAATTGATTCGTATTGAAGAAGACTTGGGGGATATTGCAACGTATCCTGGTAAGTCGACTTTCTATAACTTGCGCAAGTAATTCTAGAAACCCACCCCAGAAAAGAGAGCCCAGATGCGCATCGTTGTTTACGGCATGTTGGCTCTCTTGGTGATCATTCAATACCCATTGTGGTTAGGTAAGGGTGGCTGGTTGAGAGTTTATGAACTTGATCGTCAAGTATCTAAACAAATGGAAAAAAATGATGCCCTTGCGGCTCGTAACACCAAGCTATCTGGCGAAGTAAAAGACCTCAAAGATGGTACCAAAGCGATTGAAGAGCGCGCTCGTGCAGAGCATGGCATGAGCAAAGAAGGTGAGATCTTTGTGCAGGTGGTTCCAGGTAAAAAACCGGCGAATGTCCCTGCCAAGGATGAGGCTTCAAAGGCTAAGTAATATTTTTTTGTACAATTACTTATGAATAATATAAATATTTATTCAATCTAGTGCTTTCTAGCAATACCTCAAAATAAAATTTCACACCAACAAATTTGTAACTGAAATTCAGTTACAATATTATCTATTGGATCAAAATGACTCGACTTCAAAAGTTGCAAGAAAAAATACTCAGAAATCCAACTCCCTCAGACATAACTTGGGAAGAGATTAAGAAGTTTTTAGAGGGCCTGGGCTTTGAGATGAAAGTTAACAAGGGGTCGAGAAGAAAGTTCTACAACAAACAAAAAAATGTACTACTTTCTTGTCATGAGCCACATCCACAATCGATAGTGAAAAGATCAACTGTTAAAGACATAGTTTCACAATTAATAACTAATGGAATAATTTAAATGGAAAATATTTTTAGCTATAAGGGTTACGAAGGAACTGCGGAGGTTGACCTAGAGTCAATGACTTGCCGCGGCAAACTTTTGTTTATTAATGATTTAGTAACTTATGAGGCAAGTACGCCTGCAAAGTTAAAAAAAGAGTTTGAGAATGCTGTCGATGATTATTTAGAAACTTGTGAAGAGCTTGGGCGCGAGCCATTAAAGCCTCTTAAAGGTTTATTCAATGTTAGGGTTCCGCCCCAACTTCATAAAGAGCTAGTAATAAAAGCGATGACGGAAAAGGTATCGTTGAATGAATTCATTGTTAGGTCTTTAAGTTCTGTTGTGCACCTTACCCCAAAGCCAACAACTCCCAAGTCAGATGAAGGAAGCTCGTCAGCAGCCAAGAAAAAGCATAAGTTACAACTGGTGAATTAATTTGTTAAAAAGAGTGAAAAGTATTAGAAATCCATCGCGTAAACCAACGCACCCAGGAGCTATTTTGCGTGAGGATGTCATGCCTGAGCTAGGTATTACCCAAGCATCTTTTGCTAGTTATTTGGGAGTGAGTCGCCTGACGGTATCAGAGATCCTCAATGAGAAGCGAGGCATCAGCCCTGAAATGGCTATGCGAATATCAGCAGTTATTGGTGGAAGCCCTGAAATGTGGCTTCGTATGCAGGAGGCTTTAGATTTATGGATGGTTGCGCAAAAGTTTAAGAAAAATCCTAAAACAGTGCCTAGACCTTTAAAGCAAATGCTACTTGCTGCCTAATGCTTTGAGCTAGGCGCCTGTTTAACTGCATCAACAATCGTGGGGCTGGCAAAGATCTGCTTGCAATCAACTGCATCAAAAATATAAACCTGGCCGCAAAAATCACAATTGGTTTCAACAACATCTTTTTCTTGAAGAATACTGTTCACTTCCTCTTCACCAAGCATTTTCAGCATATCAGCAACTTTGATGCGAGAGCAGCGGCACCCAAACTTAATGGGTCTCTCATCAAAGCTTCTCACGCCATGATGGGCTGATTCATCAAGGTATAGTCGATTCATTAACACCTTGGGCTCAAGATTCAATAGTTCTTCATCGGTGACTGTGTCTGAGAGCATTTGAAGTCTGGACCATCCTTCAGCCGCCATTTCATCATCCATCTTCAGCTGACCACCCATATTGGGTAATCTTTGAAGTAATAGGCCGCCACAAGAATCTTCATCGCTGGCCAACCACAAGCGAGTCTCTAACTGCTCAGAGTCACGCATGTACAAAGTGATTGCTTGGGCAATACTTTTGACAGGTTCTCCATCGTCACTCAAAGCAACGATGCCTTGATAGGCATTTTGACCTGGTTTGCGATCAGCAGGATCTAAGGTGATCACCAATCGACCCTGACCATCTGGATTAATTAAATCTGACAAATTGGCATCATCAGGCAGGGTGGATAGATCAATGTCCTCATTCAACTTCGCTGTTGCACGAATCACCAAATGTTCATTGCACTCTAAAACCAATAAACGGACAGCGCCATTGCCTTGAGCTTGAATGATCATGCTGCCATTGAATTTGAGGGTTCCGCACAAAAGAACGCCGGCAGCCACCAAGTCACCTAGCAGCTTTTTTACCGCTGGTGGATAGTCTTTACGAGCCAAAATGGCTTGCCAAGAATCTCGAATAGTCACGATTTCACCGCGCACAGGCGCACCATCAAAAACAAAGACCTGAAGAGAATCTGGGGAGTATTTATCTTTCATAACGTATATTGTAGAAACTTTATGAAATGACGGCTTGTGTTTTCAAATAAACATCCATTTTTGACTGCTTTGTCGCTTGCCTTGGGCTCCGCCATTGCCTTGGGCTTGGCTCGCTTTTCTTATGGTCTTTTATTGCCTGTCATGAGAGAGGACCTCGATTGGTCATACTTGGTGGCTGGCACCATGAACACCGCCAATGCCTTGGGTTACTTTATCGGAGCCCTCAGCTCTCCAGCCATGATGAGGCGCATGTCAGTCCATCAATTTTTCATATCATCCGCAATCATTACTGGTATCTTCTTATTCCTTTCTGGTTGCACCGATCAAACCAGTCTGCTTTTCATTTATCGCGTCATTGCCGGCATTGCCAGCGCCTGGATATTTGTGGCGGGTGGCGTTCTTATTTCTCAGTTAGGCACCATACACGCCAATAAATCAGGTTTGATGTTGGGCATCTTCTACGCAGGCCCCGGACTTGGCATTGTCTTATCGAGCGCGATCCTGCCATTTTTTAATGATTTGGGCGTAAAAATATCTTGGGATCATTCTTGGCAATTATCTTGGTATGCCTTGGGTATCTTGTGCCTGATTTTTACTTTGATATTAATAAGGCCCATCAGATCTATTCCGGCAATACCTCCAAAACCAAGCGGTGACTCTGGCACACCGCTTAAATCCTATGTTCCAGTATTGGCTGGTTACTTTATGTTTGGCGTTGGTTACATTGGTTATATGACCTTTGTGGTGGCATTGCTCAAACAACTGGGATTGACCAACACAACGCTCAATATTTTTTATGCCATCTTGGGATTTTCTGTCATGGCATCTTCTCGTTTATGGGCTCAGATGTTGGATCGTTTCAAGGGTGGTCAATCTTTAGCCATCTTGAACACCTTGCTAGGTATTGCTAGTTTGATTCCTGCTTTGATTGCGATCTATGAAGTGCCTTTGAGTAATTTAATTCTGTTGAGTATCTTTGGCTCAGGCATTTTGTTCGGAGCAGTTTTCCTGTCAGCGGTTGCATCCACCACGGCCTTTGTAAAACACAATATGCCAGCTTCTGATTGGGTTGGAGGAATCACAGCGTTTACCAGTATTTTTGCTGCCGGACAAATTATTGGACCAACTATTGCAGGTTGGATTTCTGATGGGCAGGGCGGCTTGGCGCGCGGCTTACTCTTCTCAGGATTGGCTTTATTGCTCGGTGGTTTGATCGCAACAAGACAGAAGCCATTGAGCATCTCCTCTAAAAAATAAACCTTTTATCTCGCCAATGAGATAATCATGTTCATGACAGTTAGAACACGATTTGCACCAAGCCCAACGGGCTTTATCCACTTAGGTAACCTTCGCAGCGCTTTGTATCCGTGGGCTTTTGCTCGAAAGATGAAAGGCGACTTCATTTTGCGTATTGAAGATACGGATCAAGAACGCTCGAGCCAAGAGGCTGTTGATGTGATCATCGAAGGTATGAGTTGGTTGGGCCTTGATATTGATGAGGGCCCCATTTATCAAATGCAACGCATGGATCGTTATCGCGAAGTGATTACACAAATGCTCAAAGATGGTTTGGCTTACCCTTGCTATATGAGTGAGGAAGAGCTTAATGCCTTGCGTGAGCAGCAAATGGTTAACAAAGAAAAGCCACGTTACAACGGCTTTTGGCGACCAGAAGCTGGGAAGCAATTGCCAATACCGCCAGCAGATATCAAGCCAGTGATTCGCTTTAAAAATCCAATCGGCGGCAGTGTTATATGGGATGACGCAGTGAAGGGCCGTATTGAAATCAGTAATGATGAATTAGATGATTTGGTCATCGCACGTCCTGATGGCACGCCTACCTACAATTTCTGTGTGGTTGTTGATGACTTAGATATGAAGATCACTCACGTGATACGTGGAGACGATCACGTCAACAATACCCCAAGACAAATTAATATTCTTCAAGCGCTTGGTGGTTCATTGCCGATTTATGCTCATTTGCCGACTGTTCTCAATGATCAAGGCGAGAAAATGAGTAAGCGCAATGGAGCTATGAGTGTGCGTGATTACGAGCGTGATGGTTATATGCCTGAAGCCGTTCTCAACTACTTAGCTCGCCTTGGTTGGTCTCACGGTGATGCAGAAGTGTTCACAAAAGAACAATTTGTTGAATGGTTTGATTTAAACCATTTAGGTAAATCACCCGCCCAACATAATCCTGAAAAGTTGCTTTGGCTAAACCATCAGTATATTCAACAAGCTGATGCAGCTGATTTGGCTAAACGAACATTGCCATTTGTTGAAAAACTAGGCATTAAAACTGATTCAGGTCCTGATTTTGTGGGGGTGGTCAATATTCTCAAAGATCGCGCAAATACACTGATTGAGTTGGCTGAGGGCGCTCGCTTGTTCTACATGGACAGGCCCAATCATTCTGCTGCGGATAGACAGGCCAATATCCCTGCATCTGTTCACCCAGTCATTAGCGATCTAATGATTGAACTAGAGGCAGGGGACGGCTCAAAAGCCGCTGTCTCAGGGGCTTTTAAAGCCGTTTTGGCCAAACACGGTCTAAAAATGCCAGCTTTGGCCATGCCTGTCCGATATGCCATGTTTGCCACGACCCAAACCCCAGCGATTGATGCTGTTATCTCATTGATTGGTATAGAAGAAACAAAACAGCGCTTGCAAAGCGGGATAAAAATAGGCTAGAATTACGGTCTTGATTGCTTGAGCTTACTTATTTAAGATCATTCAATTAAGGGGCTATAGCTCAGCTGGGAGAGCGCTTGCATGGCATGCAAGAGGTCAGCGGTTCGATCCCGCTTAGCTCCACCAGTAAGCTTTG
>Ga0164292_10005499_pt1 | contig 10375 bp, 10 predicted proteins | sample GEODES117metaG_FD_111486 | JGI IMG/M metagenome (GOLD analysis project Ga0164292, IMG submission 111486) | Eutrophic lake water microbial communities from Lake Mendota, Wisconsin, USA - GEODES117 metaG | ecosystem: Environmental > Aquatic > Freshwater > Lake | place: USA: Lake Mendota... | reverse complement strand
CAAAAGGGTAGCGGTAGGTGAGTTCAACATTTTCGATACGCTGGATTTGTATCACTACTTTAACAGCATTTTCAGTTGGGTTGATGGCGACAATGCGACTCTGATCTGTGAACACACAAACTTCGTCTTTTACCATTCCTGTTGGGCAATTAAGTGCCACTCCGGCAGGGCGCGGAGGATGAGGAACCAGTAAAATACTGGCGGTGAGGAATGCGAGCAAAAAACTCATGCTCAAATCCTAGCAAGAATTCCGTGGTGGTGAAAGAAAGACCTGACAAGTTTCATCCCGTCGGTCTGGACAGCTTTCACATCAGCAGAGTGATCCATCAAAGCTTCACTGGAACAAAAGTCGACCGAGGCTTCAGCATGGGGTTGGGAGCCTAAAAAGGGGAGAGTTTTGTGACGAATGAGATCAAATCTCAATCCCACACCAATTTCTTCCATCTCAGCAGGTAAAACCTTAATCACCTGGCGATGACTGACCGCCATCTTAAGCTTTGTACCTGCTTTAAGACCAAAAGCTTCCTGAGTTAGCTCAACCTCACGAGACCCCGTCAATTTCACTTCATCGGGAGAGTAGTAATCCACCACGCCACCAAAGCGCTGGCACATCAACTGATGGCCAAAACATAAACCCAGCACAGGACGCTTTTCCCGAAGTACGTCAAAAAGAAAATCCGCCAAAGGTGCGTGCCACGGAAGATTTTGAAACACATGGGAGGCACTTCCCAGCACGATATAGGCGTCGGCCGGAGCCTTCTCAAGTGTAGTTATGCCCTGCAACTGAGGCTGATGATACTGCAGCCTCGCATCGAGATTTTCTACTAAGCGATTAAAGCAGGGAAGGGCGGGACTCACGATAAACGGATCGATTACAGCTATCTTTTTCATCTGCCAAAGGCCTCTTTGAATGTTATGCTCCCGGCCATTGTGCATGAGGAGAAAGCTGATGAAAAGTTCCCTGCTTTTAGTTTTATTTGTAGTCGCATTCATGACGGGGTGCACCCGTAAATACACTGACTATGACGTCATTCATAAACTGCAATTCAGGGAAAATCCGGAAGCTCGCCCAATTGCTCCCGTCATGGCCAAGAGCCATCGCGATGATGTCGCCGAATGTTTTGGGCAATGGCTCTTTTTTAACAACGCTGAAAAAGAAAAAGACCGCTATCTTCCAGCGCTGGTGCAAGTACTTTGTCCGGGTTCAGAATATCTGCTTGATACCACGATCACTCATCAGTGGTGGACGACCATTGTCTACAGTCGCTCATGTGTCGAGGTGAAGGCCCATTGTCCAGTGAAGCTTCCTAAAAAATGATTCTTGTTCTTGCTCTCCTAAGTTTCTTCTCAGCCCATGCCTTCCATCAGGTAGAGGCTCACCTCAATCATCAGTCCATTCTTGTGCGACTTGATCCGGGCCATGATTTTATCAAGGGCGATCGGGTGGTGGTGCTGACGAGTTCGAAACAAGCACTCTCGGCGATTGGGATTGTAAAAAGTGTAAACAAAGAGGAATTTCCTCCAACAGCAAAAGTTGAAATTAAAGAATTAATTGGTCGCCAGATGGTTCTCGTGGGCGACCCGGTCGAGCGCCTCACCGAGGAAGTGCTGGAGCAGTATCATGTCTCCGGTCATATCAGTCTGCTCTTAGGCAAAGACGATGAGATTTCATCGCGCTTTAAAGAGCTCCCTTACTTAGGTGTATTCAACTCCGACGGGCACACGCTGGCCAAAAATGAGTGGCTGGTTTCTATTCCCCAAGTGCAATACGGTATCGGTGAGAATTTCACAGTTAAAGTCCTAACCGGTCTCTACTTAGATGGTTTTGCCAACATTGGTGGCAAATATAAACTGATGGAAACGCAGTGGGGTCATCTCACGTTTAACGGTTTGGTGAGTCGACAAGTCGATCGTTCAGACTGGGCAGTCTTGAGTGGTCTGGTGCTCACACTTCCATCCAACGAAAAATTTCAATCACACTTAGTAATTAACGTGCGAGTTGAGGGCATTGAAGAAGACAATCCCGAAGTCGATAAACTCAATCTCTTTCCAGCGTCTGATATCAGAACCATTTACGAATACGTCACCGACGACTGGGACCGCTGGTTATTCGGTCCACTCTTCAATTTCGAAACCCAAACCGTTGGTGGCACCCTGAGCCACATGTGGATCTGGGACACTTTCCATCTCAATCTCGGTTTCGCAACGAGCGACGTCAGTGAAGTCGAGTTCCGTGAAGACGCCTACTACCTCGTCTTCGACTTCTTCTGGCGCTTCTAAAAGGTGTCATGCACTTTTTGGAAGTTTGGCTAAACGATGAGGTTTCTTGCGTTGGTTGATTTTAATTTATGGGCGAGAATTTCCATTCCGCCTTTATAAAAGTTCTTTAGGATCCCATCTCTAGCTTTTTTAGGGAGTTTCTTTCTCATTTCTTCGAAAGCAAATTTATATAGAGTCATATCGGTTTTTGCGGTTACGTTGGCGGTACTTGGGGAGTTGATCGCCATAGAAACTTCGCCAATCACTTCGCCTAACTTGTCTAGGTCGACAATATGCTTTCCATCTAATGAGACGCTCGCTGTTCCTTGAATAATAAAATGAATGGAGTAGTTCACTTTTCCTTTTTGGATGAGTGTTTCTCCTGCTTTTAATTTCACTTCGATGAAATAAGGAACTATTTCTTTGAGTTGAAAATCATCGAAGCTATGAAAGAATGGAATGTTTCTAATGTCGCCTATGTTAATCATCTATTATGCCTATCGTTTGTGGAGTTTATTAATTATACATTGGGTTGATAACGATTTCATCTCATAACGTGTTCGAGACGGTCGTCGTATATGTGAATGGTTTCACTGAAGTCCATACCAGGTGTGACATAGCCTGTTTTAAGATTGTAAGTCACTCCGTTTGTGAGAGTGATCGTGATCAAGTAATGACAATCGCCCGGGATGTTAATGGAGACGGAGGCGTGATTGCGAGTAGCGATGAAAGGAATACGGGCGCGCTCACGGCAGAGTTCGATTTCGCCACGGGCGACGGGGAATTGGCTTTTATTAATGAAGGTCACAGTGGCGTCGTCGTAAATTAATTCGTAGCCCACATACGCACTCAACGCCAGAGTGATGACGAGCAATGATTTCTTTAAAAATTTCAGACTACCACCGATAAAGCGCGCCACCCCAGGCGAAGCCGGAGCCGAAAGCGGCGCTGGCGACGAGTGAGCCTTTTTTCAAGAGGCCTTTCTTTTGCGCTTCAAACATACCGATAGGGATGGTCGCTGCAGTGGTGTTGCCGTAATACTGAATGGTGTTTAATACTTTCTCAGGTGGAATTTTTAATTCCTGCGCCACCATTTCGTTGATGCGCATGTTGGCCTGGTGAAAGAGAAAGAGGTCGACGTCGTTGATGGTGACGTTGTTGTGAGCGAGCGTTTCGTGAATGACTTCGGCCATACGACGAATGGCGTGGGCGAAAACTTTTTTGCCGTTCATCTTAGGAAAGTGGAGACCTTCTGCAATAAGTTCGGGAGAAATACGTTTGGCACCGAGGTTCATGCCCGGAGCAGGGATCCATAAGTCTTCTGCAAAAGCACCGTCAGCGTGTAGATGAGTGCTGAGGACGCGTGAAGAATTGTTGACGTCAGTTCTTCTCATGACAACCGCACCGGCGCCATCACCAAAAAGTACAGCGATGTCGCGGCCATTGTTAGAGAGATCAAGGCCTTTCGATTGGACTTCGGCACCGACCAAAAGGACGGTTTTATACATACCCGTTTTAATGAATTGATCGGCGATCGAGAGACCATAGATAAAGCCGCTACAGGCCTGACGGATATCTAGGGCCGCGCAACCAGAGAGACCGAGTTTAGTTTGCAAAAAACAAGCAGTACCGGGAAAGTCGTGATCACCAGAGATGGTGGTGACGATAATGAGATCGATTTCTTCTTTAGAAATTTTGGCAGCTTCGATAGCTTGGAGAGAAGCTTTGAGGCCTAGATCACTGGTGGTGGTGTTAGCGTCTACCCAACGACGCTCTTTGATGCCTGAGCGTTGTGTAATCCATTCATCACTGGTTTCCATCCACTGAGAAAGATCGTTGTTCGTTATCACACGATCCGGAACACACATACCTACAGAAATGATTTCTGAAGCAAAGCTCATGAGGACTCCTTCCAAGTTAGTATCTAGATTTTAGAGGGAGATCAGGTTTAAGCCAAGTAAGGAAGGATAACTCCGACGAGACCACTCAGTTTCAATGCGAGAAGCCATAAAATGACGGCGAGGGTGCGCTCAATGGGTTTTTGTGCGGCAAGGAAGAGCTGTTGCACTTTAGTTTGGGTAAAAAAGCGTGTGACAAGGGAGAACCACAGAGCGGTGAGAGTCACCATAAGTAGCACAGCCGTTAGACGGATGTTGAGATCGATTTCAGGCGTGAGCACGTTGACGAGAAGACTGATGAAAAAAAGCATCGCTTTAACGTTCAAGAGATTAGTGATGAGACCTTCACGGAATGAGACGAGGTTACTTTGCGTTTGTTTTTGCGTTTGTTTTTGAAATTGAAACGGCGAGGAGTTCCAGGATTGCCAACCCAGGTAGGCGAGATAGAGAGCTCCGCCGTACTGAAGTATTTGCAGAAAGAGTGGAAATCTTTCTAAGAGAAAACTTAAACCTAAAAGACCCCAAGTGAGATGGAAGGCGACTCCAGTGGCAAAACCCAAGGCGGTGAAGTAGCCATCACGGCGCGATTTTCCTAAAGCGTTGCGGATGATGAGTACGAAGTCAGGACCTGGCGACATGAGCGCCATCAAGTGAGTCAGCGCAACTGTCCAGAGTAGACTCATAGTTTAAAGTCCGCAAAACTATTAATCGCTTGGTGTGAGGTGAGCTGGATGCCGTCGCGAAACACTTGTACCGTTTCTAGACCCGCAAGTCTGGCGGCATCAAGTTCTTCTTTGATATCAGAGAAAAAGATGATCTCTGTGTTGAGTGTCTCTTTAATGTTTTGATAACTTTTCGCCTCGCGCTTACCACCGACTTTCGTATCAAAATAATTTGAGAGATGAACGGTGAGATCCCCTGCGGTAGAATAGCGGAAGAGCATCTTTTGCGCTGGTACTGAACCGGAAGAATAAATCGCAAGCTGGTGGCCTTGTTTTTTCCAGTTAAGCCAGGCGGGGAGAACATCCGAGTAAACATGGCCCTTGAAAGCACCAGATTCGTAGCCTTTCTGCCATATTTCACCTTGCAGAGTTTTTAGTGCACTCTGTTTTCGGTCTGTTCTGATCCAGAGTTTAAGTGCATCGATCACGTCAGTGAGTGACGCTTGAATATTTCTCTCGAGGAGCAGTACTTCTCTGACTTGATTGATGGCTGCATGATTTGAGTTCTCGCGCGCGTAAGCTTCGATACGCTCTAGCGAATAGGGGAAGAGCACCTTATGGACAAAAGCGATATCGGTGGTAGTTCCTTCGATATCAAACAGCAGTGTTTTCACAGGATATACTTTTTCTCAACGCCCGAGTCTGTGTAGCGAGCGACCCAACCTTCTTTGGTCATAAACACACGAATGGCCTTGACGTGATATTTCGGCGCGAGATCAAACCAGTGCTTGTAGCCTTTTGGGACAGAAATAAAGTCACCTTTTTGGCACAAGAGTGAGAAGACTTCTTTGTGATTAAAAAAGAATTCGCCTTCGCCATCGACGAAAAAGCGCACTTCGTCTTCGTCGTGAGTGTGCTCAGCTAAAAACTTTTTTCTGATTTCTTCAATATTCGGAGTACCTTTATGTACATTAATGACGTCGGCGTTATTGTAGCCATGTTTCGCCATATAAGGGCTGAGAGAATGTTGATAGGCCTCAAGAATGGTCTCTTGATCGTCTTCATCATTAAGCTCTTTTGAAGATTCCCATTGTTCAAAAATGATTCCACGCTCATTCATGAACTTCTTGATCTCTTTGACATCTTTGATCAGTTTGTTTTTCTGATCGAGTAGCTTGAGAACGGCCATGACTATGCTCCTAAGCGTTGGAGTTCAAATAAGAACTCAAAAGTTTCGATATGTCTTTTAGCTTCGGCAACAGTCTTACCCCACGAATAGAGACCGTGGCCCGCGATTAGAAAACCGTGAGGTTTTAGTGGCCAGTGTTGCTCCATCTCGGCGAGGATACCTTTCATGTCTTGATTATTAGAGACAACTGGCAAAGCCACTTCAGCAAAATGAGTATCAATTCCAGTGAGGCCTTTGAGAATTTCCCATCCAGAGAATTTTATTTCAACGCTTTTAGCATTTTTCTGACTGATCCACGTACCCATCACTGAGTGCGTATGTAGCACACAGTTGATTTCTGGGAAGCGCTTGTAAATGGCGGTATGAATTTCTGTCTCCGCCGATGATTTAATGCCAGCACCCTGTGAGCGAGGCAGAACATTTCCATTGCCATCAATTGAAATAAGATCAGTTGCTTTGAATTGAGATTTATCCACGCCTGAGCGAGATATAAGAATTTCACCGGGAGCATCTAGGCGAATAGAATAGTTGGTCGAGGTTGCTGGGCTCCAGTTTTTCTGCGAAAAAAATTGAATCGCCTCAAGTAGCTCCTGCGCTTGACCCTGGTCTTTAAAACTCAAATCGGCCATGAAATTTGTCCCTTTTTTATCCTCTTGGTGTCGCTAAAAAATCATTCTCTGAAAAGTCATATTTTATTAAGTAAATAACGCCTAGAGTCTAATGGGTTCACCCTCACTTGGAGAGGGGGTGTATTTTGTCAGAAAACAGCAAAAATGGCATTCTTATCTGACACACGGCCAAGGAAGGCCTCGAAAATCGAGAGATTATCTATGAAGAACCCCTTCCTTGGAAGCCAATTCCAGTCCACTCATGCCGACAGTTTTGTCCATCTGCACCTTCATACGCAGTACAGTTTGCTTGATGGTGCGATCCGTTTGGATGATTTGTTTAAAAAGGCAAAAGAGATTGGTGTTCCCGCTATTGCGAGTACTGATCATGGCAATATGTTCGGGGCGATTGATTTTTACACTCGCGCTTTGCAGGCAGGCATTAAGCCCATCTTGGGATCAGAGATTTATTTTACTCCCGGTTCACGTTTCGATCGTCGTCCGCCTAAGAATTCCAAAACACTTGATTCACAAGATGAAACGGAAGCCAAGCATCAGATCCATCATTTGATTCTACTTTGTAAGAACCTCACAGGTTATCGCAACCTTTGTAAGTTGCTCACTAAAGCCTATCAAGAGGGCTTTTATTACAAGCCCCGCGCTGATGTGGATCTGTTGAAAGAATATTCAGAAGGCTTGATTGCCACTTCCGCCTGTTTGAAAGGGGAAGTGGGGTTTAATCTTTTCACAGGGCAAGATGATCGCGCTTACGCTGCTGCGATGAAGTTCAAAGATATCTTTGGAGATGATTTTTATCTTGAGATTCAAGAGAACGGGATTCCAGAACAAGTCGATGTGAACAGAAAAGTTGTCGCCTTCGCTAAAGAAAATAATATTAAGCTGGTGGCAACCAATGATTGCCATTATATCGATCGCGAAGATGCGGCAGCTCAAGAAGTTTTGATGTGTATTCAAACGGGTAAAACCTTTGAAGATGAAAAACGCATGAAGCTCACCACCACTGAGTTTTTCTTTAAGACGCCTGCGCAGATGCGTGAGGCTTTTAGCTATATCAAAGAAGCCTGCGACAACACGCTCAAGATTGCCGATGAATGTAATCTCGAACTCACTTGGCAAGATGAGAAAGGTAAACAGATTTATCATTTACCTAAGTTTGATATTCCTACCGAAGAGAGCGAGGAAGAATTCTTTGCTCGTGCTTCTCTCGAAGGCCTAGAGAATCGTTTTGCCGGACCGCACTTTCGTGATTTGGTCACCAAAGAGAATTGGGCGACGGATCTTCGTCCACGCTACATCGATCGCTTAAATGAAGAAGTACGACTGATCAAACAGATGGGATTCACCGGTTACTTCCTCATTGTATCGGACTTCATTCGTTGGGCGAAGGCCCATGATATTCCGGTTGGTCCAGGTCGCGGTTCTGGTGCCGGATCGCTAGTCGCTTACAGCTTAGACATCACCAACATCGACCCACTTCCGTATAATCTCCTCTTTGAGCGATTTATTAATCCGGAACGTATTTCCATGCCGGACTTTGATATCGACTTCTGTCAGGATCGCCGTCAGGAAGTGATCGCCTATGTGACTAAGAAATATGGCGAAGAGCGCGTCGGTCAGATTATTACCTTCGGTAAGTTACAGGCCAAAGCTGTTATTCGTGATGTCTCGCGCGTGTTTGCACTTCCTTATTCAGAAGCCGATGCTCTCGCTAAACTCATTCCTGATGAATTAGGAATTGAATTACAAGAAGCGATTGATAAAGAACCCAAGCTCAAAGATCTAGAAGACAACGATCCTAAGATCCGTCGCGTTTTGCAGATTTCAAAACGCCTGGAAGGGCTCTACCGTCACGCTTCGATTCACGCTGCCGGTGTGATTATCACCAACGAACCACTAGTGACTTACTGCCCGCTCTATAAAGGGCGCGAAGGCGAGCAAGTGGTTCAGTTTGATAAGGACTTCTCAGAAAAAATTGGTCTGGTGAAGTTCGACTTCTTAGGACTTAAGACCTTGACGGTGATCGATAATGCCGTGAAGTTTATTCGTCGTGATCACGATAAGAGTTTTAATATTGAAGATATTTCCATGACCGATAAGTCGGTCTTTGACTTGATTGGTGATGGCGATACCACAGGCGTCTTCCAGCTTGAATCATCAGGCATGAAAGATCTTTGTAAACGTATTAAGCCTGATTCAATTGATGATATCACCGCCATTAATGCTCTCTATCGTCCGGGACCGATGGGTTCTGGGATGCATGATGAATTCGTGGAAATTAAGCACGGCCGCAAACCTGAGCAGTATTTGTTTGAAGAGTTGCGTCCGGTTTTGAAAGATACTTACGGCATTATTGTTTACCAAGAACAGGTAATGAACATTGCTCGTACGATTGCGGGCTTCTCGTTAGGCCAAGCGGATATGCTTCGTCGAGCGATGGGAAAGAAAAAACCGGAAGAGATGGAGAAGTACAAAAAAATCTTCATTGAGGGTGCGAGTGCTAAAGGCTTTGATGTTGATAAGAGTATTTACCTATTTGATTTGATGGCGAAATTTGCGGAGTACGGCTTTAACAAGTCTCACGCCGTGGCTTACGCTGTGATTGCTTATCAAACAGCATTCTTGAAGCGCTATTATCCAGCAGCTTTCTATGCTGCTCTTCTCGGTACCGAGATTAGCAATATGGATAAGGTAACTATGTATGCGCAAGATGCGCGTGAACATGACATCGTCATCCTTCCTCCTGATGTGAATGAATCCCTCTGGCTCTTTAACGTTATTGGCAACACCATCCGCTTCGGCATGGGTGCGATCAAAAACGTTGGTGAGGGCGCAGTCCAGGCGATTATAAAAGAGCGCGAAGAGAACGGTCCATTGAAGGGATTGATTGATTTCTCTGAGCGAGTGAATCCTAAAGAAGTCAACTCACTCGTGATGGAATCACTGGTGAAAGTGGGTGCATTCGATTCTTGCGAAAAGTATAATCGCAAAACACTTTTAGAGAATCTTGAACTCATTACAGCTTACGGTGCCCGCAAACAAGAAGAGAAGAGCATGGGTCAAACCAATCTCTTTGATATGGGCGGCAGCACTGAAGCTTCGGCTGAAGAGGCTTTGCAGATTCATGAGACGGAAGAGTTTACTGAGAAAGAACGTCTTTCAACTGAAGCTGAACTCTTAGGTATTTATATTTCCGGTCATCCGTTGAATCGCTACCAAGATATTTTAACTAAACTTGCCAGTATGCCGATTGCCGACGTGCAAGCACTTCCCATGGTCAATCGCCCGGAAGGATTTAATCCGCGCGGCCAAGATGCCGACCCAAGTCGTAGACCGATGGTGCTCGGTGGACTGATCACAGGGCTTAAAACCATCATCACTAAGAAAGGTGATAAGATGGCGTTTCTGACTCTGGAAGATTTGACAGGAAAAATTGAATGCCTGATCTTCCCGCGGATCTATGCTGAGTTTGAGGCGATGCTCACTAGTGACGAACCAATCCTTATGAGTGGTCAGGCGAGTCTGTCGGAAGACCCAAAGAAATTCTTCCCAGATAAAATTACCCCATTGAAAGAGGCCTCGGATGATCGCGTGACCGCTGTTCGCGTGAACCTACCGATGGAGCGCTTGAATCCTCATTCGCTCACGCGCGTGCGCCAAATTCTTTTAAGCTATCGCGGAACTGTACCCATCCACTTTGTCTTTGAAACACAAGAAGGACGAGCACGTCTGCCACTCGAT
>Ga0164292_10005498_pt1 | contig 10377 bp, 6 predicted proteins | sample GEODES117metaG_FD_111486 | JGI IMG/M metagenome (GOLD analysis project Ga0164292, IMG submission 111486) | Eutrophic lake water microbial communities from Lake Mendota, Wisconsin, USA - GEODES117 metaG | ecosystem: Environmental > Aquatic > Freshwater > Lake | place: USA: Lake Mendota, Wisconsin... | reverse complement strand
TCAACGATGAGGCCGTTGAGGGTGGGCTGCATGGAGCCGGTGGGGATTTTGAAGGGCTGGGCGATGTAGGCGCGGATGCCGAGGGCGATGACGATGGCGACGAAGAAGACTTCGATGTTTTCGCCGATTTCGGAACGCACCTGATTGGGGAGGGAGTTTTGGCAGACGGTGTTGATCTGCTCGTTGAGGGCGGTGAGTTTTTCTTTGTCCTTGGCCTTCATGGCGGCTTCCAAGTCGGAGCGGAGGCCGGAGATTTCTTCGAGTTTGGCGGGGGGGAGGATGTCCCGTTTGTAGTCGATGAATCGAGTGACGCCTTTGTGGAGGAGTTTGGCGTGCTTGATGTAGCGAGGGGTGAGGAAGAACATGGTGGGGATCAGTAGGCAGTGATCAGTAATCAGTAATCAGTGAGGAATTAGCTTTTGAGGACTTCGATGAAGGCTTCTTGGGGGATGTTGACTTTGCCGATGGCTTTCATGCGCTTTTTGCCCTCTTTTTGTTTTTCGAGGAGTTTGCGTTTCCGGGTGATGTCGCCGCCGTAGCATTTGGCGGTGACGTCTTTGCGGAGGGCGGAGATGGACTCGCGGGCGATGATTTTGCCGCCGATGGCGGCCTGGATGGCGACGACGAAGAGTTGCTGGGGGATGACTTCTTTGAGTTTGGCGCAGAGGGCGCGGCCGCGGAATTCGGCTTTGCCGCGATGGACGATGCAGGAGAAGGCTTCGATGGGGTCGCCAGCGATGAGGATGTCCATTTTGACGAGTTCGTCGGCTTTGTAACCGGCGTGTTCGTAGTCCATGCTGCCGTAGCCGCGGGTGAGGGACTTCAGTTTGTCATTGAAGTCGACGAGGATTTCATTGAGCGGCAGGGTGCAGTGGATCATGACGCGGCGGTCGTCGAGCGTCTCGGTGTTTTCGACGGAGCCGCGTTTGTCCATGACGAGTCCCATGATATCGCCAATGTACTCGTTGGGGATCATGATGTAGACTTTGACGATGGGTTCGCGGATGACGTCGATGGTCTGGGCGGAAGGGAGGAAGCTGGGGTTGTCCACCATGAGTTCGGTGCCATCGGTTTTACGGACTTCGTAGATGACGGAGGGGTAGGTGGAGATGACGTCCATGTTGAACTCCCGACGCAGGCGCTCCTGGATGATTTCCATGTGGAGGAGACCGAGGAAGCCGCAGCGGAAGCCGAAGCCGAGGGCGGCGGAGCTTTCAGCCATGAAGGTGAAGGCGGAGTCGTTGATCTGGAGTTTGCCGACGGCGGCTTTGAGGGATTCGAAGTCGTCAGTGGAGACGGGGTAGATGCCGGAGAAGACTAGGGGGTGGATTTCTTTGAATCCGGGGAGGGCTTCGGGGGCGGGGCGTCGGGTTTCGGTGACGGTGTCGCCGATTTTGACGTCGGCGGTGGTTTTGACGTTGGCGATGAGGTAGCCCACATCGCCGGGCTCCAGTTTCTCGCAGGGGGTCATTTTGGGGCGGAAGACGCCGACATCTTTGATTTCGTAGTCGTTGCCGGTGGACATCATGCGGACTTTTTGGCCGCGGGTGATGGTGCCGGACATGACGCGGACGTAGGAGACGACACCGCGATAAGCATCGAAGACGGAGTCGAAAACGGAGGCGCGGAGGTAGCCGTCGTCGGGGACGGTGGGAGGGGGGACGAGGCGGACGATGGACTCGAGGATTTCCTCGATGCCGATGCCCATTTTGGCGGAGGCGGGGACGGCTTCGTCGGCGGAGAGCTGGAGGATGTCTTCGAGCTGGCGTTTGGCTTTTTCGACATCAGCGTTGGGGAGGTCGACCTTGTTGATGACGGGGATGACGTAGAGGTCCTGCTGCATCGCCAGGTTGAGGTTGGCGACGGTTTGGGCCTCGACGCCTTGGGAGGCATCGACGAGGAGGAGGGCGCCTTCGCAGGCGGCGAGGGAGCGGGAGACTTCGTAGCTGAAGTCGACGTGGCCGGGAGTGTCGAGGAGATTGAGTTTGTAGATTTTGCCGTCTTTGGCGGGGTACTCCATGGTGACGGGGTGGGCCTTGATGGTGATGCCGCGTTCGCGTTCGAGGTCCATGGAGTCGAGCATCTGGTCCTGCTTTTGCCGGTTGGAGATGGTGTTGGTGAACTCCAGGAGGCGGTCGGACAAGGTGGTCTTGCCGTGATCGATGTGGGCGATGATGGAGAAATTGCGCGTCAGTTCTGCGGACATTCGGTGGGGGGGAGGGGACGGTGGTCTGGGGAACCGGATGTGTAGCGCGGGGTCGGGGCGGGGGCAAACTCGAAATCGGCGGGAGGCTGGGGTGATTTCTGGAAAAGCGATGGGGAGTTGGGGCGTTTGAAAGGGCCATGACTTCCGCGCCGCCTGCCCGTCTTCTGTCCCTGGATGCTTTCCGGGGATTCATCATGCTGATGATGGCGTCGGCGGGATTTGGGCTGGCGGAGCTGGGGAAGGCGAATCCGGGGACGCTTTGGGAGAAGTCGTCGTGGTTGGTGTCGCACGTGCCGTGGGTGGGGTGTTCGCCGTGGGATTTGATTCAGCCGGCGTTCATGTTCATGGTGGGGATGGCGGTGCCGCTGAGTTACTGGAAGCGGCAGGAGCGGGGGGATGGGGTGCTTTCGATGGGGTGGCATGCGCTTTCGCGGGCGGTGCTTTTGGTGCTGCTGGCGGTGGTGCTTTCGACTCGGTCAGGCGATGCGATGACGAACTGGAAGTTCACGAATGTGTTGGCGCAGATAGGGCTGGGGTATTTTTTTCTGGTGATGCTGTGGCGGATGGGGCCGGAGATGGAGGTGAGTGCGATTTTGGTGATTTTGGTGGGGTATTGGATCTATTTTTATCAGCATCCGCTGCCGGCGGAGGGGTTTGATTGGGCTGCGTGGAAGGTGAAATCGGAGGATTTGCTGGGTGGGGTGATGGCGCACTGGAACATGCATGCGAATGCGGCGGGGGAGTTTGACCGGTGGTTTTTGAATTTGTTTCCGAGGGCGGCGCGATTTGAGTTTGAGCCTGGGGGGTACCAGACGCTGAATTTTGTGCCGGCGCTGGCGACGATGCTGGGAGGGTCTTTGACGAGCCGGTTTTTGGCGCGGAGTGGGAAGTCGATGCAGATGAAGGCGGGTTTGCTGGTGGGAGCGGGGGTTATTTGTTTGTTTTTGGGGACGATGCTGGGGTTGTTTGTGTGTCCGGTGGTGAAGCGGATTTGGACGCCGTCGTGGGTGTTGTTTTCGGGGGGGTGGGTGCTGCTGATGCTGGCGGCGTTTTACTGGGTGGTGGAGGTGTGGGGGTGGCGGAAGTTGGTGTTTCCGCTGGTGGTGGTGGGGATGAACTCGATTTTCATTTATGTGATGAGTTCGCTGAGTCGTGGTTGGATAAGCGGGGCCTTGAAGGCGCACCTGCCGGATGGGTGGACGGAGGGCTTTTGGGGGCCGGTGGTGGAGAAGTGCGGGGTGCTGGCGGTGCTGTGGCTACTGTGTTTCTGGTTGTATCGGCAGCGGGCATTTCTGAGGTTGTGAAAAAGGCTTGATATTTTGTAAATCCAAACTATTTGGAGATATTAATTCTTAGTTTAGTGCGAGTTAGACGCTTCGGAATTTTGAATTTGTGCTGTGGCCGAAGTCTGCGAGAGCAAAGGGAGGCTGGAATGAGTTCAGTCCGTTTTCAACATTAAGAAGAGCATGACTTATTCACCGTTCACGGCTCCGGACCATCAAGTGAAGGTTGGCGTGAGCGGGACGGGATTTATCGCGAGGGGATTGTTGGTGGCGTTGGCGAACTCGGATGATTTTGAGCTGGGGAAAGTGTTCACCCGGCGGGAGACTCGGGAGGTGGAATCGGTGGATCCGGAATTGTTGACCCGGTCGATGGAGGAGTTGGTGGAGACTTCAGATATTGTGGTGGAGAGTTCCGGGGACGTGTGGCGGGGGGCGGAAGTGGTGGATTTGGCGATGAAGGCGGGCAAGCCGGTGGTGACGATGGGGACCGAGTTTCATGTGACGGTGGGGTCTTATTTTGCGGATCGGGGGTATTTGACCGAGGCGGAGGGGGATCAACCGGGGTCATTGGCGGCGCATGTGGAGGATGTGAGCGCGATGGGGTTCAAGCCGATCGTTTACGGCAACATCAAAGGGTATTTGAACCATTATCCGACAGAGGAGGAGATGGAGTATTGGTCGAAGAAGAATGGGATCAGTGTGGAGCAGACGATCAGTTTCACGGATGGGACGAAGATGCAGATGGAGCAGGTGCTGGTGGCGAATCATTTTGGGGCGGAAGTGGCGTGTCGCGGGATGACGGGAGTGGAGACGCTGCCGTTGGAGATTGCCGGGGCGGAATTGGGGCGGTTGGCGAAGGCTAGAGGGGTGGCGTTGAGTGACTATGTGTTGAACCGGACCTTGCCGGCGGGGGTTTTTGTGGTGGCTGAGCATCCGTATGAGAGGCCGGAGGTGCTGCGGTATTTGAAGTTGGGGGACGGGCCGTATTACACGCTTTTGAGAGGGTATCACCTGTGTCACCTGGAGATGATCAAGACGCTGCGGAGGGTGGTGGCAGGGAAGGGGCCTTTGATGAATAATTCGACGATGCCGAAGGTGGTGGTCGCGACGGTGGCGAAGCAGGCGCTTCGGGCGGGGCAGTTGGTGGAGCGCGCGGCGGGCGGGTATTTGGTGAGAGGTGAAGCTGCGATGGCTGCAGAGGTGCCGGATGCGGTGCCGATTGGGCTGCTGGATGGATCGAGGATTGTGAGAAACGTGGAGAAGGGGCAGACTTTGACGTGGGCGGATGTGGAGCCGAAGCAGGGACTGGCGCTGGAGGCGGCCTTGGCGCTGCGGGAGCGGATGCGGGGTGGTCTAGGGGTGGCAGCAGCGAGAGACTGACGCTGCACGGGGAGGTGATGTTTTCCGGGGCTTGATTCCTTGGGGTGATGCCGTTAGAAAAGCGGTACCTATGATTGAAGGCAAACGAGTGGTGGTGACAATGCCGGCGTATTACGCCGAGAAGACGGTGGGCAAAACCGTGGCGGATCTGTCACGTGACATTGTGGATGAGATCATTTTGGTGGATGACTGTTCGAAGGATGGGACGTTTGAGGCGGCGCAAAAACTTGGGATCACGGCGCTGCGGAATGAGAAAAATTTGAATTATGGGGGCAATGTGAAGCGGTGTCTGCAGGAGGCGGTGGATCGGGGGGCGGACATCATCATCTTGCTGCATCCGGACTACCAGTACACGCCGAAGTTGGTGCCGGCGATGGCGGCGATGCTGGCGACGGGGTTTTATGATGTGTGTTTGGCGTCGCGGACATCGGGTAAGGGAGCGCTGAGCGGGGGGATGCCGATTTGGCGGTATTTGGCGAATTGGGGGCTGACGATGGTGATGGATTTGGCGTTGGGAACGCACCACACGGAGTATCACACGGGGTATCGGGCGTATTCCCGGAAGCTGTTGGAGAGGGTGGATTTTCATGCGTTGAGGAACGACTTCATTTTCGACAACCAGATGTTTGTGGCGGCGCTGAGGGGAGGGTTTCCGACCTGCGAGGTGACGTGTCCGACAGTGTATGAGGAGGAGAGCAGTTCGATTCCGTTTTCGAAGGCGGTGCGTTATGGGTTTCAGTGTTTGAAGTTGTCTGGGCAGCACTTGGTTTGGCGAATTGGGCGGAGGTTGAGTGGGAAGGGAGTGCGGCCGACGGTGGGCGGGATGCCTGAAGAGTCGTGATGCCTTCATGAAACGCCTTTTGAACTTGTGGCTGCCGGTCGAGGGACGGGCGCGGATGGAGGCGATGAGGGCGGCGCTGGTGGTGGGGGGATTGCTGGGGTTGGTGGTGTTTTGGGTGGTGAAACATCGGGTGGATTGGCCGGAGGCGGCGGAGCGGTTTGTGGCGAGGGGATTGTCGTTGCGGGCGGAGTTGGTGGCGTTGGGATTGGTTTGGAAGGCTCTGGTGGTGGATGCGATTTTGTTAGCAGGGTTGTTGGTGACGGTGAGGTGGTGGGCGATGCCGCGTGGGGAGGTGAAAGCGGAGAAGGAAGAGATAAGGGGGGCGCGTTTGGGGACGGCGGGGATGGTGATGGTGGTTTTGATTTTGGGAGTCGCGGTGGGATTGCGGGGGCCGAGGTTGGGGCTGAGTTTGTACAATGATGAGGCGCATAACTACGCGCGTTTGTTCTCGGGGGCCTGGCAGCAGAAGGGTGGGGAGATGAAGCTGGATGTGCCGAGATGGGGGGAGACTTTGTTTTGGAATGGAGCGGGGAACAATTCGCAGTTGTTTTCACTGGCGGCGCGGGGATGCCTGGAAGTGGCGGAGAAGGCGGGGTGGCGGGTGAAGGGGGAGGTGACGGAGTGCGCTGTTAGGCTGCCGGCATTGCTGGCGGGTTTGGCGATGATCGGTGTGCTGGGGGTGCTGGCGCGGCGGCGTTGGGGGGTGACGGGGATGCTGGGGGTGATGGTTTTGGCTGCGGTGCATCCGTGGTTCGTGCGGTATTCGACAGAGGCGCGTGGGTATTCGTTTATGCTGCTGGGGATTGCCTTGATACTGTGGTTTGCGGATCGGGCGATGGCGAGCGGGCGATGGCGGGACTGGGGTGGCTATGCTGTGGGATTGTTCGTGTGCGCGGTTTCGTTTTTGGGGAGTGTGTATTTTTTGGTGTGCTTTTCGGCGGGACTGCTTTGGCATCAGGGGATGAGGGGGAAGCGGTCGGGGGACTGGAGTTTGCTGGCGCGGCCGATGGTGGCGAGTTTGGGTGCGGCGATGGTGGGTTTGGTGTTGCTGTGGCCGATGATTCCGCCGTTGTTGAAGGTGCTGGAGGAGCATCACAGCATTCGAGGGGAGATGGGTCTCATTTGGTGGAAGGATGTGGCGGGGTATTTGGTGGCGGGGACTCGGTGGATTGATTGGGACCCTGAGAATCCGGTGAATCAGGCGGTGGGGCGATGGATGAGGGGGAGCTGGTGGGTGCCATTGATTTTGTGGCTGGGGTTCATGGGGTTTGGGGTGAGGGCGATGTGGCGGGAGGGTGGGGTTTGGCGAGTGATGGCTTGGGCGGCGCCGGTATCGATTGGGCTGGCTTGGGCTTTGATGGCGAGGAAGGGGAATTTTATGAATCACTGGTATGTGCTGCATGGGGTGCCGTGGGTGGTGCTGGCGATGTCGGCGAGTTGGGTGAAGTTGACGGAGCGGAAGCGGTTGCTAGGGCCGGTGCTGTTGGGGGTGGCGTTGCTGGTGCCGGGGCGGGTGGCTTGGGCCTTGCGGACGCTGCCGAAGCAGCACGAGCGGGAGCCGGTGGTGGAGGCGTTGGGGGCGGTGTATCCGGGGGTGGGGAAGACGGAGCCGAGGCCGATTTTGGGGGCGTTTTGGTGCAACAGTGGGTTGTATCATCCGGAGGTGGTGACGATTCGGGATGAGGCGAACTTGGAGGAGTTGAAAGGGCAGGCGCGAGCGGAGGGCAGGCCGCTGTTTGTGTGTTTTTCGCACCGCGGGGTGGCGGTGAATTACAATGCGGGCCTGGTGAAGGCGGTGGAAGATGAGACGGTGTTTGAGAAGGTGGCGACTTATTTTGGGCAGGAGGAGAGTCAGTATTCGATGCAGTTGTTCCGGATGCGGTGACGATTCTGTCACGCAGGGATGATTGATCGAGGGAGGAAAGCGTGGTGTGGGGCGGGGAGTGGATTCCAACCCATCCAGCCTTTACCTGATTGATGCGATCGGGCCGTTTTTTCGTGGCTATGATCAGCGAACGATCAATTGGTCAAAGATTCCCTGGCATCATGTGGGGGCGATGCTGGCAGGTGAGGGGGCGGGGACTTGGAAGGAGAAGTTGTATGAGGAGTTTGACAAGGTTTGTGAGAGGTCGGCAGCGTGGGGATACAATGCGGTCTCGCTCGATGATGTGACGCATTTGGCGCTGCATGCCGAGTTGGATGAGGGCAGTGTGGCGGTGGTGGAGCGGTGTCGAGGGTTGGTGAGGCCGTGTTTGGAGATCGCGGCGAGGCATGGGTTGAGGGTGTATTTGACGATGGATGTGTTTTGCAGTTCGGTCGGGGTGAGGGAGAAGTTGGGCGGGGACTTGAAGTTGGTCTTGGGGTATTTGAAGGAGTTGATGGATGGGTTCTTGATGGATTTTCCGGAGGTGGCGGGGGTGATTTTGCGGATAGGGGAATCGGATGGGAAGGATGTGCGGGATGATTTTCACAGTGAGTTGGTGATTCGGGAGCCGAGGGAGGCGAGGGAGATGTTGAATGCGCTGCTGCCGGTTTTTGAGCGGCACGGGAGGCGGTTGATTTTTCGGACGTGGACGGTGGGGGCGTATCGGATCGGGGATTTGATGTGGAACCGGAAGACGTTTCAGAAGGTATTCGAGGGGATTGAGAGCGAGGCGCTGGTGATCTCGATGAAGTATGGGGAGTCGGATTTTTTTCGGTACCTAACGGTGAACCGGAATTTCTTTCGGACGTCGTTGGCGACGATCGTGGAGTTGCAGACGAAGCGTGAGTATGAGGGGTGCGGTGAGTATCCGAGTTTTACGGGATGGGAGTATGAGCGGATCATTCGTGAGCTGCGGCATGCGGACCATTTGATTGGGTGCATGGTTTGGTGCCAGACGGGGGGGTGGGTGCCGTTTCGGAGGCTGGCGCTATTGGATGAGTCGGCGGTGTGGACGGACCTGAATACGTTCACGACGATCCGGTTAATGAAGGACGGATGGATTGTGGAGCAGGCGGTGGAGGCGTTTGCGAAGGAGCGTGGGTTGGGGGATCCGCTGGCGTTGCTGCAGTTGTTGCGGTTTTCAGACGAGGTGATTCTCGAGCTGCTGTATGTGGAGGAGTTCGCGCGGCGGAAGTTGTATTTCCGGAGGGTGCGGATTCCGCCGTTGTTGCAGGTGTATTGGGGCAATCTGTTCATCAGTCACTCGATCAAGAAAGTGATGCTTTATTTTGTGCAGGATCCGGAGGCGTCGCTGAGGTCGGCGATGCGTTGTTTGGAGCGGTTGGAGCAGATGAAGGGGCTGGCAGTGCGGGCGGGGGTGCCTTTGGAGGACATTGAGTACATGGCGGACACGTTTCGGCTGCTGGCGCTGGCGAGGGAGTATTATTTGACGCCGTTCACGCCGGAGATGGAAGGGCGGATTCGGGGAGCGAAGGCGGAGTATAAGGCGAAGTATCCGAAGCGCGGGCTGCGGGCGCGATACCGGGTGAAGACGGATTTTCAGCCGCTGTATTTCAAGCGGAGGTATCTAGGATGGGCAATTCAGGTGTTGATGCGGCGCAAGCGCGGATACCGTTTTATTGACCGGATTTTGACGCTGCATGTGCTGTCGATGATTTACCGCGTGATCGCGAGGCGGAGGCCGAACTGGATTCCGAAGTTTGCGCGGGAGAGCGCGATGGGAGTGGATGCTGTGTTTCGGTGATCAGGGGGAAGTGGGCGGGATGCAATCCCGCCCTCCGGGTCAGCCTGCGGCCTCCACTTTTTCGCCGGCGAGGCGGGCGTTGCGTTCGGCGATTTCGATGTGGAATTGTTCGACGGCGGGGGTGGGGCCGAGTTCGCGGGCGCGGGCGAACCAGTCGGCGAAGATTTCACCGGGTTGGCGCTCGGCTTTGAAGGCTTCGAGGTATTCGCGGACTTTGACGGGGATTTCTTCTCCGAGGACGGATTTGAATTCGAGGCCGGCGAGGCGATTGCCGCGGATGCTGCCGCCGACGAACATGGCCCATTTGTTGGGGGCGCGACCGACGAAGCCGAAGTCGGCGTTGTAGGGGCGGCCGCAGCCGTTGGGGCAACCGGTCATGCGGAAGAGGATGGGTTCGTCTTCGAGGCCGAGATCGCGAAGGGTGGCGTCGATGGAATCCATGAAGCCGGGTAGGGCGCGTTCGGATTCGCTGAGGGCTAGGCCGCAGGTGGGGAGGGCGACGCAGGCGTGGGCGACGGTGCGGGCGCGGGTGAAGCCGACGTCGTGGGCGTGGACGATGCCGTGTTTGGCGAGGATGGCGTCGACTTTGGCCTTATCCGCGGGATCGATGTCGGCGAGGATGAGGTTGGTGTTGGCAGTGACGATGATCGGGCAGCCGATGGTTTCGGCGATTTCGCGGAAGCCGGCGCGGTATTGCGGGCCGTCGGTTTTGTTGTCGATGCGGCCCATGCTGACGTAGACGGCGCAGTAGAGTTTGCCGTCGCCTTGTTCGTGCCAGCCGAGGTTGTCTTCGACGGTGTCGAACTGGATGTCTTTGGCGGGGAAGGTTTCGATGCCTGGGAGGCGGCGGGTGACTTCGGCGCGGAAGCCGTCGATGCCCATGGTTTGCACGGTGTATTTGAGGCGCGCGTTTTTGCGTTCCTCGCGATTGCCGTGGTCGCGTTGAGTGGTGACGACAGCTTCGATGGCGTCGACAAC
>Ga0164292_10005495_pt1 | contig 10379 bp, 7 predicted proteins | sample GEODES117metaG_FD_111486 | JGI IMG/M metagenome (GOLD analysis project Ga0164292, IMG submission 111486) | Eutrophic lake water microbial communities from Lake Mendota, Wisconsin, USA - GEODES117 metaG | ecosystem: Environmental > Aquatic > Freshwater > Lake | place: USA: Lake Mendota, Wisconsin... | reverse complement strand
GGTCAATTTGGGAACCACTTGGTTTTTCCAGGCGGCGAAGGTGCCTTCGGTGATTTTTTTCCGGGCGGTCTCCACCAATTCCAGGTAAAACCGCAAGTTGTGCAAGGTGGCAATTTGCTTGCCCAGGGATTCGTCGGCATGGAAGAGGTGACGCAGGTAAGCGCGGGTGAAGGTTTGGTCCACAAAGCTGGTTCCCGACGGGTCCAGGGGCGTGAAGTCGTCGGCCCATTTGGCGTTCCGGAGGTTCAAGGTGCCTTCCCAGGTGAAGAGCTGGCCGTTGCGGGCATTCCGGGTGGGCATGACGCAGTCGAACAAATCCACGCCCAAGGCAATGTTTTCCAAGATGTTGGCGGGAGTGCCCACGCCCATAAGGTAACGGGGCTTGTCTTGAGGCAGGCGGTCGCACACCAACTCGCACATGGCGTACATGTCCTCGTGGGGCTCGCCCACGCTGAGTCCGCCAATGGCATTCCCCCACGCTCCTTTTTCCGCGATGGTATCAGCGGATTCTTTGCGCAGGTCGGGGTAGACGCTGCCTTGGACAATGGGGAAAAGCGCCTGCTCGTAGCCGTAGAGGGGCTCGGTCTCTGCCCAGCGGGCCATGCTGCGGTCCAACCAGCGGTGGGTGCGGTGCATGGCGTCCCGGGCGTAGTCCAGCGGACAGGGAAAGGGGGTGCATTCGTCGAAGGCCATGGCAATGTCGGCGCCAATCTGGCGTTGGATGTCCATCACGGTCTCTGGAGAGAACAAATGTTTGCTGCCGTCGATGTGGGACTGGAAGGTGACGCCTTCTTCTTTGATTTTGCGCCGATGCTCCAAGGAATACACCTGAAAACCACCGGAGTCGGTGAGCATGGGGCCGTCCCAGCCCATAAAGCGATGCAGTCCGCCGGCTTGGTTCAGTATGCGCGTGCCGGGACGCAGGTACAAATGGTAGGTGTTGCCCAGCACAATGCCTGCATGGGTGTCTTCCTTCAGAAAATGGGGAAAAACACCCTTGACCGTGCCCACGGTGCCCACCGGCATGAAGAGGGGCGTTTGCACCGGGCCGTGCCCGGTATGGAGCACCCCGGCGCGGGCTTTGCTGCCGGGATCCTGGGCGGTCATTTCAAATCGCATCCTGCAAAAGTACGCCTTGCTTTTCACTACTTTTGTAGCATGTTAGATCTAACCCAGCCGATCGTTTTTTGGATTGCTTTTGGTGCGCTGAGCAGTGCCGTTTTTATGCAGCTGGTGGTGTGGTTGGGCGTGTTCTCCCGGGTGGCGTGGGCCTCCAAAAAACCGGAAATACAAGCACGTAATCTGCCTCCCTTGACCCTTTTGGCGGACGGTCGCAACGAAGAAGAAGAGTTCCCACCGCTAATGGAGGCGTGGAGCCAACAAAAGTATCCGGGACGGGTGGATTGGGTAGCCATCAACGACCAGAGCATGGACGACACCGAGCAAGTCCTCGACGGCTTGCGCCAACGGTATGCCCAGCTTCACCAGGTGTTGGTTCCAAGATCCGAACGATTTTACGACAGCAAGAAGTTTCCCATTACCTTGGGTATCAAAGCAGCCAAGACAGAAGCAGTGCTGCTGACCCATGCCCATGCCCGGCCGGTGTCGGACCAATGGGCCGCGCTCATGGCGGAGCCCATGGCGGATCCCGAAGTTCGTCTGGTACTCGGGGTAGTGCGCATGGAATCTGCTCCGGGATGGTGGGCCGCAAACGTCCGTTTTGCCCATGCCATGCGCCAGTTGGAGTACCTTTCTTGGGCGAAGGCAGGTTTGGTGCTGGCAGGTGACGGCGCCAACTTGGCCTACCAGAGGTCCCTGTTTTTTGAGCACAAAGGATTTTTGTCCCACATGCACATTTCCTCGGGGGACGACGACTTGTTTGTAAACGAGGCGGCTCCAAAAACCAAGGTCCGGGTGGTACTTCACCCCGACGCCCACACGACGGTGCCCCTCCCGATGAACAAAGACCGCTGGATGCGGAGACGGAAAGACCACGCCCAAGCGCGCGGCGCGTATCGACCGGCAACCCGGTTGGCCCTCCAATTCGACGGATTTGCACAAGGATTCTACGCCTTGATGGTCTTGGCCACCGCCGTTCTTATTCCTTTTGTCCCCACTTGGTGGATGTTCTGGTTGGCCCTGGTGGGCGGTCGTACCCTGGTGGTTTGGGTGCAGTGGGCCCTGGCCGGGCGGTTCCTCGCCCTGCGCGGACTGGTGGCGCTCTTTCCGCTGCTGGAGTGGGTTTTCTGGCTGCAGCGCACCGGATTGGCCATTCGCCGCACCTTCACCCCCGCGAACAAGCGTTGGTGATGGAAGCCCCTTTGGCCTTGGAATCCTCCCGCCCGATGCTGGCGGATATGGGTGTGGCATTGACCGACGCCCAATGGTCCCAATGGTGCGCCCTTCCCGATGCCCTGGCCGAGTGGAACGCACAGATCAATGTCGTTTCCCGCAAAGACGTGGAACATGCCGTGGAACACCACCTCCTGCATTCGGCCTGCTTGGTGCCCTTTTTGGGACCGCTCGACGGAAAACGCGTCGTTGACATCGGTACCGGCGGCGGCTTTCCAGGACTTCCCTTGGCCATTCTGTACCCCAACACCCATTGGACCTTGGTGGACTCCATCGGTAAGAAAATCAAGGTAGTTCAGGCTTTGTCCGACGCCCTGGGTTTGGTCAATGTGGAGGCCATTCACGCCCGCGTGGAACAGGCTCCTGGTCCATTTCACACCGCCGTAACCCGCGCGGTGGCTCCCATGCCCCAGCTGCTGGAATGGATGCGGACCCAGTGGGCCTCCGGCCCAGACCGCCGGTTGCTGGCCCTCAAAGGCGGCGACCTCACCGACGAATTGCGCGGCATCCGAAATTGCACCGTGCATCCCCTTGCGCACCGCGTGCCCCGGGAGTTTTTCTCCACCAAGGCCGTGGTGGAAGTCCGCGTGCGGTAACCGCCTTGTACGCCGCTCTTCCCGAACCCGCATAAAAAAAGAGGACGCCTCCGGGGAAACGTCCTCTTGCAGAGATTAAAAAAAACCGAGGATTTACCCCAAGAAAGGATAGCGGTAGTCGGTAGGAGACACCAGGGTTTCCTTGATGGTGCGGGGGCTCACCCAGCGAATCAAATTCAGGTACGAACCGGCCTTGTCGTTGGTACCGCTGCCGCGGGCACCGCCGAAGGGCTGTTGGCCCACCACCGCGCCGGTCGGCTTGTCGTTGATATAGAAGTTGCCTGCGGCATTCTCCAGGCGTTGCATGGCGTGGTCAATGGCGTAGCGGTCCAGGGCGAAGATGGCTCCCGTCAGGGCGTATTCGGAGGTTTCGTCCACCAACGTCAGGGTTTGGTCCCAGTCGGCGTCTTCGTAGATGAATACGGTGAGCACCGGTCCGAAGATTTCTTGGACCATGGTGGTGGACTTGGGGTTCGTGGTGACCACGACGGTCGGGGCCACAAAGTACCCCACGGATTTGTCGTAGGTTCCTCCGGCCAGGATGGTGCACGACGGGTCTTGTTTGGCCCCCTCGATGTAGCCGGCAATTTTGTCAAACGAACGCTCGTCAATCACGGCGGTGAAGAAATTGCGCAAGTCGCCGGGGCTGCCCATTTGGACCGTGGCGAGCTCGGCTGCCAATTTGGACTGGAAGGCGTCGGCCATGGACCGGGGAATGTAGGCGCGGGATGCGGCCGAACATTTTTGGCCTTGGAATTCGAAGGCTCCGCGCAGGGCATTGGCCACGACGGCATCGACGTCGGCCGAGGGATGGGCCACAATGAAGTCCTTGCCTCCGGTTTCGCCTACAATCCGCGGGTAGGATTTGTACTGCTCCAGGTTGTTGGAAATCGTTTTCCACAAGGCCCGGAACACCCCAGTGGATCCCGTGAAATGCAGTCCGGCAAAGTCGCGGTGCGCAAAGACCACGTCGCCGAGGTCGGGGCCGTCCACCGTCACCAGGTTGATGACCCCGTCGGGCAGTCCAGCCATGCGGAACAAAGACATCACCACGTGGGCCGAGTAAATTTGCGTGTCTGCGGGCTTCCACACCACGGTGTTGCCCATCAAAGCCGGGGCAGCGGGCAAATTGCCGGCGATGGCCGTAAAGTTGAAGGGCGTGATGGCCACCACAAAGCCTTCCAACGGACGGTATTCCAGCCGGTTCCACATGCCGGGAGAGGATGCGGGCTGCTGGGCATAAATGTCCGTCATGTACTGCACGTTGAAGCGCAAAAAGTCCGCAAACTCGCAGGCAGCGTCAATTTCCGCTTGGTGCGCTGTCTTGGACTGCGCCAGCATGGTGGCCGCGTTGATGGTGGCACGGTAGGGCCCGCTGACCAAGTCCGCCACCTTCAAAAAGATCGCCGCGCGCTGTTCCCAGCCCAAAGCCCCCCACTGGGGTCGGGCCGCCAAGGCCGCATCCACCGCCGCTTGCACGTGGGACTTGTCCCCGCGGTGCCAGCAGCCAATCACATGGTGCCGGTCGTGCGGTGGCGCAATGTTGACCGTTTTTCCCGTCCGCACTTCCTTCCCGTTGATCACCATGGGAACGTCGATGTGCTGGGCGTACATTTCGTTGTATTTGGCCACCAGCGCTTCCCGGGCAGGCGTGCCGGGGGCGTACGAATAAATCGGTTCGTTGATGGGGGCGGGAACGTGAAATTGGCTGTTGGTTGCCATGGGAAAGGGGTTTATCGAACAGGGAAACAAAACAAGGTCTTCCGCAAAGGTCGGGCGGAAAGTTGGAGCATCAAAGGTCCGACGGGTCCGTGGGTTCCTGGATGACTTGCATCACCGAACCTTCGTAGGCAATCCGCAGCGCGCTCAGTCCGCCGCCGCGCCAGCATCCGGTGTCAATGCCCCACGCCCGCGGTGCCGCAAAGAACGTGGGCTTTCCGGTGGGCTGGACGACGTGTCCAAAAATCTGAAGTTTTCCAACGGAACGCAGCGGGGACCGGTTGTGCAGTACCCCGCGGCTGCTGTAGGCATTGTACGGCGCGCGGGCCGTGGCGGCTATTCCGGCGTGCGTCACCAGCAAATGCGGGGTTTCCCATTTGAGCGGCAGCCCGCGCATCCATTCCGCCGTTTTCCGCAGGCTGATTTCCCGCTTGGCAAAGTCGCGCTTGGTCTTTTCCACCACAGGCACGTCCTTGCCGGCCAAAATAGCCTCCTCAAAAAGCAGTTCGTGGTTGCCTTTGACCACAAAAACGTGGTAAGGGTAGTCGTACTGTAGGGAACGTACGTAATCCACCACCTTGGCAGACCGACGTCCCTTGTTGACCAGGTCGCCGGTAAAAACCAAAAATTCCTCGCCCGGGGTCCAATGCAGCTCCACCAAACGCTTCAGCGTCCGGTAGCATCCATGCACGTCGGCCACAACCAAAACATTCATGCCGGGCAGTGTGGGGAGGGAGTGGCGCTCATGGGAGGGGGGTGTGCTGCGGGAGGGGCCCCGCGCAGCGGGGCCGAAGGACTTAGCTGTTCAGCATCACCGGCATCACGAGCATCAGGATGTCTTCGCCGTTTTCCGTGCCGTCGGTCGGAACAATCAGACCGGCGCGGTTGGGAGAAGACAGTTCAATCCGAACTTCTTCGGACTCCAGGTTGCCCAGCATATCGGCGATAAAGCGCGAGTTGAAGCCAATCTCGATGTCGTTTCCTTCGTAGTGGCAGGTCAAGCGCTCGTGGGCCTTGTTGGCGAAATCGACGTCCTCCGCGGAAATGTGGAGTTCGTTGCCGGCCACCTTGAAGCGAATTTGGTGCGTCGTTTTGTTGGCAAAAATCGACACCCGCTTGGTGGAGCTCAGCAGCGACGAACGGTCCAACGTCATTTTGTTGGGGTTGTCGCGCGGGATCACCGCCTCGTAGTTGGGGTATTTTCCGTCGATCAAGCGGCAGGTCAACACCGTGTCGTCGTATTCAAAACGGGCGTTGGCCGCGGTGTGCGTGATGGTCACCGTGTTGGTGCCGTTGCCCACGGAACCCTTGATCAGCGTCAACGGCTTTTTGGGCAAAATAAATTCGGCCGTGTGGTCCGTGCCGAGGTCCGTGCGGCGGTACCGCACCAGCTTGTGGGCGTCGGTCGCTACAAAGGTGAGGCTGTCTGAGGCGAACTGAAAGAACACCCCGCTCATGACCGGGCGCAAGTCGTCGTTACCGGCGGCAAAAAGGGTCTTTTGGATGGCCGTGGCCAACACGTGGGCAGGGAGCTCGGCCGAGCTGGCGTCCTCCAAGTCGGGGAGCTGCGGGAATTCCGCGCCGTCCACAAAGGCCACCGAGTACTTGCCGAAGTCGCTGCTGATTTCTACCGCGTGGGTTTTGTCGTCAAACGTAAAGGTCAGCGGCTGCTCGGGAAAAGACTTCAGGGTGTCCAACAAAATCCGGGCAGGCACAGCGGCCAAACCGCTTCCATCGGCCTCCACCCGCACCGTGGTGCTCATGGTGGTCTCCAGGTCCGACGCCGTGATTTTCAAGGCAGACGGAGCCAATTCAAACAAGATGTTGTCCAAAATCGGCAACGTATTGTTGTTGTTGATCACACCGGAGATGGATTGCAAAGAGCGCAGCAATTGGCTGCTGGAGACGATGAATTTCATAGGGGCAAATTAACGGAACGAACGAAGGGAAAACAAGGCGGACTGGAAACCGTGCCGCTGAATAAGCACAAACCGACCATCGCTCAAAAAAGCGTAGAATCGGTCGGGGTCAAAACGCGAAGCGGGCGCCCCTTCGTAGGGAACGGCTTCGGGATCTCCCGGCACGTGGTAAGCGGTCAAGGTCCAGTCTTGGTCCTTGGAACGAAGGTACAATTCGAAAGCGGGTTGGCTTTTGCGCAGGCTGTCTTGTTTGGAAAAAATTTTATCCGACGGAATGATCATGCCCTCGTACATGAGGGTGCGGAAGGCCGCGAAGGCCGCTTGGACGGACAGGTCCCTGGGGTTGGCCAGGGGCTCGCCCTTGGATCCATTGGCCAGTAGCGGGTAAACGGCATAGCTGCCGTCGCTGCCCCGGGTGAGGGCCACCGACGCTGCGGTGGAGTCAAAATACCGCATGCGGACCTCGCGCACTTCCCGGTGGTCCACCCCAAACACGGTGCGGTCCCGCCACAGGTCTTCCCGCGTGAAAAACCGCGAGCTCAAATAGCCATTGAATCCAGGGATGTACACAGCATAGGGCTGGTCGGCCCCGTGCAGCATCATGTAGGTGCCCAGCATATCCGGGGTTTCCGTGCCCACGTAAAAATGCTTGACTTCCTCGCCGTTGGCGTACACCGTAACCTCTTTTCCGTAGGTAGACATGGCCTCTACAATGGCCGGCAGGGCCGACTTTTGCGGGAAATTCCGCAGCGCCATGCGGTGCAGGGTTTCCAAAATCACCTCTACCGCATCCGGACGGGCGGCGTAAGCGCCGTTTACCTTCCAACCCGACTTCTCCCGGGTCAGGACCACGGTGTCCGGCGTCTTGTCCCAAATCACAATCCGGTCTACCGCGGCGGTATCGGCGTAGGCAAAGTCGTAATTCTGTTCGCGGTGGTCCGTGCCCAAAGACAAGGTGTACCGGTACAGGCCGTAGCCCACCAGGCAGCAGGCCACCAAAATCAGGGCCAACCGGCGGGGAGTGAAGGTGCGGTTCATTGGGGCTTGGAGTATCTACGTTTGCGATTCAGCCGGAACAAATATCCGCCCAAACCGACCAAAAGCAAGGGCAGTGCCGTATTGGTGGTTTTCCAAAAAGTCCCCTCGCGGGTCACCCGTTGGGCGTCCAACAAGCGGAGCTTCACCTCCCGGCTTCGGACGCCAATCAAACCGTCGCTGTCCAGCAAATAATCCACGGCATTCAGCAGGAATCCGCCGTTGCCGTACTGCATGTCCGTGTAATGGTCAAAGCCCATCGGCAAAGGCACGCCGCGGGCCAAATTCGGATTGACCAAATTCAACTGGTTTTTGGCCACGTCGCCGTCGGCAATCACCAGCTGCTGTGTGGGTTTGCTGGTGGCCAACAGGGGAATGTTCTGCCCTTGTTCGTTCTTGGGCGCAATGCGGTTTTTGAACACCGACGGGAACTGCCCTTCCAGCAGAACAGCCACCGGCAAGAGGCGGTCCTGGAAGGTGGCCTCCACGAGTTCCTCGTACAAGGTGCGCAGGCTCACCACGCTGGGCGTAGCTTGGCGCTTGCTGTACGGGGAAGACTGCAGCAGCATCGTTTTGCGGACGCCCGGAACCGCGACGGTGTCCAACGACGTGCCAAATTCGATGCGTACCGCGTTCAAATCCTTGGCAATGGGGTGCTGGGACTGGGACATCAGCAAGGGGAAGTACACCCAGCGGTGGATGGCCCGGCGGTCGTTCACCCCGCCCGCCACCAGGTCTTGGAGCAGGGCCGTGTTAACGCGCACGCCGTACCCAAAGAGCTGGTCGCTCAGCCGGAGGGCGTCCCACTGCGGGTAGGCCAAAAATTCAGGGGCGCGGCTCAAGCTGTCGATCTCCGCATGCACCGCATCCACGGCCCAGATAACCTTGCCGCCGGACATGATGTACTGGTCCATCAGCCATTTGTCCAGGTCGCTAAAGGGTTGGGTGGGCTTGTTGACCACCACCAATTGGAAGGTGTTGAGGCGCAGCTGCTGCTGCTGCAACGACGGCTCCCGGGAAGTGCTGTCTACCACAAATTCGCGGAGGTTAAAGCGCTCCACAGCATAGTTTTTGGACAACTCGTACTCCAGACTGGCCGACTTTGCGCGGGGCAACTCGCCGTGTCCTTCCAGCAAGGCCACCTTGGGTCGGTCCGGCAGGACCAACTGGCGCAGGGCATTGGCCAAGGCGTATTCCAAGTTTTGGACCGAGGCGTTGATTTGTGCTTCCGGCGCTACGGCAAACTGCTCCGTCAGCAACAAGACCGTGGTCTCTTTGTCTCCGTACGACGCCACCGCCCCGGGAAACAATTCCAAATTGCGCACCCCGTTTTTCTCCTTGACTTCTACCTGAACGGCTTGCAGCCCCTTGGACCGCAGCTGCTGGTACACTTCGGCGCGGTCCCGCTCGTCCTCAGACTCCGACGGGTCCACAATGCGGAATTGCACCAGCCGGTTTTCTGCCCGGAATTCGTTGAGCATCTGCAGGGTTTCCCGCTTCAGGCGCTGGAATCCGGTGGGGAGGTCACCTTCCAGGTACACCGTAAATAGAAGAGGTTCGTCCACTTTTTCCAGCAGTCCCAGGGTGCTTTCTCCCAAGGAATAGCGTTTTTCGGCGGTCAAGTCCCAGCGGAAATGCACCCACTGAGACCCCACGTTCACGGCCAACACCACCGCTGCGAGCAAAAGCCATTGGCGGGCAGGGGCCGAGCTGTTGCTGCGGCGCAGGAGCACCCACCGGGCGCCGCCCAAGAAAAGGGCCGTGAGACCCAGGAAATACACCAGGTCCCGGCTGTCCAACACCCCGCGGGAGAGCGAGAGGTAATGCTCGTTCATTCCCAGCTGGAGGATGAACAGCTGCATGCCTTGAAAGAAGGACAAGTCGGCCATGCGCTCCAGACCGTCGAACAGCAAGAAGCTGCCCAGCATGCCGCCCATAAAGGCCACAATGGTGTTGTCGGTGAGGGACGACGCAAAAAGGCCAATGCTGAGGTAGGCGGAAGCCAAAAAGAAGAGCCCCACGTAGGATCCGGCCACGCTGCCCAGGTCCACGTTGCCCTGGGGGTTGCCCAGCTGGTAAACGGTGAACACGTAGGCCAGGGTGGGGAGGAGGGCCAGGCCCACCAAGACCCCGCCTGCCAAAAACTTGCCCAAAACAATTTGTCCGTCGGTCAGGGGCTTGGTCTGCAGGAGTTCCAGGGTGCCCAGGCGGCGTTCGTCGGCCAGCATGCGCATGGACAGGGCCGGGATGAGGAAGAGGAACACCCACGGTGCCAGCATAAAGAGGCCGTCGAGTTGGGCATAGCCGCTGTCGAGCAGGTTAAATTCCCCGGGGAAGAGCCACAAAAACAGGGAGGTGAGCATCAGAAAGACGCCCAAAACGGCGTATCCCGTGATGGTGGCGAAAAAACTGGCAATTTCTTTGAGGACGAGGGCGCGCATGGCTTAGGCAGGGATATCAAGGGGACGGACGGACCAAGCCCGCGCCGGAGCGCTGAACAGGGCCTTGATCGGGGGCCAAATTTCGGCAAATAACCCAGAAGTTCGGTAGGCGTCCAAATCGGATTCGCTTTCCCAGGTGCTGAGGGTGAAAAAGGTTCCGGGCGCAGGGCCTTCCAAGAGGACCATGGACAGGCAGCCGGGGAATTGCCGGATGGCCGTTTTGTGGCGGTGGAAGAGGTTCAAAAAGGCCTCGCGGTGGAGCGGGTCCACGGTCAATTGCACCCAGCGAACAAGGGCGTGGGGAGGCAGAGGCAGGC
>Ga0164292_10005494_pt1 | contig 10380 bp, 7 predicted proteins | sample GEODES117metaG_FD_111486 | JGI IMG/M metagenome (GOLD analysis project Ga0164292, IMG submission 111486) | Eutrophic lake water microbial communities from Lake Mendota, Wisconsin, USA - GEODES117 metaG | ecosystem: Environmental > Aquatic > Freshwater > Lake | place: USA: Lake Mendota, Wisconsin... | reverse complement strand
GTGCCGTAAAGCTAACTTTTCAAATGGTTTATCGTGTTAATGGTGCTTCCACTCAACTTCGTGGTGTAGAATCTGATATCGTTTTGCCGGATAGTTATGAGTATTTAAAAATTAGAGAAAAAGACAATGAGTCGGCGCTTCCTTTTCATAAAATAGCAACTGCCCCTTATTTTTTATGGAGCCAAAGTGCGGTATATGAGCCAGCTATTGCCGCCGAAAAAGAGAGAGTAGAAAAAGACGCTAATTTTATGACGCTAAAAAATAATCTTGCTTGGATTGCTAGTACTTCTGAGGGATATGCGCCATTAAGCTTAGTTAGTTATCAGGCACTGCAAACAAAAATCAAAAAAGTAGTGGAGCAAAATAGTGCGCTATTAAAAGTTGCTAAGCCTTTGTTGGTAAAGCCCGTGGCTGTGGATAGTAGTAAGTTTTATAATAACCCTGATAAAAATAAGGGGGAACGTTATAAAGCTTGGTTAACTGCAATTGCATCTGATATGCCTATCAGTGAGACCATTAAAGTGATGAATCGAATGATACTGGCTAAATCTAATTTTGTATTTAAATAAGGCTTCCATTTACCTATTTGTTACTAGGTTTGAATTTTTAGTATGGAGAAACAGAAGAAATGGTATGCACTGTATACCAAGCCAAGGTGGGAGAAAAAAATTGATGCACAACTTAAGAAAAAAGGGGTGGTGTGTTGGTGCCCTTTGCAGAAGATAGAAAAACAGTGGACCGATCGAAAAAAGTTAATTGAAGAGCCTCTTTTCAGATCCTATGTATTTGTTCATATTGACGATAGTGAAACGACAAAAGTTAAATCTACGGATGGCGTTTTAAATTTCGTTTATTATTTAGGTAAGCCAGCCGTAATTAGAGAAGAGGAAATTGATATCATTCAAAAATACCTCGGTGAAAAAGAAGCAACACTTCAATTAATTTCTGATGAAGGTTTTAGAGAAGATACCAAAATACGAATTAATTATGGCGTGTTTATGGATCGGGAAGGCGTGGTAACCTACAGTGATAAAAAGAAAGTATACGTTCGGTTACAAAGTTTGGGACAAGTAATGGTAGTAGAGTTCCCACATTCGCACGTGAGCCTTATATAACATGAATCTTAGCGCATTTCCCAATCAACAATTTGATTGGCCCATTCGGCCCTATATGGAGTGTTGATTCTGATATAATTATCTGTGTACCCTTCCATCATTCCATTTTTATTGAAGTCTTCAAAGAGTACTTTTCTAGAACTACCCACATGTGATGCAGTAAAATATTGCAGCTTCATGAAAGATAAATTGCGAAGCGTTTTATTGCGTTCATTTCTTGTAGCAACAGGTACTACTGGCTTTATTTCTAACGCTTTGGTATTGTCCCTTTCGGAATAGGTAAATACATGCAAGTAGCTTATATCTAAGTTGTGTAAAAAGTCAAAAGTTTCTTTAAAGTGCGCATCTGTTTCGCCAGGAAATCCAACAATCACATCCACCCCAATGGCGCAGTGTGGGATCATTTTCTTAATTAGTGCCACTCTTTCTTGATACAATTCTTTTTTATAGCGCCTGCGCATTAAACCTAATATATCGGCACTACCGCTTTGAAGTGGAATATGAAAATGTGGCATGAACTTTTTACTCTTCGCAACAAATTCAATAATCTCTGGCGTAAGTAAATTGGGTTCAATAGAAGATATCCTAAACCGTTCGATGCCTTCTACGTTATCAAGTGCTTGTATGAGGTCAAAAAAGGTTTCGGTATGTTTTTCGCCATTGGGACCTTTTCCAAAATCACCTAAGTTAACACCCGTTAAAACAATTTCTTTGGCGCCACTAGCTGCCACCGTTTTTGCTTGCGCCACTACATTAGCCACCAGATCACTTCTACTTTTACCCCTGGCCATAGGGATGGTGCAAAAAGAACAGTTATAATCGCAACCATCCTGTACTTTTAAAAAGCAGCGGGTTCTATCATTTTGCGAAAAAGAGGCCGTGAAACCTGTTACATCTGCAATATCGCAACTGCAAATGGTAGCTGGATTTCCTTTGGATAGGGTGCTGATATGGCTTGCAATATTAAACTTTTCGGCAGCACCTAAAACCAGGTCAACGCCTGGGATTGCTGCAATTTGAGCGGGTTTTAACTGCGCATAACAGCCCGTAATTACTACAAAGCTTTCGGGTGCTCTTTTTTGAATGCGGCGTACAATTTGCCTACATTCCTTGTCTGCATTGTCTGTCACAGAACAGGTATTGATAACGTACACGTCGGCGAGGTCTTCAAACTCTTTTTTATCAAAGCCTTCCTGTTCTAGCATTCTAGAAAGGGTAGAGGTTTCTGAAAAGTTAAGTTTGCAGCCCAGTGTATGAAAGGCAACGGTTCTATTTTGACTCATGAGCCCACAAAGATAAGCAGGAACAAGGATTTTTTGACCCTTAATAGTATCTTAAAATACGAAATAATGGCCTTTGGGCTTTACATTTTACGATTAAAAAGTTATGTTTGTCTGTCTTTTAAAACGAAGAATTATGCTTTTTACCAGAATTAATAATTTGATTGGTTGGGTTGTGTTTTTGATTGCCGCCACTGTATACATTTTAACGGCAGAAGCAGGGGGCAGTTTATGGGATTGTGGTGAGTTTGTGAGTAGTTGTTTTAAGGTTCAAATTCCGCATCCGCCGGGAGCTCCGCTATTTGTAATTATAGGACGTGTATTTATTGTACTGTTTGGTGATAATCCATTAACAGCAGCAAAAGCTGTTAACATCATGAGTGCGCTTGCTAGTGCTTTTACTATTTTATTTTTGTTTTGGACCATCACCCATTTTGCGCGTAAAATTATGGGTCTCAAAACCTCAGAAACCCTAAGCACCAGTCAAGTTATAAGTATCATGGGTGCTGGTGTAGTTGGTGCACTTGCTTATACATTTAGTGATTCATTTTGGTATAGTGCAGTAGAAGGGGAAGTATATGCCTTGTCTTCTTTTTTTACGGCGATTGTTTTTTGGGCCATTTTAAAATGGGAAAATCATGCAGATGAAGCAGATGCCGATAAGTGGATTGTGTTTATATTTTTTATGATGGGCCTTTCAATTGGGGTTCACCTTTTAAACCTACTAACCATTCCGGCCATTGTGATGGTTTATTATTTCAAAAAACAAGACAGTTTCAATTATGCATTAATTAGAAAGTGGTTTGTGCGCATTATTGGTGTTGGTGGTGTTCTTGCTTTTATAGGTGGACTCGTTGTTGCCAATGCCGAAGTAAATCCTGAGCGTGGTGTTGAAATGGATAGCACACTTGGTGGACTGATGCTTCTTGGAACCATTGCTGCCATTGGACTATTGTACTACCTCGAATCTTTAAATAAAGGCAATAAAAAAACATACGCTGGCATTTATATATTTTTTGTAATTGCTTGTGCTATTACCGGTATTGTTCAAGTAGGTGTTATCCAGTACACAGTAAAATTTGCTGGTACCTTTGACCGCATATTTGTCAATAATTTTGGATTACCATTTTTTACTGGCTTTGCCACTTTCTTTGTTTTAATTGCGGGACTCATCTGGTATGGTTTAAATGTAGCGGCATCAAAAGGATGGTCGATGCTTAGGCTTGGTATTTGGTGCTTAACCTTTATGCTAATAGGATATAGTAGCTATTTAACTACCATGATTCGAAGCAGTGCCAATCCTTCTGTTGACATGTATAATGTAGACAATCCAATTAGCCTTGTTGGTTACTTGGGTCGTGAACAGTATGGTGATTTCCCATTGTTGTATGGACAAAAATTTAGTGCTAGACCCATCGACGTAAAAACTACGGGGATGCGTTATCAAAAGTCTACTGACAAATATATTGAGCTAGGAGAAGACCGTAAATATGTTTTTGCCGCAGAAGATAAAATGGTATTTCCACGTGTTTGGGATTTAAGTAATGATCAAAATCATGCTGATTACTATGCTTATTTTTTAGGTATCAATCGTTTGCAGGATGGGACTTATGAGCGCTCTCCAAACCAAGTAGATAATATCAAATACTTTTTTGGGTATCAATTAAACTGGATGTATTTCAGGTATTTCATGTGGAACTTTGCAGGTAAGCAAAACGATAACCAAGGTTTATTTGCAGGGAATGTAAGAGATGGTAACTGGATTACTGGTATTGCACCCATTGATGAGTTATTATATGGCGATCAGTCTGCAATGCCAGATAGTTTAAAAAATAACAAGGCACACAATACACTCTTTGCACTTCCTTTTATTTTAGGACTACTTGGTATGTACTTTCATTACAAGAAAAAGAAAACAGATTTTGGTGTTAACTTTTTGATGTTCTTCTTTACAGGTTTTGCGATTGTACTTTACTTAAACCAAGCAGGGTATCAGCCTCGTGAGCGTGACTACGCTTATGTTGGTAGTTTTTATGCTTTTGCTGTTTGGATTGGTTTAGGCGTTTTAATGGTTAAAGAATTATTAAGCAAATCCATCAATCAAACTACCGCAGCTGGTTTAGCAACACTTGTTTGCATTTTAGCAGTACCTGCTTTAATGGCTAGTCAGGAGTGGGATGATCATGATAGAAGCAATAAGGTTATTGCTAGGGATTTAGCCAAAGATTATTTAGAAAGTTGTGCACCCAATGCTATTTTATTTACGTTTGGTGACAATGACACCTACCCACTTTGGTATGCGCAAGAAGTAGAAGGAATAAGAAAAGATATTCGTGTTATCAATTATAGTTTACTCGGTATCGATTGGTATATCAATCAACTCCGTTATAAAGTAAATGAAAGCCCAGCTATTGATGTAATCTGGTCGGCAGATCAAATTGAAGGTAGCAAGCGTGATTATATTGAGTACAAGCCAAATGCATCTATGCCAGATGATAAGTTTTACAACTTATACGACGTGATGAAAAATTACGTGGGGAAAGACAATCCAGATAATGATTACAGCTTCCCTGTTAAAAATCTAACAGTACCAGTAGATGTAGCAACTGCTATTAAAAATGGTACGGTAAATGCAACGGATAGTGTATTATCTTCTTTGGATTTTTCATTACCCCGAAATGCCTTAATGAAAAATGAATTAGCGGTATTAAATATCATTGCTGCAAATAATTGGAAGCGTCCTATTTACTTTACCAATGCAGGCGCAGAACTTGGTTTTGATCAGTACTTGCGTAGAGATGGACTAAGTTACCGTTTGGCCCCTGTTAAAAACAGTAGGGTAAACACCGATTGGATGTTAGATAAATTAACCAATAAGTTTGCTTTTGGGAATGCCGATAAAGCGGGTGTTTATTTTGATGAAGAAAATAGAAGACACTTGGGTGGAATAAGATCAGCGTATGCAGAGCTTGCTATTGATTTGGCAAGTAAAAATAGAAAAGAAGAAGCAAAAGCAGTACTCAATAAAGTAGACAAAATGATGCATGAAAGCAATTTTGGATACGGCTTAACAAGTAGGGGTAACTTGCATAATAGAAATTCTTTATTGTTTTTAGAAGCTTGTTATTTAGCAGGAGATCAGGCACTCATTCAAAAAGTAAGTGCAGCTGTTAAAAAAGATTTACAGCAACAAGTAACGTATTACAATGCACTATCTGGCCTAAAAGCCGATAATATGGCTCAGGAAAAACAAACAGCTGAGGGGTATTTGCAGGCACTAACACAAATGCAAACCATGTACAATCCATCTGTTGAAATTCCTGGAAAAGTAATGTCCAAAGAAAATAAATAAGATTAAATCATTTCCTTTAACCGAGCAACCACAACATCAATTTCATTTTTGGTGTTGTGTTTGCTAAAGGAAAACCTTACAGTTGTTAAATCCGGGTTGTTGTTGATGGCTCTAATGACATGTGAACCTGCATTGGCCCCGCTACTACACGCACTTCCGCCACTCGCACAAATATGATGTATATCTAAATTAAAGAGAAGCATTTCACTTTTGCTTGATGCTGGGAAATTGACACTTAAAACAGTATATAAGGCGTTTCCTAATGGATCACCATTAAAGGTTACACCTTCTATGTTTTGTTGAAGGCTATCCATCATGTAGCGTTTCAGCTGATTTATGTAGGTGCTGTCCTTTTCAAATTGTTCAGTTGCAATTTCTAATGCTTTTGCAAAGCCAACAATGCCATATAAATTTTCGGTACCCGCACGCATATTGCGTTCCTGTGCACCGCCATGAACGAGTGGATTTATTTTGATGGATTCATGGATGTATAAAATCCCTGCCCCTTTTGGCCCATGAAATTTGTGACCTGCACCTGTAATAAAATGAACTGGTGTATTTTTTAAATCAAAAGGGAAGTGACCAACTGTTTGAACGGTATCGCTGTGGAAAATGGCATTGAACTGATTACATAGGTTGCCTATTTCATGCAAGTCAATCATGTTCCCAATTTCATTGTTGGCGTGCATGAGTGTTACCAAGCATTTTTCAGTACTATTCTGTAAAAGGGACGTTAAATCTGAAATGTCAATATGCCCATTTGGCAATAGATTGACATAGCTAACTTTTGCTGCTCCAATTTTATTTAAATGCTCAACCGTATGACTGGTTGCGTGGTGTTCAATTGGAGAAGAAATAATATGGCGACAGCCTAAATCATAAACAGCTGCATGAATAGCAGTATTACTACTTTCGGTACCACCACTTGTAAAAAATATTTCTGATGGACGGGTATTCAGTAAAGCAGCTACTTTTTTCCTTGCATTTTCAATCGCTAGGCGTGTTTCACGGCCGTAACTATAAATTGAGGAAGGATTCCCAAAATGGGTGGTCAAATACGGCATCATAGCCTCAAGAACCGCTGGGTCTAGTGGGGTAGTGGCCGCATTATCGAGATAAATCCTTTCCATGCTATCAAAGATAAGAATTTGTTATTTATTGATTTGAAACACCTGCTTCTTGGATGTCCTTCATTAATTTTTGAGCAATATTGTCAGCCACATTCTGTGAATTACTCTCGGCGTAAATTCTTATAATTGGTTCTGTGTTGCTTGATCTAAGGTGTACCCAATCGCTTTCGAAATCTATTTTTAAACCATCTTCGGTATTGATAGAATGGTTTTTGTATTTCTCTTTAAGGTTGTTGAATATCTTGTCCAAATCAAATCCTGGCGTCAATTCTATTTTATTCTTGCTCATAAAATAGTCGGGATAGGTGTTTCTGAGTTGTTGTACTGTTTTTTTCTCTTTGGCTAAATGGGATAAAAACAAGGCGATACCAATTAAGGCATCACGGCCATAATGTAATTCTGGAACAATAATCCCACCATTGCCTTCGCCGCCAATAACCGCATTTGTCGCTTTCATTTTAGTAACCACATTTACTTCCCCAACAGCACTTGGTGTGTAAATACCACCATGCTTTTCGGTCACATCTCTCAATGCTCTTGTTGAAGACATATTACTAACAGTGTTGCCTTTTTTATGTTGTAATACATAATCAGCAATAGCAACAAGTGTGTATTCTTCTCCAAATAAGGTTCCATCCTCACAAACAAAGCAAAGCCTATCTACATCTGGGTCAACAGCGATACCCATGCTAGCATTTTGTTTTAAAACTTCACTACATAAAGCCCTTAAATTTTCTGGTAATGGTTCTGGATTATGTGCAAAACGGCCGTTTACTTCTTCGTTGATAACGGTAATTTGCGTCACACCCAGTGCAGCTAATAATTGAGGAACAGCAAAAGCACCTGAACTATTAATGGCATCTACAACAATCGAAAAATTGCTTGCTGTAATTGCAGCAATATCTACAAGCGGATGCGTTGTAATTGCTTTGATATGCTCATCCAGCGCTGTTTCATTTTTTGTTACAGTTCCCAAATGATCTACGGTGGTAAAATTATAATTGTCTGCGTTTACAATGTCTAATAAAGCTGCGCCATCTGACCCACTAATAAATTCACCTTTGTGGTTGAGTAATTTGAGGGCATTCCATTCTTTTGGATTATGGCTGGCCGTTAATATGATACCGCCAGCTGCTTTTTCAAAAACAACGGCCATTTCAACAGTAGGCGTGGTGCTAAGGCCAAGGTCAATAACATCGATTCCTAAACTTATAAGTGTATTTACAACTAGGGATTGTACCATTTCGCCACTAATTCGCCCATCTCTACCAATTACTACCTTTTTGTTGCCATTAGAACTTGCCAAAAGCCATGATCCATAGGCGGCTGCAAAACGAACAATGTCTAGCGGACTCAACGATTCTCCTGGTACGCCTCCAATAGTGCCTCTTATACCTGAAATGCTCTTAATTAATGCCATATCTAATATTCATTAAAGCTGCAAACATAAATCAAATTTGTTGCTTTGCTTACCCTAATTTCGCATGAGTTTTAAACATTTATATGCGTACAAAGGGTTGGTTTTCAGACTGGTTTAATTCTAGCTATTATCATGCACTCTATCAACACCGTGACGATACGGAGGCTTTGCAGTTTATTCATAATTTAATTGCTTTTTTGAAGCCTAAGCCGCATGCGACGATGCTAGATATTGCCTGTGGTAAGGGAAGGCATAGTAAGGCATTATTTGACGCAGGTTTTGATGTGACAGGAATCGATTTGTCACCTGCTTCAATTGATGCAGCCTCTACCATGAAAACAAATGGATTGACCTTTTCTTGTCATGACATGCGCGAAACATTTAAGGCCAACTATTTTGATTATGCCTTCAATTTTTTTACAAGTTTTGGTTATTTTGATACGCATGAAGAACATCAATCAGCTATTAGTGCTATGGCGGCTAATTTGAAAGAAGAAGGTACACTTGTTATCGACTATTTAAATGTAGGTGTAGTTGAAGAAAATTCAGATAATGAAGCAGTAACACAAATTGATACTTTGGTTTTTTATACCAAAAAATGGCAGGATGATTTGTTTTTATTCAAAGAAATAAGGGTGGTTGATGCTGTTTCTAATGCGGTTTTAGGTGTTTTTGAAGAACGCGTAAGAAAATATGGGTTACATGATTTTACCCTCTTTATGCAAAAAGCTGGACTCGCTGTTATAGCCACTTTTGGAGACTATCAGCTTGGACCTTACAATATGGAAAGATCGGATAGGCTAATTATGGTTGCTAAAAAGCATTCAATATCTTAGTATCTTTAATTATTAAGTCATTGTGTATGCCTTCTATTTTTGAATCCTTGCAATCATTTGACCAAACTTTGTTTGTATACATCAATCGTGTTGCTACGCATCCAATACTTGATACACTAATGCCTTTTTTTAGAGAATCTACTTTCTGGATTCCCCTTTATTTGTTTTTAATTGTGTTTGTTTTTGTCAATTTTGGCAAAAATGGATGGGTATGGTTGTTGTTTGCTTTTATCACAGTATTGTTAACGGATCAGTTTAGTAGTAGCATCGTTAAAAACTGGGTCATGCGGCCTAGGCCTTGCAACGATCCCCTTTTTTCCGATCAGGTAAGATTACTGTTAGATCATTGTTCGGGTGGGTATAGTTTTACATCTTCCCATGCCACCAATCATTTTGGCGTGGCTACTTTTTTGTTCATAACCCTAGGTCGATTTTTTGGGACCTATAAGTACCTATTATTTTTTTGGGCCGCACTTATTTGTTACGCACAGGTGTATGTTGGCGTACACTATCCACTCGATGTGCTCTTGGGAGCTTTACTAGGATTTTTAATTGGCCAATTTGTTTGTTGGGCGTATCAGAAATCTGATCCATTAAATATTTCCCATGCCGCGTAAAACTTTTATTTTTTCATTGGGAGCGGCCTGTCTTGTTTGTATCATTGGAATGCTTGGCATACCACTCATTGATATTGATGCAGCGCAATATGCCTCCATGAGTCGCGAAATGGCTAGTACGGGTAATTATTTACAACTTTATGATTTAGGAAAAGATTATTTAGATAAACCACCATTAATTTTCTGGTTATCTTCTCTAAGTATTCAACTATTTGGCGTTTATGATTGGGCCTACCGTCTACCTTCTATACTTTGTTTGGGACTTGCAGTATGGTCTACGTATAAGTTTACACTTTTATACTATAATACCTTAACAGCGCAGCTTGCGGTGCTAGTGCTTGCTACATCACAAGCATTTATATTGATGGCGCATGATGTTAGGTGTGATACCATGCTAATGGGATTTGTGATGTTTAGTATTTGGCAATTGGCAGCTTGGTACCAAACGAATCTATGGAAACATTTCCTGTTCGCTTTTGTTGGTATTGGGCTTGGTATGTTAACCAAAGGGCCAATTGCTATGGTGGTTCCAGGTTTAAGTTTTGCGATTCATTTTTTATTGCAGCGTAATTGGAAACAATTTTTTAGGTGGGAATATTTAATTGGCGTGATCATTGTAGGGGTGCTCCT
>Ga0164292_10005492_pt1 | contig 10381 bp, 9 predicted proteins | sample GEODES117metaG_FD_111486 | JGI IMG/M metagenome (GOLD analysis project Ga0164292, IMG submission 111486) | Eutrophic lake water microbial communities from Lake Mendota, Wisconsin, USA - GEODES117 metaG | ecosystem: Environmental > Aquatic > Freshwater > Lake | place: USA: Lake Mendota, Wisconsin... | reverse complement strand
TAGCTTAGACACTTATTACGATTTAGCTTCATTGACTAAAGTAAGTGCTACTACAGTATCAATTATGAAATTAGTAGAGCAAGGAAAAGTAGATATCAATAAAACCATTGGCGACTACTTACCCTGGGTAATAGGGAATCCAAAAGCATCCATTACTTTAAAAGACTTGCTACTGCATCAGGCAGGCTTATACCCTTATATCAAATTTTATGAAGCATTATTAAGCCCCACTGGGGACTACCTTGATGGGCTTATTACAAAAATACCTGACAATAGCCATCATAGAATGATTACGCCTTCTAAGTATTTAATAGATAGCTGGGAAGACAGTATTAAAAATAAAATTTTAAGAAGTCCAGTAACAGCAGCTGGTAAATATGTATACAGTGATAACGATTTTATTTTCTTAGGCCTGATTATTGAACAAGTAACAGGAATGAGTTTGCAAGATTATGCGACTCAACAATTTTATGCACCATTAGAAATGCAGTCTACTGGATTTCTACCCTTAACAAAAACAGCTATACATAATATTGCTGCCTCTGAAGTCGATAATTATTACCGTCACGAATTAATACAAGGAACAGTGCATGATGAAGGTGCCTCCGTCATGGGAGGCATTGCAGGTCATGCAGGATTATTTAGCAATGCAAGCGACTTAGCTAAATTATATCTCATGCTATTAAATAAAGGTACTTGGAACGGGAAAAATTATTTCAATCAAAGTACAATAGATTTATTTACAGCTTATAATACCGATAACAGTCGTCGTGGCCTAGGTTTTGACAAGCCTGAAAAAAATAATGCGAATGCAAAAGATCCTTATCCTTGTGTAAGCGCTTCCCCTAGCACTTTTGGTCATACAGGCTTTACAGGTACTTGTGTATGGGCCGATCCTGAAAAGGAATTATTATTTATTTTTCTATCCAATAGGGTTTATCCTACTAGAGACAATAAAGCTTTTAGCGAATCAAATATAAGAGCTAAAATTCAAGACGCCCTTTATGCCTCTTTCAACTAAAAACATGATTAAAAAATGTTTTTTGAGCTTATGTTGGCTAACTATTTATCTGCAAGCATTTGCTCAAAGTTCAATAGGGCCGCTAGGTCAATGGAGAGAGCATTACAATAATAAAAGCGTACAACATGTAGCAATAGGTAATACCTTGTATGGCGCAACTGCTAATCAAGTATTTAGTATTGGTGCAAAAAATAGTATTCAATTTTTAGGAAAGTCGAATGGATTACATGAAATAGAAATTGCTTCCATTGCCTGGGACCCCACTCAGTCGCAGTTAATGATTGCTTATAAGAATAGTAATATAGACATTGTTAAAGGAAATGAAATTTTTTCTGTCTCAGATATTTACTTATCTAAAATATATACGAATAAAAAAATAAATTCCATACAAATACTGGGTCCATGGGCACTTGTTTCTACTCATTTTGGCATTGTGGTAGTGGACTTAATCAAACATGAAATAAAGGATACTTGGTTTGCCAATAATAATAGGCAGGCCACTATTACCTATCAAACAATAAGCACTGCAGATAGCTTGTATGCCTTAACTGAAGAGGGGTTGTTTAGTATTGCTTTAAAAAATAATTATATAACCAGCAGTCAGTGGAAAAAAATAAATGGATACACTGGTCTAAAAAAATTAAGTACTTATAATAATATTATATATGCTATAGGTGGTAAAAATATTTATCAATTGCCAAAAACGGACCCTATTTACCAAACAAGCATCAATACCATCAATAACGCATACGCGCATAAAGAGGGTTTGTATATCATACAATCAGATGGTGTCAACGGTAGCTTATTAAATTTAAATACCAATAATACCGTTACTAGCATTGTTGATAAAACTTACTTATCCATGCCAATGGAATTGGCCATAGATCAAAACAATATTTGGATAGCCGACAGCCTCAATGGATTAATAGTAAAAAACACAGAAACAAAAAGTATCCCTTTAGGTGGCCCGTCTGAAAAAATAACTGGTACTAGTTTTGTAAATAGTAATTATTTATTAGCTCCTTTTGGAGCCAAGTATGGAGGCTTCAGTACCTATACCGATGCGGGATGGAAAAATTATAACAAGTTAAACGGCATTGATTTGCCCGTACTTACTGCCGCATGCATTGACCCAATTGATAATAGTTGGTGGTTTACATCTGCAGCATCTTTTTTGCAGTACAATTTAACTGCGAATAGTATTGAAACCATTAGTCCCAGTTCAGTACCTGGCAATTTTACTCAAATACAATTTTCTACAGATGGTATTTTTTGGGGACTACAAGATGGGCAAGGACTTATTCAAAAACAAGATAACAAATGGACTAACATTCCACTACCAAACAATTATTTAAAAAATGGATTAAAGAAAATGGTAGTCAATAGACAAGGTCAAGCATGGATACCAGGACCTGCAAATCAAGGACTCTATGTCTATCAATCTAATAAATATTTTGGTACTGCCAGTTGGAAACAATTGATTACTGCAAAGTCTTCAGGTAATTTACCAAGCAATACCGTTTTAAGTGTGGCCTTAGACAATATAGGTTCTATTTGGGTGGGTACGGATAATGGTATTGGCATTTTTAGTTGCGGAGATATTAGTAAAGAAATTTGTGATGCCTACTTGCCTACTATAAAAAACGCCAATGGATTTGTAGGATTATTATTACAAAGAGAATCGGTGAACTGTATTACTGTAGACGGAGCGAATAGAAAATGGGTGGGCACAGAAAATGGAGCCTGGTTATTAAGTGCAGATGGAAGTTCTATTATTGAACATTTCACCAAAAATAATAGCCCCCTTCCAAACGATACCATTTTACAAATTATAATAGAGCCTAAGTACGGAGAAGTTTTTTTTAATACAGCTAATGAAATGGTAAGTTATAGAGGATTTGCTACAGAAGGAAATGCCCTGTATAGTGACATTAAAATTTTTCCTAATCCGGTACCACCTAACCATAACGGACCCATTGCAATTAGAGGACTTGTAGAAAATGCATTAGTGAAAATCACTGATATAAATGGGAGCTTAGTGTTTGAAACACGCGCATTAGGTGGGCAAGCTATTTGGAATGGCAAATCTTTGACTGGGAATAAAGTGGCCACTGGGATTTACCTTGTATTTGCTAGAGATGATATCGGCAATGAAAAAGCAGTAGGTAAAATAGTTATTACCAAAGGCGAGTAAAATTAATTTGCTGACATTTCAAAAGTCTTGAAAGATTTAAATCTCAATGTTCCTTGATCCCCTGGCATCACTCGGTACAAAATTTGTCTAACCTTATTAGTGGGCGTTTTAACAGTTGTATCTGACTCGAATATAGGGAACTTTCTAAAAAGCACCCCTTCTAACAACTTATATTCATCCATACCTCTATAGCCTTTACTTAATTGCATATCATTCATGATATCTGGAAAATAGATAGGGTCCATTCTTTCATTCTCTCTTGACGCGATACTAAAAAGACTTAATTTATCAGTGGCATCCACCACTAAAATGATAATATCGGGATATCCATCATTGTTTAAATCATCAATTTCGGTAGAAACCACCCTCCCTTTTAATTCTAAATTAGCTTCTCTTACTTCTGTTTTAAAACCAATGGGTCTAATATTTAAGACATTGCGTTCTAAAGTTCTATTCATGCAAGTAACACGATAACCTACTTTACCCATTTTAACAGTACTATCATACTTGTTTGCTTTTTGACCAAAACTGGCTATAGAGATTAAGAAGAATACGAAAAATAAATTTTTATACATATTTTATTTATTACTATCCAAAGTTAATAGAATAGTTTTAATTTTCCACTCAAACAATTCACTATGTCTTTTGAAATTGAAATTATCCCCCTGAGCCATTTTGAACTTGTACGATTAATAGATACAAGTAGCAAGACCGTTATAGAAATAGCCACCAAGGGGGCCTTATTGAATAGCTGGCAGGTAATGGACAATTCAAAATCGTTAGAAATTGTGGAAGGCAACGATTTTTCAAAGGGTTGGGGGAATTTTGAATCAGGTGGATTTAAAGGGGGAAAAATGAGTCCCTTTTCTTGCAGGCTTGAAAATGGGCAGTATGCATTTGATGACAAAACCTATACCATAGAAAAATTTTACCTTGATAAACATGCACTGCATGGCATACTCTATGATGCATTATTTACAATGCATTCAAAACAGACAGATGCATCTAGCGCAATTGTAAACTTAGAATATCAATACAAGGGAACAGACAAAGGCTTTCCTTTTGCTTATAGCTTGCATATTCAATGGCAATTACATAAAGATAATCTAGTGACTGTGGAGACCATTATCACAAATCAAAGCGAGTCAACTATTCCTATGATGGATGGATGGCATCCTTATTTTAAATTAGATTCTACTGTCAATGACACATTTTTAAAACTAAATGCCAATGGAAAAATTGAATTCGATGAAATGTTATTACCTACTGGAAAAATAGTAGATGAAAACGAATTTGCAATTAGTAAAAAAATAGGAGCCCTTCATTTAGACAATTGCTATAAAGTAGACAGCTCAGTAAATACCTGTGTCCTTGAAAATGAAAAATACCAATTAATTGTTCAGCCAGTCATGAACTACCCTTATTTACAATTATATACCCCTTCGGATAGAAAAAGTATTGCTATTGAAAATTTAAGTGGGCTACCCAATTGTTTTAATAACAAAATGGGGCTTCAATTAATGAAGCCCCATCAAAATTTGGTACTCAAAACAAGTTATCAGTTTATTACAAAGCAATGACCGCTGTAATACTTATTTCTATATTTACATTACGTGGTAATGTTTTAACAGCCACTGTTTCACGCGCTGGGAAATTTGCCGTGAAATAACTTCCATAAACTTCATTTACTTGAGCAAACAATTGCATATCACTTAAAAAAATGCTAGTTTTCACCACGTTGGCAAAACTTAGTTTAGCTTCTTCTAAAATAGCTTTAATGTTTTCCATTACCTGCCTTGTTTCAGCTTGGATATCGGTTAAAACTAATTCGCCTGTAGCAGGATTAAATGCTATTTGACCACTAGCAAATAAAAATCCATTAGCAATAACTGCTTGACTATAGGGGCCAATGGGTGTAGGCACTTTACTGGATTGAATGATTTCTTTTGACATAATATTGAATTAAGATTGCAATTTCTTGTTTTTCTAACAATTCACCACCTATTTTTGTAAAACATTTAAAAGAAATTGGCAATCCTATTACATATTGATACTGCTGGAGAAAAGGCCATGGTAGCCATTAGCCAAAATGGGGTCTTATTAGCTATTGAAGAAAACGAGGTATTCCAAACTCATGCGTCCTTTTTACAAGTTGCCATTGAAGCATTAGTAACCAAAACAGCCATCCCTTTAAATACGATGGATGCCATTGCAGTAACTATGGGCCCTGGATCCTATACAGGTTTAAGAGTGGGTCTTTCAAGTGCCAAAGGCATTGCTTATGCTTTAAATAAACCAATTATAGGACTTTCTACACTTGGCCTTTTAGCCAATGCAGCATCAAAACTGCCATGGTTTATCGAAAAAAAAGAGCAGGTACAAATTTTTACCATGATAGATGCGAAACGAATGGAAGTCTTCGGGGCCATTTACGATAGCAAGTTAAATACCAGTTTACCAGAGCAGGCATTCGAAATAAATACAGCCTACCTTTCCGATTTAATTACGCATCATCCAACAATTTGTATTGGATCGGCCGCCACTAAGGCCAAGACATTATTGGAAGACCCTGCATTATATTTTGCAGAGCAGTCTTATAATATATTGGATAACATTCAGTTAGCAGAAGACGCATTTGCCCGCGGTCTATTTGAAGACACTGCTTATAGCAGCCCTTCTTATTTAAAAGAGTTTTTCTTCAAAAAATAGCCCCCTTATTTTATATTATTAAGTACAAAATAGGCTGGACGGCCTTAAACTTATTTTGTATAAGAGAATCTAAGTAGTTGGAGAATTTCATACACAAAACATGTGCTTTTAACATTTTACATATTAAAATATTAATTATGTTTTTAAATTTTAATTGTAATTTTGTCATAGAATTTAACCCCCAAAACTAAATTAATCATGAATCAGTCATTACCACAATTGCAATTAGCAAATGGTGTAAGCCCATTAAAAGTAGATTTATTACACAGTAAAAAAGCCGCTATGATTTTGCGCGCTTTAAACCATAAGCTTCGTCAACAAATAGTTAAACTAATTGACGAACATAAAAAAGTAACCGTTACAGAAATTTACGTAAAATTAAGATTGGAACAGTCTGTAGCTTCTCAACATTTAGCAATTCTTAGAAGAGCTAGTATTGTAACAACTATTCGTGAAGGAAAATTTATTTATTATGCAGTCGATTACAATCGATTAGAGCAAATTAATAAATTTGTAGAACAACTTGTTGGATAGTATGCAATTATCCTTAGCAGCATTTCTTAAAATCATTGAAGACGAATCGGTCTTAATTATTGATACCAGGCCTTTTACATCAATAATGGAAGGCTATGTTCCCAATGCAATTCATATTACGCCACTAACAGCGAAATATGCCATTGCCATGGACATCATAAGAAAGGATAGTCCAATTGTTTTTATTTTAGAAGAATCTATTGCAGCAGAAACATTGGCCTATTTTACAAAGGCTGAATTTACAGGTATCAAAGGTTATTTAGAAGGTGGCTTTGGAACCTGGGCAGCCGAAAAAAGATATGACTTAATAATTGATGTGGAAGTAGATGAGCTGGCCATGGATATACCTTTTGATGAATACTTGATGGTATTAGATTGCAGAACTGAAGCCGATTTTGATAAAAGTCATATAAAAAATTCTGTCTCTATTCCCTTAGCGGATATGGGCGATCCGGGATCCATGTCTGAATTAGATGAACATTTTAATATTTATATACTTACAGAAAACGGAGACAATAGCACACTCGCTGCCAGCCTATTAAAAAAACAAGGCATTCATAATATAAGAGTGGTCATTGGTGGATGGGAGGCAGTGCAAAGCTTGAAAGAAAAATTTAGTTTTGAAACAACTAAAACGAAGCCTCCTACGGATGACGAAATTTTACTGAACTAATTACAATTAAGGACTTAACTTTTAAGCTAGCAGAGTAAACTAACTATAGTAATGATTGTAAACTAAAGCACTAAAAGTTTTTCATGCTTTGTTGCATCGTATTCAGATCTCCATCTTCGATGAGTCCATAAATAATTAGCAGGTTTTGCTTTAATTTTCTCTTCCAAAGTTTTCACGAATAAAGCGGTCAGTTGTCCGTCCTTAAAATAATTAGGAGAAGTCGTCATCACTTCATATTCAGAATGATAGTACCCTCTTTTAACGCGGTAAAAATGTACAAATACTTGAGCTGTATTATTTAAAAGTGCCCCCTTTTCAGGCCCTTTTACAAATGGAGTAAGCCTTCCAAAAAAGGGTAACCAATAAGCCGATAAAGAATTGCCCGGATTTTGATCAGCAGCCAAAGCCATAGCATAGGCGCCTTGACTGGCGTACTTATGAAACTGTGATTTAAAATTAGTAGCAGGAATCATAATGCTACCATAACGCTTCCTTAATTTTAAAATAATTTTATTAAAATGAGGGTTACTCAAAGGCATATATACTGCAATGAATGGGTATTTCCCATATTTTGCAGCACCCCAATTAGCAAATTCCCAATTAAAAAAATGGCCTGCCATTATTTGAACCGATTGGCCAGTGGCATATAACTTATGTAATACTTCTGAATTAGAACTAAATCTTTTTTCAAAATTTTTATCAGAAATAGAAATAAGCTTGAAAGTTTCAATAAATGAATCGGCAAACTGCTGATAAAACTCATTGGCAATTTCTTGTCTTTCTTTTGCCGTTTTTTGCGGAAAGGCAATGGCTAAATTTTGCTTAACCACTTTAACCCGATATTTGAAAACATGTTGCAATAACAATGCAATAATATCACTGATAAAATAAAGCAGCCTCCAAGGCAGAAGAGAGATTAAATAAACAAAAAAATAAATGAGTAGATACATGATTAATATTAAATAAGAAAACTAGTCAAGCAAATTAGACTAAGTCAATCCAAGCATTATATTCTTTTAAAAGAAGTATGAGTTCATCTACCGCCACTGCACTATCAATATTACGCTTCATGACCTCTTTTCCTTTATACAAAGTTATCTTACCCACTCCACTTCCTACATAACCAAAATCGGCATCGGCCATTTCTCCTGGACCATTAACGATACAACCCATGATAGCAATTTTTAAGCCTTTTAAATGACTGGTCACGGCTCTAATTTTAGCGGTGGTTTCTTGTAATTCAAATAAGGTTCTACCGCAGCTTGGGCAGGATATATATTCTGTTTTAGATATTCTTGTACGTGTCGCTTGTAAAATACCAAAAGCAGTAGAATTTAAAAATTGTTCTATTGAATTATTATTATAATAATTTCTACCAGATACCTTACCAGACTTACCAGACTCAGCGCCTGTTTCATTATCATTAGAATCTAATTCCACTTGTTTGCCTTGTAAGCCAATGCAAATACCATCTCCAAAACCATCTAATAATAGCGCTCCGGTTTCAGTGGCAAAATGAATTAAATGCTCGTCGCTACTTTGCCAAGCACTATCTGTTACAAATATTACAGGGGATTGAATTTTTAATTCCATTATACGAATCATCATTCTTCTAACAGCAGGCATGGAATGTGAAAGCGTACTACTTAAACAAAATACGACGGTAGGGTCCTTTGATATAGAAACTAATTGTTCATCTCTTATACCATTTTTACTTCCATAACAATCTACTTCTACAAAATTGATACTATCGCTTTTTTTAGTTGCTTGGAAATAAGTTTTAAAATTAAATAAGGGTAAATACTTTTGAGTATCGGTTGCCATCTCCCAAAGAGCTGGGCTTGTTATAACACGCAATGTGCCCGGTAAATCAAATGACAATAATTCATTGGGGCTATAAATAAAGTCGGCAGCCGCATCGGTAATGGTCCATTTGTCTATTGCTTCATCGTATATATAACCAATAGCATTTAAATGCGCCGGTAAGAGTTCTTTTTTATTTGAATAATCTGCTACCACCACAGGCACTGATTTAGATCCGATAGTGCTTACTTGTATAGTTGCTCTTCTTTTATATTCGAAGGGGCTATAAGGCAGGCTTGTTATAGTTGGAATCATATCAGCGCCTTTCACCCTATTACCAGGATATCGTTTTACCAAGTCTTTACAAACAGGGATTTCTAATTCTGGATCCTCGGTTAAACTTACTCTAATGGTATCTCCAATGCCATCTTCTAATAATGTACCAATCCCTACTGCACTTTTGATACGACCATCTTCACCATCACCCGCTTCCGTAACACCTAAATGCAAAGGATAGCATTCATTGAATTCATTTTGCATTTGTTGAATGAGTAATCGATAGGCTTGCACCATCACTTGCGGATTACTCGATTTCATACTTAAAATTATCTGATGGTAATCCAAGCTTCTTGCAATACGCAAAAATTCCATGGCACTTTCTACCATGCCAATGGCTGTATCACCATACCTACTCATGATACGATCACTTAAAGAACCATGATTGGTTCCAATACGCATGGCCGTTCCATGTTCTTTACAAATAAGTACTAAGGGGGTAAACCTTTCTCTAATGCGTTCAATCTCTTCTACATATTCTTCGTCCGTATATTCTATTTGTTCAAATTTTTTCTTGTCTACATAATTACCTGGGTTCACTCTAACTTTTTCAATAATAGTGGCTGCAATTTCTGCAGCATTAGGTGTAAAATGAATATCGGCAACAATTGGAGTGGTATACCCTTGTGCGCTGAGTGAAGCTTTAATAGCCGCTAAATTTTCTGCCTCCGTTTTACTAGGCGCTGTAATTCTAACAAGTTCCGCGCCGGCTTGAATACAACGAATTACTTGTGCCACTGTTTTTTCAGTGTCTAAGGTATCGGTGGTGGTCATGGTTTGCACCCTAATAGGATGCCCTCCTCCAATAATGAGGTTACCCACTTTTACTTCGCGCGTAATTAAACGATTATAAGATGTAATAGAATTGCAGTACTGTTCCATAATTAACTACCCTAAAGATAATTATTTAATTGAAGTAATGTCTAAAATATTAACGAAGGCCTTGCAAAAAACCTTGTTGTAAGAGTATCTTCTTTAATAATGCTACCGAATTGTTACTAGCTGCTGCTGTTTTCCCCGTTGTATGTAAAACAAAGAAGTAAATATGTGTATTTTCTTCCTCAAAACCAAGCACCCATGAGTTATTCTTAGCGCTGTCACTGGCATAGAG
>Ga0164292_10005491_pt1 | contig 10382 bp, 18 predicted proteins | sample GEODES117metaG_FD_111486 | JGI IMG/M metagenome (GOLD analysis project Ga0164292, IMG submission 111486) | Eutrophic lake water microbial communities from Lake Mendota, Wisconsin, USA - GEODES117 metaG | ecosystem: Environmental > Aquatic > Freshwater > Lake | place: USA: Lake Mendota... | reverse complement strand
TTAAATCCAAATCCACCAGACATACCCATTGAGATGATGTCTATCACTCCATCTCCGTGACCTTCTACTTTTTCTATTTCTACTTTTAATTCATAAGAATCAATTTTGATTTTTTTCTTATCACCTAACTCAAATTCAATCTCACCATCGAATTCATATTCATCTTCAACGCTATCTATTGATTTGATGTCATTTTCAACAATTTCATATAACATTTCAGCGGCATCCAAGATAAAATCGGGAACTCCTAACGCTTCAGTTATTAATCTTAATTGGTTTTCAGTGATAAGAATATTTTTCATACTAATAAATATGTTGGAGTTGTAATTTAACCTACAACCCCAACTAAATCATCCATGTGGTGATCATTACTCAAATCGGATCCAATCTCACGACGATCCATCATATGAACAATCTCCGTGATTTTGTATGGTTGCATGTTATTACCATCCATACCAACATCTAATCGTTTTCCGTTACCCCACTTGTTTTGAACGGATAAGTGAACGTGTCCGTGAAGATGGATAACACCTTTATTAAGACCATGCCAACTCTGTAGTGGATAATGACATAAGACAAAGTTCTCATCCTCTATGTTCACCTCCAAATAATTTTGAACTGACATGAATCGGTCTTTAATAAATGATCTGTCATTTTTAATGTGGTGATCATGGTTACCTAAAACCAAGTAGATGTTTTTACAGATCAAACGATCTAAAAATTGTTCTAACCTATCAAACCCACCAAACGCAACATCACCCAAGTGAATCAAGGTATCGTCCTGACCAACCTTTGAGTTGATATTGTTTATGATCGCAGAATCCATTTCATCAAGATCTCGGAAATCTCGTGTTGAGCTTACTGGTATTTTACCTTCTTGTGTACGCCAATTTGTAACCCCTCGACAAATATTTTTGTGGTGGTAGTGAGTATCGGATGTTATCCACACCGTACCACTTGTCATTAATTTATCAAATTTCATTATAATTTTATTTCAAAACGCTCACGCATTTTAGTTAATACTTCGTCAGGAACTTCATGTTGGTTTACCCCTCCATGTCTATTTTCAACAATGGTTGAAAAGACTTTATACTCATGTGTCTTCGCCAATTCAAGGTAAGGTTCCATCTCCCACTCTTGTGTAAATGTGTTTGACACAACAATTTTTTCTCTACCTACCATCATATCAGTTTTAACTTTATTCTGACACCAATTGTGAGCTTCCTTTATTTTGGTTCCATCAAATTTATATTCACCATCAACCATAAAGAAGTTGTCTGTTTCATGATGTGACCCACCCAAAGTTTTTGCAAATGTAGATTTGCCACTTCCCGGTATTCCTCTAACCAGATATAACATTTTTTCCATAGTACAAAGGTAAGAAAAAAAACGGCATAAAAAAAGGGAGATCAAAAATCTCCCTTTAACTAATTAATATTTTTTTATATACTAATACCTAAATACGTTTTAATCGCACTTCTAGTTTTTGGTCCCGAAACACCATCAACTCCCAATCCAGCATTAAAACATTTATTTAATCTACTTTGGATGTCGCTAACTTCACTTCTTGATTGTTCTGTCAATATAGCACTTTCAACCATATGATCTTTGATTTTCGCATATTGTTCTTCTGTTACTTGTATCTTTTTCATCTTAATTATTTTTATTTTTTTTATTTTAGTTCATCATAAACTTTATCCGTCACAGTAATTACTTGTTTTTCTTCGGAACCTTGCCCAAATGGATTAATTACATCTGTATCTTCAGGTGTGTTAGTATCTCCACCACCACCTCCACCTTTACATTTTTGATTTATCGCAGCAAGTATGGTATTGTAGTCGAAAGGATAGGTAACTCTTCTACCTCCGCCGCCTCCGCCGCCACCGTCGTCTCCGCCGTCTTCTCCGCCGCCTCCGCCGCCAATGTATTTAGCGAAAAATAAATTTTGTTTTGTTTCAGGGCAGAATTTGTATGCTCTTTTTCTTGTTTTATCGTTTGCTAACTCCCTATATCTTTCTACCGTTATCTTCTTATAACCATTATCTACATAATAATTTATAATATTAGCACATTTACCTTTAACTTTACCACCACCATCTTCTTTTTTAGTTTTTTTCGCCAACTCAGATAGTGGAAGCCAAACAAAATCTCTCCATTCTGTGTCCATATCAATATCACCATCTATGGCGTTATACCAATTTTCATTATATCTTTGACTATAGATACGAATCATAGCACAGAAATCAGGAATTGTTTTTAATGATCTTAAATCTCTTGCAATTAATACTTCTTCAGTTCTACCAAAACCTTCAACGTGACCTCTAATATTGTCCGCAATATCATTCAATTTACTCACTGAATTAACAGGTTTTCCTAAATTGTTTCTCTGCGCTTTACAAAACTTAACTAATTTCAATACTCTTTCGGAATAACCTCCTCCAGTTGTCATCCAACCAGCTAAAGCTCCGACACCGGCACCAATAATAGACCCTGGAACAGCACCAATACCACCAAAAATAGCACCAATACCTGCACCTGTTGCGGCACCTGCGGCAGTACCAGCCATAATTCTACCTGTAGATTGTCCAACGTCCTGACCATCGTTTTCGTCAAGATTATCAACTTGTTCTCTTTCTTCTTGGATTTTTTTCTTATGTAATGAGAGAATTCTTTTAGATTCTTCTTCAGTTAATACAAATTTGTTTCTCATATTATATTTTTCTTAATAAATATAAGGAAAATAAAAAAAGGTGAGATTTCTCTCACCTTAATTTTAGGTCCGACATTGAATGTCGTCTACTCCACCACTTTGTTTTGATAGAACAAAGAAACTATATTTTTGTTATCCAAAGTTTAACTTTACGACTTGAGTTAAATATATCAAAAAAATCCAAGCCGTCAACCTTTCCTGACACAATATTATAATTAAACAAACTCCCACCAATATTACCCCAAGCTGTGTCATACATAGTCAACTTATACGATGTTGGTGTAAGACCAAGATTGTACTTACTCGGAACTCCATTGAAGGTGTAGTCGTCAACATCAATGAACACCAAAGTGTCTGATCGGTTCTCATACATCATATCCGTGTTTAACACCTTTGTTACTACCCAAGTTTGACCAACAAATGATAATGTACTATCAACAGGTTGAGGATTGGTTATGATTGGTTGTGGTGCGATTGGTTGTTGAGGTTTAGGTTCTTGTTTAACACAAGAACTCAAAGCGACGAGGGCTAAAATACTTACAAATAATTTCATCATACTAAAGTTTCAATTTTGTTTCTAACTTGTTCTACTACGTTGATCTCACTAACATTAGTCAAGATAACAGATTCCTTTAAGATTTTGTTTGGGATGTGAACCAAGAATGTATTACCATCAAAGTAAGAAAGGTCTTCACCCAAGTTCAATGCCCCGTCCACCATCTTCAAGAAGATCTTGAACTGAATTGGATCAACAAAAGATTCGGTAAGTAATGCCCCGAACTTTTCATTTATAATTCTAATCGTGTGGTTGAAGGTTGTCTTTATCATCTGTGATTTATTTCTACAAAGATAAGAAAACTTTCAATTTGAAAAAACTATTTCAGAATTTTTTTGATAATATTTCTTAATTCTTCAGTTCTTTTTTGTTTTGGTAGATCTTCCTTCTTGAAGTATTTACATGAGGTATGTTCTTTCCCATGTGACGCTTTATCTAAATCAGGTTCTTCTTTGTCTTTGGTTTCCTGTAGAAACACAAACATCATACCCATCTTTGATCCCTCATCATTCTTTGTGTCAATCATTCCAACCAAATCCAAATCGGTTGATAGTTTAATATTTGTCTCTTCAAATACTTCTCTGATCGCAGCTTGACCCGGTGATTCACCACTTTCAATACCACCAGCAGGTATAGACCAATGGTTTGGTAATGACTCTTCAGGTGATCGTTTACATAATAAAACCTCATCACCATGTTTAATTATTACACCAGCACTCTTTCTAAACTTTCTCATAGATATTTATAAATATGAAAGTAAAAATAAATGATAGCCTTTTTAATGTTAAAACTGTAATAACATCCAAAGACACCCAAAATGGTATGATGGGTAAAAAGTTCGATAAAACTTTTGATGGTATGTTATTTTTAATGAAAAATGAACCACACTCCTTTTGGATGAAAAATTGTGTAGTTCATTTGGATATCATTTTTATCGATGGTGATCAGATCACAAAGATCCATCACAACTGTAAACCTTGTTTCTCAGATAAATGTGAAAATTATGAGGGTAATGGTGATATGATCTTAGAATTACCAGGTGGTGATTGTAGAAAATACAATATTAAAGAGGGTGATGTTATTGATATTGTATCTTAACTTGTTTTTTCTCATCAACAAACGCTTGTACCCTACCTCTTGCAACGTCAGCATAATTTGGTGAAAGTTCTATCCCTAACCAACGTCTATCTAATATTTCCGCAGCAACCAAACTAGTTCCTGAACCCGCAAATGGGTCTAACACTACATCGTTTTTATAGGACAATATCTTAATCGCTTTGGTTGGTATGTCCATCGAGAAAGTTGCCTTGGTGAGTGATTTAGTATCTGCAAAGTAATTCCACTGACCAAACACAAGTTCCATAAATTCTTTCTTATCATTCTCGTCATAGACCATTTTGTTCCTTTTCGAACCATCTTCATTTTCAATTTCAGTTAATTCTCCAGCCCATTGTGGTTGACCTTTGATTTTTTTGATGTGTTGTTTTTTGTATGCCAATATAACACATTCTTTTGGGTTATAAATATACGGACTTGATGGGCTCATCCAAGAACCCCAAGCTGTTGTCTTACTTCTATGTGGTGATTGTTCTTCTAAATCCACAATACCAAAGAACCCAAATCCAATTTGTTTCATGATCTGCCACATCTCCGATACGAAGAAAATACGACCACCTTTTTTCTGTCTGTTAATCTCATAAGGAATGTTAAGTGCAATCCTCCCATCATCCTTTAATAATCTATACGCTTCACTTAACCAATTTTTGGCAAACTCCACATACTCGTTGAACTCAACGTCATCTTCGTGAACATCGTAAGCAATCCCAACTCCGTAGGGTGGAGACGTTACGATTAAATCCACAGATCCTTCAGGTAATGTTTTCATTACCTCAACACAATCTCCGTTAATAATTTTTCCTGTTTCTATCATCTTCTTATTTTATACTCTCTAATAAATCCCAAACTTCATTTGAAAACTCTTCATAAAGGTCTCCATCCTCATCATCTGATAAATCAACAATTTCTTCATCTAAACAAAAATCCACAATTATTTCGTGTATTTCACCTAGTGTTTGTTCATCGTTTTTTAACCCCTCGTATTGATTTAGGATCTGATTTTTTTGTTCTTCTGTTAATTTCATTTTAATAATTTTTAGGCCAACCCAATCTTCGACTTTCTTGGGCTTTAAGTTCTCCCTTCATTTGTTCCCACCTACCTTTTGATGTTGGTTTTAATGATTCAGGAATTTCATCCCATTCACGGTTCATTTTAACCTCAATCTCCAAGTGAGCCAATCTTTCTTCTAATTGTCTTTCTCGTTTGTCCATATTTCATTTTTAAATTCCTGCTGTTAAATGATAATAGTATCCTTTACTGGATGTATCACCAAATGATTTATATAAATTATATTCATTTTCGTCGTATAAGATTCCACTTACAACTTCAACACGACAACCAATGTCATCCACTTTGAATCTTAATTTATCAATGTTAAATTCCTCCTCTAATGGTATGTCATAAACAAGGTGTTCTCCCTTGCAATAGTCTTCTATAATAAGATAAGCGACCTCACCACAATATTGTTCTTCATAATCACTTCTATCACTATCAAGATCCTCACTCTCATAAACAACATTACCTTCCTCATCCTTAACTCTCACAAAGAATGCATCAGGATATGGTCCCATAATAGATTCGTTAGGTGAATCAAAAAAAGTATCAACACCTAATATCTCACATATTTGATCGTGATCTAACTCATCCTGTTCAACCCCACCGTCTCGTAGAGTTTCATATTGTTCCGTGTTTAATTGGAAGGGGTAAACCTCAGCTCCTTTACCTCCTATTGTAATTTTATAGTATTTCATTTTGCAATATAATTTACGATTAAACTAGTAACTAACACTATTAATAACACTGATCCGAACCAAGCAAGTAATTTAATTGACATATAGGTTCGTTCAATATGTTCTTTTGACCTACCTTGATTTTCATCTGGATTCCATTCTTCTTCCATAATTAAATTATTTTAGTGATTAATTGTGCCAACTTATATCCCGTAAATGCCCCAATCGCTGCGGAGCCAGGAAGAACAATAAACTTACCCAACATGGTTTCGTATTTCTTCCTGTTAACAATATACGAGATTAAAATGTAATAAACAATATAGTTAATCAAAACTAAAAAGTCCAGTTCTTTTGCTGCAAATACAACAATAGAGTTCCCCAAAAACCCCCACATAAAGTTAATGAGGGTTTCACGGATCAATTCATTTGGTGTTGTGATCGCATCTAATACTATTATCTCAGTATCAAGACCTGTCTTTTTCGATTGTTTTGATGTGGTGTTCGAGGTACCAGAGGGCTTTTCTGAGATCCTCGAGTTCCTTGTCTTTTCCTTTTTTTCCTGCACGACTTATATATTTTACTGTGTTTCCTAAACTAAAACCTAATTCCCAAGCATCAATTACTTTGATTGCTTCGTAAGGGTTATTTTCTCCACCATAATGTTGGGGGTGATTAACTTGTTCTACTTTTGGTGTGGGACACTGACAAGGTCCTGTTCCACCACATACACATTCTTTATCCATTGGTTGAATAATTTTTAGCATTCATTAATGCGTTTTTTAATGCTTCGGGTATTGTACCCGTATTACTTGTATTGATATTTTCAGGTTGTGTTCCTGGTTTTATATTAGTTTTAGATTCCATAATTTCATTATCTAACTCGTAATCATCATCATCCCGATATTCTTTCAATAATTCTTCATCAGACATTGTTCCGTATTTTCCGGTGAGACCATCCATATCAACAAATGAGGTCATCATAGTTTTTGTATCATAAAGAAGTTGAGCAACGTATAGTGAGTTAACCATTTCACGAATAATCTTGTATGGATCCGCATTTGATCCAGGTCTACGATCTTCAACATATCCTTTCCATTCTTTTGCAGTATCCTGAGGAACTCTAATTGATGCTCCACGATCAGACACACCCCAACTGAATTTATCAATTGCTTGAGTTTCGTATTCACCAGTCAAACGTAGATTATTATTTGACCCGTAAGCTTTGATGTGGTCTTCATGTCTTGATTCAAATGCATTGAATAATGCCATGAAATATTCTTCGTTACCATCAAGTCTCATCGTATCTGTTGAGAAGTTTGTGTGAAGACCTGACCCATTCCATTCTCCGTGTGTGATTGGTTTTGGGTGAAGTTCAATATGGTAACCATATTTTTCGGCAATCTTGAATAAGAAGTATCTTGTCATCCAAAGATCGTCACCCCCTTTTAATTTACCTTGAGAGAACACTTGGTATTCCCATTGACCTAAAGCAACCTCAGCATTTGTCCCTGTGATATCAATTCCATAATTTAAACACATATTCAAATGTTCTTCAACAAATGGACGACCAACAACATTATGGCCTACACCACAATAGTATTCACCTTGACCTTTAAGAATGTTTCTTTTGTGACCCAAAATGTTTCCATTAACTTCTTCACGAATAAAATATTCTTGTTCAAAACCAAACCAAAGGTCGTCAAAACCTTCACCGATCTCCGATCTTTTATTTGATTGGTGAGGTGTTCCATCTGGATTCAACACTTCACATAAAACATACACAGGATCATTACCATTCAAAAAATTAGGTGGGGCGTAATGTCTAACAGGTTTTAGTAAACGATCAGAGTTTCCTGTTTCTGCTTGATTTGTTGATGAACCATCAAAGTTCCACATAGGAAAATTTCCATCAAGAAACGCATTCTTAACAGATTCATAATCAACAATCTTAACTTTACTTCTTAGGTTAGGTTCAGGTTTATATCCGTCTAACCAAACATATTCCAATTTAATCTTCATTTCATTTTATTTATTATATTTATTATTTCTTCTTTGGTAAAACCTTCACTATACATCCTATAAACTTTGCGTGAAAAATCGTCGGTGCAGATAACCGCATCGGAGTTTAAATAGGTGAAAAGATTATTGAGATTACGTAAAATGTTTTCTTTCTTAAGTATTCTCTTGTTAAAACTCATCTTATTCTATTTCTTGGTTTTCTGTTTGAATTTTTGTTTGTGAGATAAGTCCGGCAATTCTACGTTTGAATAAGGGTAAAAGGGTTTCGTCTATTGGAAAAATTCCGTTTGATGACATCTGAAACACCGGACCCATTCGCTTGTCCTTACTTTCATACGTAGAAAATGTAGTAATAACTTTTGGGATCGTCAACTCACCTAAGTCATCAGAATAAATTAAATTTATATTCGTCATTCGTTGGGGGTTGGCTTTTGTTTCTTTTTTGATTAGATATTCCCAAACATGAGTTTTTTTGTTATCCGTTTCGGTATAAAAGAAATAACCTTTTGGGTGAAGAATGTTCTTCTTATTTCTTTTAAGTTTCATATCCAAAGAATCGAATACAATCGTCCATACTGATTTTGCAACGTTGAAGTATTCCATTATTCTTGGTGCTGAGAATGATAGGATATCTCTGAACTCCATCATTTCTTCTGTGGTCATTTCCGGTAATGGTTTAACCTTAAGGTCTTTGACCATAATTTCATCGTCAATATTGTTTAACTTTTTATCAGTATAAACAATCTTTTTGTCCCTCATAAGAGCTTGGACATTCATTAAATGTAATGATAATTCTATGAACCCTGGATATAATTCTAAACGATCCAGTTTGTCACCCATTTTTTGAAAATAAGAAAGTAATTTGTATTCTTTATATTCTCTATCAATAGGTTTTTCAAACATCCAATCGGTGTTCATTAAAAATTCTATTTTCTTTTTCTTCGCCATCGTATAATTGAAAAGTAGGGCAAAGGTGTTAACAAATAAAGTTTTAGTCCAATGGAATTATAAAATACCACGTATCGTTTACACTTGCTTCAAATGCATCTTCACCGCTTGACGCCAATAACGGACCGTACCCATCGCTATTCACCACCGTTTCTGTAACCTGTCCTAAATCAACAAAATCCATTATGAATTTTTTATCAAAACCATAATGATCAATAAAACCCGTTATATCATTATCGTATTCATCGGCATCTGATCTAGCCCTGTCCATCATATTATCTTCATCATAATCACCTTCAGGTTCACTTTCAATTTCGGCTATAATATTATTTAATCCGTAAATTTTAGTTTTGATCTTATTTTTATCTTCATCTGATAAATTGGGGTCTTCTAATTTTTTGGTTAAATTAGCGATGGTATTATTCATTTGGTTAACCTGTTGTTCTTGCTCACCAGATAATGATTTTTCAACACCATAACCTTCTGGGTCTTCACTAATTGATTCATAATAAAAATCAATTAACCATTCTTCCCACTTTTCACTATCAACACTATCTTCCCAAACCCAAGATGAGAATGCATCCATCCCAACATCATTAACCAGATTCTCAACATATCTTAATGCCGCATTATCTATTTCATTACTAGTATAAACATCATAATAAGTTGGATTTAATGAATCACCACCTATCCACTCATATTGTTTTCCAACACCATAACTTCCACTTCCGTTTGGATAAATGAAATACTTATCTTCTTCATTTTCACTACCATCCTCATATTCTATTCTATCAGGAATACCTTCACCATATAAATAATCGTAAAGAGCTTCAGTTCTTTCAGAATCATCCTCACCATTCTCTACGTTCCATTCATCATCTCTTCTATATTGAGCTAATTTGGTAAGTTTTTGGTTTTTTATATTTTTCAATCTGTTAACATACATTGTGGAATTATAATCATTAACATATCCATCTACTGTGATACCATCTAATGATGGGACGTTTGTACTTGCGATATCCAATCTACCTTTAATTCTAACAATACCAGTTAATGGTCCGACGTTCTTGAATTTTGTAAGATCTAACTCCCCGTCAATGACGATACCCTTCCCTTTAAATGGTTTTAACATTGCAACCCTTGACGCAATTCCACCAACACTTTCCAATGTTTCCAAATATTGATCGGGAGATATTGTAACGAGATTATCATCCTGTTCCAAAAGGTAATCTTTTATAAAATTTTTCATTGACATATGTTATAAATATTCAGTAAAAAGAATTGATTATTCAATAATGTGGA
>Ga0164292_10005487_pt1 | contig 10387 bp, 7 predicted proteins | sample GEODES117metaG_FD_111486 | JGI IMG/M metagenome (GOLD analysis project Ga0164292, IMG submission 111486) | Eutrophic lake water microbial communities from Lake Mendota, Wisconsin, USA - GEODES117 metaG | ecosystem: Environmental > Aquatic > Freshwater > Lake | place: USA: Lake Mendota, Wisconsin... | reverse complement strand
GCGCGCCCGGGTGCGGCAGGAGCCCGGCGGCGCGCTGCGGCTGGACAGCCCCGTGACCGAGCAGGTCGGCGCCGACAACGCCGCCGGGCCTGAGCGGCGCGCGGCCTGCGTGTACCTCGTGTGCGATCCGGACCTGGTGCGCCAGGCGCTGCTCAACCCGCCCGGGGCGGACGGCGCCCGGCTCTGGAGCAACAGCCCCTACGCCGCGCTCGGCACCGGCACCTTCATGCTGGCGCTGGACGAGCCGCCGCAGCGGCCGCAGCCGCGCGCGGGCTGGCACGGCCTGCAGCGCTCGGGGCTGGCGCAGGCGCTGCGCTACGAGGGCAGCCAGGTCGCGCTGCTGGCGGCCCATGCCTGCGACGCCGCGATGGTGACCTCGATGCGCGGACCGGTCTTCGACGCCTGCGAGTTCGCCGAGAACGCCGCGCTGCGCTTCAGCAGCGCACTGTTCGGCTTCACCCTCGGTGACCACGCGATGCTCGAGGCGTCGATGCGCGCGGCCTACGTCGCGCTGAGCTACCAGTTCGTCGGCCGCCACCTCGCCACCGACCCGCGTCTCCTGCCCCAGGCCAACCAGGCGATGGCCCAGGCCCTGGTGCGCGCCGAGGAGCTGATGGAGGCCTTCTGGCGCGGCGCGCAGCAGCGACCGCAGGAACTTCCGATCGGCCTCGAGCCCTTCGCCGGCCGTGTCCCCGGCTTCCAGCCCGTCATGCAGCGCCTGGCCGAGCCCCACGCCGGGCAGCCGCTGAACCTGGAGGAACTCGGCGTGCTCGTGGTGGGCGCGATCTCGGGCACCGTCGGCAACATCCAGGCGGCGGCGAGCAAAGCGCTGCGCGCCCTGCTGCACGACGGTCGCGCCCCGGCCGGCGCCGCGGACCCCACCGCCGACCCGTTGCAGGCTCTGCGCGAGCACGCGCGCAAGCTCGACCCGTCCCACGGCGGCGCCTGCCTGCACCATCAGGCGCTGTGGGCGCGCATCCTGCGGGCCTTGCGCCCGAACCCGCCGGTGCCCTTCCTGCACCGGCGCCTGACGCGGCCGCTGACGCACCAGGGCCGGACCTTCGAGCAGGACGCGATCCTCGTGCTCGACGTCGGCGCCCTCACCGAGGAGGGGCGCGAGGTCAGCGACCATGACGCCGCGGCGGCGCTGTTCGGGCTGTACGGCGACAGCCCGGCGGAACAGGCGATGCACAGCTGCATCGGCCGCTACCTCGCGCAGCCGCTGATCGTCGAGATCGTCCGCCGCGTGCTGCTGCTGCCTGGCGTCGAGGAGGCGCTCGACCCGCAGGACGGCCGCGTGATCGGCCTGCGCACGGCCTGGGGCTTCCGCTGCCTGAGCTACCCGCTCAGCTACCGCCGCGACCGCCGGCTGCGGCAGCAGACCCTGAACGTGTCCATGCGCATCAAGGCGCCGATCGAGGAGCACGCCGCCAAGCTGCGCAAGCTCATCGCCGTGGGCGCACCGCGCATCGAGGCCGTGCTGCGCGAATCGCACCACGTCCACTTCGCGTGGTTCGAGTTCGTCGAGTCCGGCACGCACCTGCTGCTGCACACGGTCTACGACGGCGACTTCGAGTCCTACGTGGAGCATTTCGCGCTCGATGCCGGCGACCTGTTCGACCTGTTGTTCGAGCACATCGAGGATGCCCCGCCGCGTCCGGTTCGCGAGCACCCGCAGGAGTTCGTGGCGTTGATCGCGCGCTACAACCGCCCGCCGGCCGGCGGCTACCTGTTCAGCGCCTACCCGCGCCTCGAGACGCGCGAGATCACCCGTGGCGCGGGAGGCGCGCCGTGAGGCCCCCCGCGATGGCCGGCGCGGCCGGCGCCGCGCTGGACGCCGCAGACATCCAGTCCCTGGTGCTGCAGCCGGCGGGCCTGCCCTGCGTGCGGCACCTGCTGATCGGCTTCGACGACGGCACGGAGGGTGACCCTGCGCAGCCGCCGGTCGCGCGGCGGCACGCGCTCAACCGCCTGCTGCAGCATCGGCCGCCCACGCCGGCCGCGGCCTGCGGCCGCGGTGCCGGCGCGACCCCGGGCGCGGCCCTGGCGCTCACGGCGCACCTGGGCTTCACCCACCGCGGGTTGCAGCGGCTGGGCACCCGGCAGCATCTGCTCGACATCCTGCGTGAGAAGGCGCCGGCATTCTGTGCCGGCGCGGCCGTGCGCGCTCCGCGCTTCCTGGGCGACACCGGCCCGAGCGCGCCGCGCCACTGGCGCGAGGGCTTCGGCCACGAGGTCCTGGAGTGGGTGCTGACGCTGCACGCGGCCGACGTGGCGGCGCTCGAGGAGGCGTCCGCCGGGGTCGCGCGCATGCTCGATGAGCTGGCCCGGGGCGGACGTTCCGCAGACGGCGAGGGCCCGGCCCCGTCCCGGCTGCGCCTGCAGGTGCTGGACGGCGCGCGCCTGCCCCCGCCGCCGGGCGAGGCCGACCCGCAGGCCTTCTACGTCCACTTCGGCTATCGCGACGGGCTGTCCAAGGTGGGCGTGCGCGGCTGGTCGCAGCCACCCCGTGCAGACGCGCCCGGCCTGCGCGAGGCCTCCTGGCACGCGCCGGGGGAGTTCCTGCTCGGCCACGCGCAGGATGGCGGCGCCAACCCCTGGATCCGCCGCGGCCAGGGCGCGCGGCTGCGGGCCCTGCCGCCGGAGGTGGCCGCCTTCTTCCGCAATGCGAGCTTCGGCGTCCTGCGTGACATCGGGCAGGACGTGGATGTGTTCGAGACCTTCGTCGGCGCGGCCGCCGCCCGGCTGCCCGAGCACCTGAAGCGGCAGCTCGGCCCCGACCGGCAGCACCACGCGGCCTACGTCAAGGCCAAGCTGTGCGGGCGCTGGCCCGACGGGCGGCGCTTCGTCGAGGCGCCCTGGCTGCAGCCGCAGGGCGAGGCCCAGGCCGACTTCGACTACGCGCGCGACAGTGAAGGCCAGGGCTGCCCCTTCGGCGCGCACATCCGGCGCATGAACCCGCGCGACAGCGACATCGTCGCCCTGCGCCCGCGCCCGCTGCTGCGCCGCGGCCTGCCCTACGGCCCGGCCGCCTGGGCTGCGCAGGGGGCGCCACCCCGGGTGGAGCGCGGGCTGCTCGGCCTGTTCTTCTGCGCCAGCATCGAGGCCCAGTTCGAGCACCTCGTCGGCCAGTGGGCCGACCGCGTGCCGATGACCCTGCCCGACCGCGGCGACGCAAAGGACCCGCTGGTGGGCCAGCACGAGGACGGCCACGCGCGCTTCGAGATCCCTCTGGAAGGCGGCGCGCACGTCGTCGACGAGGGCTGGCGCCCCTGGACGCGCACGCGCGGCACCGCCTACCTGTACTACCCGGGCCTGCAGGCGCTGACCGGCATCGCGGCAGACGAGCTGTTCGCGCCCGAGACCCCGGCCGACGACGATGAAGCTCGTTCCGCCCGGTGACGACTGCGTGCCGGTGCCGCCACCGGTGACGCAGCAGCCCGACCCGCAGCGCTTCTGCGACCTCGTGCTCACCGGCGGCGTCGCCAGTGGTGTCGTGTACCCCTGGGCCATCATCGAGCTGGCGCGGCATTTCCGCTTCCACAGCATCGCCGGCACCTCCGTCGGCGCGATTGCCGCCTGCCTGGCGGCGGCGGCGGAGTACGGCCGGCGCACCGGCTTTGGCGACAGCTTCGAGGCGATCCGCCGCGTCCCCGCCAGCCTGGCCGAGCCCGTGAGCGCCCGCCCTGGGGAGCCGGACAGCGGCACCGTCACGCGCATGGAATCGCTGTTCCAGCCGGGCCCGCAGGGCCGGCGGCTGTTCGCGCTGGTGCGCGACCTGATCGCGGCCCACTACGCCCCCGGCCCCGGGCGCGCCTGGCGTGGTCTGCGCGTCGTGGCCGGTGCCCTGTGGCGCCACTACCGCGGCCGCGTGCTGCCCTCACTGGCCGCCGCCACCGTGCTGGTCGTGCTCGCGCTCGGGCTCGTGCTGCCGAGCCCGGCTGCGGGGCTGGGCGCCTGGTTCCCCTGGTCGCTGCCGGGGCTGCTGGCGACGGCGGCCTTGCTGCTGCTGTCGGCGGGGGTCCTGCTCGTGCAGGCCCTCTGGCAGGACGTTCGCAAGGGCATCGTCGAGCACCACTACGGCCTGTGCTCGGGGCGGGTGCCCGATGGCGCGGCCGGGGCCGACCGGCCCTCCTTCGTGGAGTGGCTGCACGAGGGCGTGCAGTTCAGCGCCGGGCGCCTGCGGCCGGACCGGCCGCTGACCTTCGAGGACCTGTGGAACGCGCCGGGCGCCCCAGGCCAGGTGGGCGCCGCGGCCGCGGGCGGCGACGGACCGCCGCGGCCGCTGGGCATCGTGCTGCAGATGATGACGACCAACGTCACGCACCGCCGCCCCTACCGCCTGCCGCTGCCCGATGCGGTGACCCGGCTGTTCTACCTCCCGGACGAGTTGAAGCACTTCTTCCCGGAGCAAATCCTCGAGGCCCTGGTCGCCGCCTCGGTGCCCTACCGGCCGCTGGCCCCGGGCGATCCCGAGCCGCCGCCGGAGCTCGAGGACCTTCTGGAACTGCCCGGCGCGCGCATGCCCATCGTCGTCGCCGCGCGCCTGAGCATGAGCTTCCCGCTGCTGTTCTCGGCCGTGCCGCTGTACGCGCTCGACATCGAGAAGGATGCCCGGGACGGCCGGCCCTCGGCGGCCACGCGCGGCACCCCTTTTCGCCGCTGCTGGTTCTCCGACGGCGGCGTGGCGATGAACTTCCCGATCCAGCTCTTCGACGAGGCGCTGCCGCGCTGGCCCACCTTCGGCATCTTCCTCGGCGAGCGCCGGCCGGACAAGGAGGCCGCGGCGCGGCCGCAGGACGCCGTGGAGCTGCCGGCGCACCCGCGTGCCGGCGCGCACGACGGCTGGGCCTGGCTCGAGGGCCACCGCGCAGCCCGCGAGGGCACGGCCGGCACCCTGGCCACCTTGCTCTTCACCATGGTCGACACCGCGCGCAGTTGGCACCACCGCGTCGCGATGATGCAGCCGCACGTGCGCACCCGCGTGGCCCGCCTGCGCCTGCGCAGCGACGAGGGCGACCTGAACATCGTCATGCCGCGCGAGAAGATCCTGAGCATGGCGCACGAGTATGGCACCGAGGCCGGGCGGCGCCTGGCGCGCCAGTTCGTCGGCGCCCCGGGCCAGCCGGCCGAGGCCTGGAGCCAGCACCGCTGGGTGCGGCTGCAGTTGCTGGTCGAGGGCCTGCGCGAGCTGCTGGAAGGCCTGGGCGCCTCGGCCGCGGGCGCCCCGCTGTCCAAGCCGATGGCGCAGGCCGCGAGCGATGCGCAGGTCCGCAACCCGCTGGATGAATCGGAAGGCTTGCCCTGGACGCAAGCGCAGGCGCAGGCGCTGGAGGCCGGGCTCGAGGCGCTGGAGGCCGCCGAGCAGGCGCTCGTCTGCGCGGGCGCCGAGGCTCCGCCCGACCGGCCCACGCCGATGTCGACCTTGCGGCCGCGCGCCCCGATCTGATCCATCTGATACGCTGGCCGCCCGCGAGCTCCCACCCTTGCAGATGCAACTCCAGGACACCGCCGGCTTCTCGCGCGAGAGCCACGCCGCAGGCGTGGTCCTGTTCCGGGAGGGCGAGCCCGGGGGCGCGGCCTACCTGGTCGAATCCGGCTGCGTGGAGATCACCCGCGCCGTGGACGGGCGCGAGCACCGGCTGGAGCTGATGTCCTGTCACGACCTGTTCGGCGAGCTCGCACTGATCGACGGCCTGCCGCGCTCGGCCACCGCCCGCACCGTGGTCCCGACCGTGCTGCTGCGCGTGGAGCGCGCCTACTTCGAGGACCTGCTGCAGCGCTCCGAGCCCATGGTGCAGCACCTGCTGCGCGTGCTGCTCGAACGCCTGCGCAGCGAGCGCGCGCGCTGGGCTGGGGCCGGGGCCGGGGCCGGGGCCGGGGCAGGGGCCAGTGTGCCTGTCGCCGCCGAGCCCGCCGCGGCCCGGGCGTCGGCTGCAGACACCGAGGTCGCGGGCGGCGCCTTGCGCCACCTGATGCTCGCCAGCGACCTGGCCGCCGCCATCGACGCCGACGGCCTGGAGTTGCGCTACCAGCCCATCGTGCACCTGGGCTCGGGCGCGGTGAGCGGCTGCGAGGCCCTGCTGCGCTGGCAGCACCCGCGCCTGGGCTGGATCGGGCCCGACGAGTTCATCCCGATGGCCGAGCGCAGCCGCCTGATCCACCGCGTGGGGCGCTGGGTGCTCGAGCGCGCGCTGCGCGACTGGCCGGCCTTGCGCCGGCGCTGCGCCGCGGCGGCCGGGCAGGCGCCGGTGCTGAGCATCAACCTCTCGGCGCCCGAGTTCTCGGCCCCCGACATCGCGGGCCATATCCTCGACCGCCTGGCGGCGCATGGCGTCGCGCCCGCCGAGCTGCGCATGGAGCTGACCGAGACCGCCGTCGTCGACAACCTGGAGCCCGTGGCGGCGATGGCGGGCAGCCTGCGCGCGGCCGGCGTGGGCCTGGCGCTGGACGACTTCGGCACCGGCTATGCCGGCCTGAGCTACCTGCAGGGCCTGCCTTTCACTTGCCTGAAGATCGACCGCGAGTTTGTGCGCCACCTTCGCGATTCGGACCGCAGCCGCCAGATCGTGCGCGCCTCTCTCGAACTGGCCCGCCCCCTCGGCCTGGGCACCGTGGCCGAGGGCGTCGAGGACGAGGCCACCGGCGCGCTGCTGGCAGAGATGGGCTGCAGTCACGGCCAGGGCTACCTGTATGCCCGGCCCCTGCCGCTGCAGGAGTTCCCGGGCCGGCCAGCCGGCGACCGGGCCTGAGCCTGGCGCAGGGGCGTGCCGATCAGCCCGGCACGCTGCCGTCGTGCATCCAGCGCGCGTGCTGCGGTGCCTTGCGCGTGCGTGCCCACTCCTCGAGCATGGGCCACTTGACCTCGTCGAGCTGGCGGTACATCTCGGGGGTGCCGACGTCGGCGGCCAGCTCCAGGCGGTGGCCATTGGGGTCGAAGAAGTAGATGCTCTTGAAGATCGTGTGGTTCGTCGGGCCGATGACCTCGATGCCCGCAGCCTCGAGCCGGGCCTTGGTCTGCACCAGCTCGTCGACCGTGGCGACCTTCAGCGCCAGGTGCTGCACCCAGGCGGGGGTGTTCTCGTCGCGGCCCATCGGTGGGGAGTTCGGCAGCTCGAAGAAGGCGAGGATGTTGCCGTTGCCGGCGTCCAGGAAGACGTGCATGTAGGGGTCGGGCGCCTTCGTCGACGGGACCTCGTTCTCGGCGATGGCGAGCACGAACTTCATGCCCAGGTGCTGCTCGTACCACTGCACGGTCTCCTTCGCGTCCTTGCAGCGGTAGGCGACGTGGTGGATCTTCTGGATCTGCATGGCGGGCCTCCTCGGGGGCGGGGGTTGCTCGGGCGGCGTTCGTTCAGACGCCTTCGCGCGCGTGCTGCAGCGCCTCGCGCAGCACGGCGATGTCGCCGATGTGGTTGGACAGCAGCAGCACGAGCTTGGCGTTGACGAGCGCGCTCTGCTCGTCGCTCAGGTCGCGGTGGGTGTCGATCAGCAGCTGGTAGAAGTCGTCGCCGGGCGAGAAGTCGCGGTGGTAGCGGCGCCCGGGCTCGTGGAAGTTGGGTTGCGTCTGCAGCGGCATCGCGGGCTCCGGCGGGGTCGTCGGTTGAGGGGCGGGGGGCGGTGGCGCAGGGGACGGGGCTGCTCAGGCGGGCGCGTGGTTCCCGGTGGCGCGCGCCACCGCGGCGCGCACGCGCGCCGCGTCGGGCGCGCGCCAGCGCGCGGCCACGTGCTGGTCGGGCCGCAGCAGGAAGGCGCTGCCGTCGCGCGCGTCGTAGCGCCGGGCCACCAGGCCCTGCGCGTCGTGCAGCACTGTCGCGCCGGCGGGGGCCGCGGCGCCGGGCCGCGGCGTGACGACGAGCAGCTCCACCGGCACGGCGTCGCCGCGCAGCGCCTGCAGGGCCTCCACATCGAGCACCGCCGCATCCTCGGCATACACCATCAGCCGGAAGTGCCCGCCCGCGTGCTCGAGCAGCCATCCGGGGCGGCCCTCGTGCACCACGGGCGCGTCGTCCATCGGCGCGCCGGGCTCCATCGCGCCCTCGAAGGGGGCGTCGGCCGGTGTGTTCAGCGGCGAGTCGACGTAGAAGGAGGGTACCGACAGGCGCCCGGAATTGACCAGCTTGCGCGCGAAGGGGTGCGCGCGCGCGAGCTGCAGCACGGCGTTGCGCAAGGTGCGGCTGGCCGCGCTCTTGGGCGTGATGAAGTCGGTGGAGCGCGTGGAGTTCATCAGGTTCTCGTCCGCCGCCCAGCCGCGCTCGTGCGTGTAGCTCTGGAGCAGCCGCGCCGGGGCCCGGCCGGCGACGACGAGCGCGAGCTTCCAGGCCAGGTTGTCGGCGTCCTGGATGCCGGAGTTCGCCCCGCGCGCGCCGAAGGGCGAGACCTGGTGCGCGGCGTCGCCGGCGAAGAGCACGCGCCCGTGGTCGAAGCGTGCCATGCGCCGGCACTGGAAGGTGTAGACGCTGACCCACTCGAGCTCGAAGGCGCGCTCGTCGCCGAGCATCGCGCGGATGCGCGGGATCACGCGCTCGGGCTTGCGCTCCTCGTCGGGGTCGGCGTCCCAGCCGAGCTGGAAGTCGATGCGCCAGACGTCGTCGGCCTCGCGGTGCAGCAGCACGCTCTGCCCGGGGTGGAAGGGCGGGTCGAACCAGAACCAGCGCTCGGCCGGGAACTGCGCCTTCATCACCACGTCGGCGATGAGGAAGCGGTCCCTGAAGACCTGGCCCTCGATGTCCAGCCCGAGCATGGTGCGCACCGGGCTGCGCGCGCCGTCGCACACCACCAGCCAGTCGGCCTGCAGCGCGTAGTCGCCCTCGGGCGTGCGCACCTGCAGCGTCACGCCGTCGGCACCGGGCTCGACGGCCACGACCTTGTGCCGCCAGCGCATCTCGACGCCGGCGGATTCGCACCGCGCGACCTGGTACTGCTCCAGGTAGTACTGCTGCAGGTTCACCATGCCCGGCCGCTTGTGGCCGGGCTCGGGCAGCAGGTTGAAGTTGAAGACCTCGCCCTCGCCGAAGAAGGTGCGGCCCACGTTCCACGTGACCCCCTTGTCGACGACGGCGTCGCCCACGCCCAGGCGGTCCAGCACTTCGAGTGTGCGCTTGGCGTAGCACAGCCCTCGCGAGCCCACCGAGACGGTCTCGTCGTCGTCCAGCAGCAGCACCGGCAGGCCGTGCAGGCGCAGGTTGATCGCCGCGGCCATGCCCACCGGCCCGGCGCCGACCACGACCACCGGTCGCCGCGCCGGGCCGGCGCCGTCGAGCTCCTGCGGGCGCCGATAGGCGTACTTCGGGTAGGTGAAGGTCTGGTGCATCGTCGTGCGCCTGCGCCCGTTGTCCTGTGCTCAGCCCTCGAGCGTCTCCCACATCTGGCGGTCGCGCTCGGCCGTCCAGATGCGCGGGTCGCGGTGCTGCGTGGCCTCGTCGTAGGCGCGCGTCACATCGAAGGGCATGCAGTGGTCGAAGATCACCCACTGGCCGTACTTCGGCTGCAGGCGCGCGTAGGTCTCGCGGTAGACGGTCTTCAGGTCGCGCCCGGCCGTGGCGCCGGCGCTGACGCTGTCCCACAGGTCGCTGACAAAGGCGCGAGTGACCTCCAGCCCGCGCTGCACCTGCGCCTGCCCCTTCAGAGCCGGTCCGCGGCCGGGCACCAGCGCCAGCGGCTGCAGTTGCGCGATGTTGTCCAGCGTCTGCGGCCAGTCGCGGAAGTAGGCGTCGCCGGCATAGGGCGTGGCGTCGAACTCGACCAGGTCGCCCGACAGCAGCGTGCGCTCGCCCGGCAGCCAGACCACGGTGTCGCCCTTGGTGTGGCCGCGCCCGAGCTGCAGCAGCTGCACCTCGAGCCCGCCCAGCCACAGCGTCATCTTGCCGGTGAAGGTCATCGTCGGCCAGGTCAGCCCGGCGGGCACGGTCTCGACGTTGCGGAACAGGCGCGGGAAGCGGCCGATCTCGCTGGCCTTGTCGGCCTCGCCGCGCTCGACGATCAGGTCGCGCGTGTCCTGGCTGGCCAGGATCTGCTGCAGGCCCTCGGCCCGGTAGGCGCTCGCGCCCAGCACCCGCACCGCGTGGTAGTGCGTCAGCACGACATAGCGGATGGGCTTGTCGGTGACCTCGCGGATGCGGCGGATGACGTCGGCCGCCATGGCCGGCGTGGCCTGGGTGTCGGCCACGAGCACGGCGTCGTCGCCGATGACGATGCCGGTGTTGGGGTCGCCCTCGGCGGTGTAGGCCCAGGCGTGCTCGGACAGTTGCTCGAAGGTGACCTTCTTTTCCTCGAGGTCGGCTTGGCTGGCGAAGGCCTTGGTGTTCATCGTCGGGGGTGTCCTGATGGGGGCGGGCGGCGATCGCTGCCCTTCGTTCCACGCAAGTGTAGACGTCTCGTTGTGTCT
>Ga0164292_10005485_pt1 | contig 10389 bp, 8 predicted proteins | sample GEODES117metaG_FD_111486 | JGI IMG/M metagenome (GOLD analysis project Ga0164292, IMG submission 111486) | Eutrophic lake water microbial communities from Lake Mendota, Wisconsin, USA - GEODES117 metaG | ecosystem: Environmental > Aquatic > Freshwater > Lake | place: USA: Lake Mendota, Wisconsin... | reverse complement strand
CAGTTCTCAGAGAACTGGGGACCGTTCGCCGCAGGATCAATCATCGCTTCCATCCCGATCGTCATCATCTTCCTCAGCCTTCAGCGCTACATCATCAGTGGATTGACTGCAGGTTCCGTCAAGGGATGAGCCCTCGCTACATCTTCAACTCTCTGGTGGTCACTGCCACCGCTCTCGCTCTCATCATCACAACTCCATTGGCTCTGCAATCAAGGGCGAACCAAAGTCAGATCGATGTTCCCCGAACAGGTCTTGATCGCGAGGTGATCTACTTCGTGATGCCAGATCGTTACCGCAATGGCGATCCAAACAACGACCAAGGTCCTGGATATGATCCAACGCATACCGCTTTCTTCCATGGTGGTGATCTCAAGGGTCTGACCGGAAGTTGTGATCCAAAAGATGCCAAGGACGATGGTTTGGTTCGACTCAAGCGATTGGGCTTCACCACCATCTGGCTCACACCCCTTGTGGCGCAGCAACCTCCCACTGAAGGTGGTGCGGGTTATCACGGATATTGGGGGGTGGATTTCCTCAATGTCGAACCTCGCCTTGGCAGCAATCAGGACCTAGAGAGTTTGAGTGCTTGTGCGAAGAAGTTAGGACTGAAGTTGGTGCTCGATGTCGTCACAAACCACACCGGTGACATCGTCTGGTACGAGGGGAGAAGGGCCTACATCCCAGAGAAGTACAAGGAGATCAAGAATCCTGCCTGGCTAAATGACATCAGCAACTATCACAATGTCGGAGATATGCGCAGTTGTTGGAGCGAGGGCTCCTGTATGCGAGATGGTGATTTCTATGGCTTGGATGACTTGGCCACCGAGAAGGAGGTCGTCTACCGAGGATTCGCAGATGTCTACGGTGAGTGGATCAAGAGGTATGGCTTCGTGGGATTCCGAGTCGATACGGCAAGACATCTCGACAACGAGTTCTTCAAGCGTTGGGATCCATTGATTCGTACGAGTGCTACGTCGAGCGGTATCTCTGACTTCACCATCTTCGGTGAGGTATGGGAGACGGTACCGATCGAGTTGATGAACTTCGTGAGGATCAATCAGATCCAAACCGTCCTCGACTTCCCATTCCAGCGAGTTGCCGTGGAGTATGCGGCAGCGAGCTCTGATGGGGAGACGTTACGAAATCTCTTCGAGTATGACGATTACTACACGACTGCGAACTCATCAGCACAGAACTTGGTCACCTTCCTTGGAAATCACGATATGGGTCGGGTGGCGTTCCTGATTGAAGGGAAGAAGAGGAACCCTGATTCGGAGTTGCTTCCTCGAGTCAAGTTGGCCCATGCGCTCCTTTACTTGAGTCGAGGGATACCCGTCGTCTACTACGGCGACGAGGTAGGAATGACCGGCTCCGAGAATGGCAATGATCAGCGTGCCCGGCAGGACATGTTCGCGACCAAGGTGACGATGTGGAAGACAGAGAAGAGGGTTGGAAGTGAACCGATAGGTTCTCGCGACTCCTTCTCACAGCGGTCACATCCCATATCTCGATACTTGGCACGTTTGGCGAAGTTACGAAGCGAATACCCAGCACTTTCAAATGGTCAGATGCAGGTGCGGCTCGCGAAAGGTCCCATCTTCGCTCTCTCAAAGCGGGATCATGATTCATCTCGTGAGTACCTCGTCATCTTCAATAACTCGGCCAAGACCTCAACCGCCCTCATTCCCACTGCGACTCGATCCTCATGGCGAGAGATCTTTGGTAAAGCGAAGGTGAGTACTCGTGGAACTTCTGTGGAGGTAGTCATGCCGCCACTTACTACTCTCGTGCTTGAAGCAAAGCGTGAGATCACGGAGACTCGCATCACCTTAGAAGGTCTGAAGGCGAAAGAGGACTTCTTGACTGGGTTCCAGAAGGTCACAGCTTCGGTGAAGAGCAACGACCTTTCGAGAGCAGAGTTCTTCATCGAAGATGGGTCTTCTTGGCGTTCATTAGGTGTAGATCTCAATCGACCTTTCAATGTCTATGTCGATCCCAATCAATACTCAGGACAAAGGCGAGTGAAAGTTCTCGTCGTTTCATCGAAAGGAGAGCGCTATGAGTCGAAACCGATCACTCTTTCGATCGCCTCACCATGATGGCAGTGAGCTCTATCTGAGTACGAGCTCGCCAGAGTTGGGCGAGCATGTGACCTTTCGTTTCCGCGCTGGTCAAGAGTTTCCGATCAAGGAGGCGGTCCTTCGGATCTATCACGATGGTGAACCACGATTCTTTCCGATGGTGAGATCGGCTGATCTCCTCACGGGACCACGAGAGCAGTGGTGGAGTGTCGATGCCCCGATCATCAATAGGAAGACGAGTTATCGATTCCTCTTGATCGATGGTGACCGCTATCGATGGCTGACTGCACGAGGGGTACAAGATCACGACGTCACTAGCGCAGAGGACTTCCAACTCCTTGCGATGCGGGAATATCCTCGTTGGATCCGACGCTCCGTCTTCTATCAGATCTTCCCCGATCGCTTTGCGACCACGGGTAAGTATCGGAAGGAGAGACCTGATCGCTTCGTCCCAAGGGATTGGGGCGATCTGCCCAAGGGCAGAGACGAGACCACAGGCATCGAGTATTTCGGTGGTGACCTTGATGGTGTGCGAGAGCGGTTGAGCCACATCGAGGAACTGGGAGCGAATGGCATCTACTTCACGCCATTCTTCCCCGCGCGCTCTACCCACCGATACGACGCATCCTCATTCGACCATGTCGATCCACTCTTGGGTGGAGATGAGTCTCTGATCAAACTTCGCACCGCCGCCGAAAAGTCAGGCATCAAGATCATGGGGGACTTGACTACGAATCACTGTGGCGCTGGACATCGGTGGCTCAAGCAGGCCATCAAGGATCGAAAGTCATCTGAGCGAAGTTTCTTCTATTGGGATAAGAGCGTCGAACATGGCTATGAAGGCTGGTGGGGGCTGGCGAGTCTTCCTAAGTTGAACTACAACTCGAAGAGGCTTCGCGAATTGATGTTCGCAGGCAATAAGTCGATCGTGAAGAAGTGGTTACGACCTCCATTCACGATGGCAGGTTGGCGAATCGACGTCGGGAATATGACGGGCAGGTACCGCGGTGAGGACATCAACCAAGAGGTGATCCGTGGCGTTCGGGCTGCGGTCGATGAGGTCAATCCGGATGCTTGGCTCCTTGCCGAGAATGCTGATCACTTCCCAAACGACTTGGATGGTTTTGGCTGGCACGGAACCATGAATTACCAAGGCTTCATGCGACCACTCTGGGGATGGCTCAAGTGGCGGCCAGAGACGCAATATGGATTCTTCGGTGTGCCAGTGGAAGTCCCATCATTCACTGGCGGAGAACTCGTCTCCGCCCTTCGCGGTTTCACTGCCATGATCCCGTGGCGAAACTTCGTCTCATCGATGCTCCTTCTCGATTCACATGACACGGCGCGATTTCGGAATGTCGTAGGTGATGATCGAAAGCGACACCTTGTCGGCATGGGTCTCTTGCTCACCTATCCCGGTGTGCCTTCGATCTTCGCTGGAGATGAGATCGGAATCAAAGGCGCTTGGGGCGAGGATGCAAGGAGGACCATTGATTGGTCCCGAGATGGATGGGATCTCGCCTACTTCGAGGAAGTGAAGCGTCTCGTGAGGATCAGAAGAGAGTCAGATGCTCTCGCCGACGGCGGATTACGTTGGGTCGAAGTCGAAGATGAGTACATCGCCTTCCTCCGCGAGTCCAAGAAGGAGTCGCTGCTCATCGTTGCTGCTCGCAGTGGAGTCAAGATCGATCTGGCTGAGGTTGGTGAAGTCGCCGAGACTCTTTATGGCCCTTCGCTCTCACGAGGACGCTTCTCTTGCGATGGTCCAACGATAGGAATCTACCGTCTTTACTGACCCCTGCGAGCGACTTGAGTGACCTGAGATGACAATCCTCGTTTTGCTACCTAGAGTCAGGAGATGACTTCGCGTTCGATCTTCTGGTTCCGTAAAGACCTTCGCCTCGCAGACAACCCTGCTCTTCTTGCTGCCCTCGCAGAATCGGATGAGGTAATCCCACTCTTCATCATGGATGAGGATGTCGCTTCACGTGCTGGAGCGAATCGCAACGCCAATCTCGTCAATTCGCTCAAATCTCTCGATCAATCACTCGATGGAAACCTCCATGTCATCTCTGGCTCCGTCGTCGATGTACTGCGTAGAGTCCAAGACCATTACAACGCGAGTTCGATCCATTGCCATCAAGAATTCGCACCCTTTGGTGTCAAGGCAGAGGCCGATTGCGCTGCCGCTGGGATCGAATTGAGGATCCTTGGAAGTGGATATGCCGTCGCTCCTGGGCGCGTTCGAAAGGATGATGGGACTCCGTATCGGGTGTACACGCCCTTCTATAGAGCATGGTCTGCGCACGGTTGGCGTGCGCCAGTGGCTTCTCCAAAGGATCCGACGTGGGTCCAGCCAGGTAAGGGGATGAAGGAGATCCCTGATTGGCGAACCGAGATAGATCTTCCACCCACAGGCGAAGCGATGGCGCTCGCTAAGTTCAAGTCTTTCTTGAGCAAGAGCGCAGAAGGCTATAGCGAGAATCGAAACACTCCTGGCATCGAGGGAACTTCACGGCTTAGCCCACATCTTCGCTGGGGAGAGATCCATCCAAGAACGATCTTGGCAAAGCTCGGTTCCTCAAAGGGACACGAAGTCTTCCGTAAGGAGATCGCATGGCGTGAGTTCTATGCCGACGTCCTCCATCACAACCCGCATACCTCTCGTGATTATTACGACGCCAAATTCACCAAGATGCGTTATGACAAGCCAGGTAAGCAGTTCACCGCTTGGTGCGAAGGAAAGACCGGATACCCCTTCGTCGATGCCGCAATGAGGCAGTTGATCACGACAGGATGGATGCACAATCGCACGCGTATGGTCGTTGCCTCTTTCTTGGTCAAGGATCTGCACATCGAGTGGCAACATGGTGAGAGATTCTTCGCCAAGCATCTGATCGACTTCGATGTCGCATCCAATGCCCATGGCTGGCAATGGACCGCAGGTTGTGGCACGGACGCCTCGCCTTACTACCGTGTCTTCAATCCAATCGAACAAGGAAAGCGCTTTGATTCAGAGGGCAGTTACATCAAGAAGTACATCCCTGAGCTTGGTCATCTCGATGGGGATGCGGTGCATGAGCCCTGGGAGACCCTTGATGGCTATTCACATGGATATCCAGAGCGAATCGTCGATCACGCTAAGGAGCGATTGGAATCACTTGCCCGCCTCGAGGAGATCAAGGCGAGCAAGCCATTACCACCTAAGTAACTCTTGCTCGCCTAGAGCAAGAAGTTGGAGAACTGCCAAGGATCGCTCTCGTCGTACTCGCGACTATTCCAACCCTTGAAGAGGTCGTTCTGATTCTTGAGCGGATCCCAATCTGCGGCCTCGGAGTGATAACCACCCCAGTACTTCTCCGCATACCCAAGGACTTCTTGCCACGGCATATCGTCAGGGACGAGAAGGCCGCGATTCGGATTCTTCATCGCCCAGGCAACTGCTGCATAGACCGAAGAGGCGACTTGGACTGTGGTTGCAGATTGGTTCGGCACCAACTTCCTTGAATCATGGATATTGAGAAGCGATCCAGTCCACCACGACTTGTAGGGATGTCCCATCAAGAGGACACCAAGGCGGTCATCGCCCTCAGTGATCTCATCATTCATGATTCGTTGCTTGCTATGCATACGCCATTGACGCATCTCAAGTTCCTTCATCGAGACGATCGCCTCATTCGAAGGACAGTAGGCGTAATGGACGGTAGGTCTGTAGATGGCGCGTTCGCCCTCGCGGACGGTCAGGTGATCGGAGATCGTGAAGGCCTCGCCGTGACGAATAACCATTCCAGCTATCTCGAAGTTCGGTACCCAAGAACGGACCCAGGTCGTCGCTCCTGGTTGTGCGATGCAGATCTGGTTCTTTGGTCCGGTGGGATGCTCAAGGCCTCGAAGCGGCAGCGTCTTCTCGTGCGTTCCCCAGCCAAGCTCTGCCGGCGCTATCCCTTCTTCGTAGAAACCTTCGACCGACCAAGTATTGACGAACTCATCCCATTGCTTCGGATGATTGGTCACCTGGGTATCACGCTCAGCGATGTGGATGACTTTCACACCAAGTCGATGTGCGAGGTCGTTATAGCGCTCTTCGGTAAGAGTGGTTTCTACCTCCCGAGAGACCTTGCCTTCGCTCAATCCACGGGTTGCAATATCGACCAAAGCCTTCTTCACAAGATGAGAGACAAGTCCTGGATTGGCACCATGTTCGACGATTGCAGTCGGACCGGTCGAATTCCAAGTTGATTTCATGGATCGAAGTCGCATGTGACGGTAGTAGAGGGTGCGTTCGATCGGATTCCTATTCGAGCCTCCGAGATAGGGATCCCACTCTTCGACGGAGGTATTGAGATAGAGGACACCATGATCATGGCACCACTGGATGATGACGTTGGCATCTATGTTCCACGCCAAGTCAAGCAGGAAGTCACCAGCAGAGAGGTGCTCTGAGAGCACCTGATCCAGGTTCTCCTCGGTGATCTGCAATTGGGTGAACTTCGCACCCTTCGCAAGGGTGGAAGCGATTCGTTCGCGGTTATCTTGGAAATCGATGATTGTTATCTGTCGCGCTTCGAGAAGGTGTTCTGTCAGAAGCGGCAAAACGCATTGTGAGACTGATCCTGCTCCGAGTACCAACATTTTGTTGGTGAAGGTTGCAGCCAATTAGTGGCCTCCGATTCCGCTCACCTACGGTCAGTGAGCGGTGAAAGGTTAGTCGCGTCAAGGGCGAGGTGCGACCAGTAGGCGATTGATTGACCACTGCGCTTGGCGCTGTACATGGCAAGGTCAGCGCGCTTCAGCAGTTCACCCTTGCCGTCCTCTTCAGCGACGCCGATAGAGGCAGAGATCCTCATCTCACCGACAGCTGTCAGTTGGAAGGGATAGGAGAAGGCGGCCACGATCGAATTGGCGATCTCCTCCTTCGAGCCACCTCCTCGAACGAGGAGTCCGAACTCATCGCCACCGAGTCGAGCGAAAGTCCAATCTCGATCGAAGGTGCGCGAGAGTCGCAGCGCCGCCTGCCTTAGAAGTTCATCCCCTGCCCCATGACCGTAATTGTCATTGATCGGTTTGAAGCCATTGAGGTCTATGAGAATGACAATGTCACCGCGTTCGACCGTGGCGAGTTCCGCGATGAACTTTCTGCGATTGGCCAAGCCGGTCAACTCATCTGTCGTCGCCAAGATAGTCACTTCATTGAGTCTTTGTGCCTCTATGAGTGCGAGTGACATTCGGACAAAAGCAAGAGTGAGAGTTGCGAATGCTGGGATCATCGCACCACTAGGAAGGCGCTCCGGGCGAAGAATCTCGATTGCGATGATCAAGCCACTGCCGACGGCCGCGATAACAGTCGCAAAGAGAGGATGGCTGGATCCCTTGATTCGTTCCGACGTTCTCTGCCATTGGCTATCAGCGAGCAGGATCAGGGCGATCAGCCAGCCGCTATCGATCAAGGATCCGAATCGGTAGCTTCCCGATGATGACTGGATCAGGAAGAGAATGTCGATAAGCGTGAAGAGAGCTAGAGCTACGAAGGTAACTAGATTTCGGGTATCGAGACCTGAGCGGATGATGATGACGAGAACTGTCGCAACAAGAAGAACATCTGCGATCGGATAGAAGTTCTTGAGGAAGAGCTCATAGTCAGAGAGCCCAAGTTCTGCCGCTGTCGCTGTGAGTGCGATGATGGAGAGGAGCGAGGAGATACCTAACGCGATGATCAGGGAATCGAGAAGTTGGATGTGGTTTCCACTGCGAGGATCCTTCAAGGCACTGACGAGGCCAAAGAAGAGGAGGGGATAGAAGAGCAGATAGCCGAGATCGCTCGGCCACTCTGGTAGCGGGTTCTCCATCAAGGCATTCCAACTTGAGATGGTAGAACCAGATGTCCAAGCAAGGATTGCTAGGGCGATCGGTATGCGAGTCGATGATGCGGTCTTCCTCGCGGCGAAGACACTGATCGAGGCGAGTAGTGCGACGAGGTTGAAGAGGAGAAGGTCTCCGATGACCGATATCTCAGGATTGACTAGGCGAACTCCCATGTACGCCAGGAAGACTGGAAAGGCAAGGACTCGAAACAGGGGATAAAGTCGCACCCTTGAGAATAACTCTTGGATGAGTGGGAGAGAAGATGAATTCACAATCACCAGAGCGTCGGGTTCTCGACGGAGAGCTAACGAGACGTGGTGCGATCTGTGCCTTGGCAACCCTGACTCTCGGAGCCCTCGCGGCACCAGCCGTGGCGGCGAGTGGTGTGAAGGTCCTGCGTAATGGTCGCGTCGAGGTCACTCTCGCTCAGAATCCAGCCCTCAAGGAAGTTGGTGGCGTCGTTCGTATTGATGACGTCAGGGGGCGTTCCATAGCTCTGGTCCGCACTGCCAAAGGGCGTAACGGATTCACGGCATTGGATCTTCGCTGTACACACCAAGGCTCAATCGTCGAACAAGATGGCGATGTGTGGAGTTGCCCCAATCATGGCGCAGCTTTTGCCATCAATGGCGATGTCAAGATCGGACCAGCGACAACGCCGTTGCGAAAACTTCGCGTTGCAGCAACTGCTAGAAAAGTCGTGATCTCCTAATCGAGAGAGTTAGATCCGGCAGACGGAGTTGCGAAGCCTGAGATTGCTCTTCACATCGTCCTGTGCGAGCTTGATCAGCTGCGCTTGCGTCTTGACCGTGGTGTCACGCTGTGAGGTCACGGAGGCAAGAGTCTGTTCCGTCTTCAAATAGGTGGAGACGTTCTTCTCATGACGCTCTGCGGCCCTGACATATTGATTGATCTGAATCTGGAGCGCGAGGTATTGGATCGCAAGCACGGTCTGATCCGTGGTCAATTTCCAGGTCCGTCCCAATGAGGCAAGTTCTGCGGCAGTGAGCTGTCGGTCGATGATCGCAGCCTGATACTGGGTCGTCCATGAAGTTGGGATCTCAGCGACACCTGCAGTCTTGGCTTGCGCCAACTTGGCCTCAGCCTCCTTCGTCTTGTCCGCGGCGAGAGTTCGATTGCGCGTCGCATTCTCACCCTCGGTCGTAGCGCGACCCTTATCTACTGGCACCTGTGCTTGCAACGACTTGATCGATGCATCGATCGTCTCGAGGATCTTTGCGTTCGAAGATTCAGTCTCTGCAAGGCTCTTGACTGAAGTCAGATAAGCAGTATTCGCGGAGAGGCAATCCTTGAGTGTCCAACGCAATCTCTTGCCCTTGACGGTGGGATTTTGAGCACAGACATAGGTCTTGCCACCGATCTTCGTACTCTGCCCCGATTTGCTACACGATCCGTTTGCGGATGCTGCAAAACCTGAAGGCGATGCTAGAAGTGAGAAGGTGACCGCCATGAGGCTGGCGGAGGCAATGGATTGGATGCGTCTCATAATGGAAGATGCTAACGGTCGCACTGCTTCATTCCTTGGAAATACTCGGCAGGAACGATGAGAGATTTCTGAGACTCTCTATCTGTAAGGACTCTTATCGCTGCTTAGCTCTCATATTCATCCCGATCTTGCGGACCCAAGGTCGCGGGGCGGCTCTCGCAATAACGCTAATGATTTTGTAATGCCACCCGGGTACCGAGATGGGTTTTCCAGCATTGAGATCTCGCCAAGCGATCGCCGTGACTTCATCAGCGCTCATCCATAGGAAGTTCGGTAGCCCTGACATCTTCATCCGGCCCCGCTGATGGAATTCCGTCCTCGTGAAACCGGGACAGAGAGCCATCACCTTGACCTTGCTCCCTGCAAGTTCGGTATGGAGCGATTCGGAGAGTACAGTGAGGTACGACTTGGCTGCGCTATAGGTTCCACCTGCAATCCAACTCGCGACACTCGAGACATTGATGATCTTCAGCTCTCTATCCCTGACGCTCAAATCCTCACCTTCGGAACTTGAGAGCGCAGCATGGGTAAGGCGTAGAGGTGCGGTCACAAGGACGGAGAGCAACTCCTTCTCATGGTCGAGATGAGACTTAGTGAAACTCTTATTGATGCCGAATCCAGCATTGTTGATCAACACCGAGACTCCTGAACGCACTAACTCCTCCACCGTGAGGATTCCCTGCTCAGTAGAGAGATCAGCGCTCACTATCTCTATCGAGATCGCAGGATGGTCTGCAAGGAGTGCTTCACGGCGTTGGTTGAGGCGGTCGAGATCACGTGCCACGAGCATGAGGTCATATCCCTCACGAGCGAGTAGACGAGCGAAGGACTCTCCGATTCCTGCGCTCGCCCCTGTGACGAGTGCTCTCCTTCGGGTTCCTTCTAGGCTCATGCAGTCGGGTCTTCCTCGCGAATCTTCCATTCCGCACCATACTCCTT
>Ga0164292_10005482_pt1 | contig 10390 bp, 10 predicted proteins | sample GEODES117metaG_FD_111486 | JGI IMG/M metagenome (GOLD analysis project Ga0164292, IMG submission 111486) | Eutrophic lake water microbial communities from Lake Mendota, Wisconsin, USA - GEODES117 metaG | ecosystem: Environmental > Aquatic > Freshwater > Lake | place: USA: Lake Mendota... | reverse complement strand
GGCAGTGGGAACGGTTGGCGGGAGTGGCGCAGGATGGGGGGGCGTCGGAGCTGGCGCGGTGTCATGCGGTGTGGGGACTGGGGATGGGGATGCGGCGGGGTCTTTGTGGCGGTGAGGTGTGCGGGAAGTTGGTGGGGGATGGGAGTGCGCGGGTGCGGGAGCAGGTGGCGAAGGTGATGGGGGATGCGCCGGAGGCGAAGGGGGTGGATGGGGCGCGGCTGGTGGCTTTGTTGGCGGATGAGGCGGGGCCGGTGCGGGTGCAGGCGGCGGTGGCGTTGGGGAAGTTGAAGGTGGCGGGTGCGGTGGGGGGATTGGTGGCGATGGCGGAGCGGGATGGGGCGGATCCGGTGCTGCGGCATGCGGTGGTGATGGGTTTGGCGGGGTGCGCGGGGGTGGGGGAGTTGGCGGGGCTGGCGAAGGCGGAGTCGATGTGGGTGCGGGCGGCGGGGTTGCTGGCGTTGCGGCAGTTGAGGGCGGCGGAGGTGGCGGTGTTTTTGGCGGATGCGGAGCCGCGGTTGGTGGAGGAGGCGGTGCGGGCGATTCATGATGATGCGGGGGTGCCGGAGGCGTGGGGGAAGCTGGCGGGGCTGATGGATGAGAAGCGGGTGTTTTCGGAGATGACTTGGCGACGGGTGATGAATGCGGCGTTTCGGGTGGGTGGGGCGGAGAATGCGTTTCGGGTGCTGGGGTTTGCTTTGGATGAGAAGAGGCCGGTGGAGCTGAGGCAGGCGGCGTTTCAGCATTTGGCGGAGTGGGTGGAGGTGCCGAGGCTGGATCGGGTGGATGGGATGGTGCATGATTTGTCCGAGCGGGATGCGAGTGGGGCGGATGAGGCGGCGCTGGAGTGGGTGGGGGATTTGCTGGCGCTGAAGGATTCGAGTTTGAAGTCGGCGGCGATTTTGATGCTGGTGGCGTTGAAGGTGCCGGTGGCTGCGGAGGCGATGGTGACGATGATTGGGGACCCGTCAGCGCCGGATGCGGTGCGGGCGGAGGCTTTGAAGCTGATGGCGGCGCAGCATGGGGACAAAGCGGAGTTGGATGAGGTGCTGAAGGGGGTATGGAGTGGGAAGGCGCCGGTGGTGTTGAAGGAGGCGGCGCTGGAGGTAACGGCGGAGAGACGTCCGGCTCTGCTGGCGGAGCGGGTGGCGTTTGTGCTGGTGAAGGAGAAGGATTTGGGGTTGCAGCAGAAGGCGCTGGCGTTGGCGGGAAGGTCGAGTGAGGCGGCGATGGCGAAGGTGGTGCAGGAGTGGATGGCGTTGATGCCGAAGGGGAAGGTGCCGATGGAGTTGAGGCTGGATGTGCTGGAGGCGGCGACGGCTTTGGGTGGGTCGGTGCCGGAGTTGCAGGCGGCGGTGGCGGCTTATGAGGCGGCGCGACCTGCACCGGTGATGGGGGCGAATGGCATGCCGGTGATGCCTTTGCCGAAGGAGTTACTCAAGGGGGGCAGTGCGGCGAGGGGCAAGGAGGTGGTGACGAATCACCTTGGAGGGAACTGTCTGGCCTGCCATGTGGTGGAGGCGACGGAGGGGAGCAATGTGGGGCCTCGGTTGACGGGGATTGGGAAGCTGAAGCCGCGGGAGTATTTGCTGGAGGCGCTGCTGCAACCGGGGGCGGTGGTGGCTCCGGGGTATGGGATAGTTTCGGTGACGACGAAGGACGGTAAGTCAGTGTCCGGGACGGTTTTGGCGGAGTCGGCGAAGATGCTGAAGGTGAAGGCGGTGGATGGGGCGGAGATAGAGATCCGGAAGGGGGAGATTGCCGTGCAGACGCCTGCGATTTCAGTGATGCCGCCGATGCTGGGGATCTTGACGAAGGGGGAGGTGCGGGATGTGGTGGCGTATTTGATGTCGCTGACGAAGGTGCCGAAGAAGGTGGTGGAGGAGCATTGAGCATGCACTCCGAAGCTGGAGGGAGCATTGGCTGATCAAGGCTTTTGCATCTCAACCGCGGCAGTTTTCGAAGCGTTGGCCTAGCCTTGTTTGTGATGGGTCAAACGATCAGATTTCGCAGGGGCCTTCGATGTGGTCGAAGAATGAACGAAGGGATGCGATCAATGCCTTCAAATCGTTGCCGGAGGCTGTGCGCCAGACTTGGTCGAGGTCCACATCACCGTAGTCGTGGGCGATGATGTTGCGCATGCCGCGCATTTGGCGGAACGGGAGGCCTGGAAAGAGGGCCTGTGTTTCCGGGGCGAGCCGGTTGGACGCTTCACCGATGATTTCGAAGCGGCGAAGCACGGCGTCCTGTTTTTCCGTGTTCTGCATGAAGGCTGCCTCTGACACGCCTGAGAGGTAGGTCTGGATGACAGACGCAGAGTCGAGGATGTCCTTTAGCAAGCCGTGTTGTTTCTCACTGAGCATACACGGTGATGGGGTCGGCGAGGATGGAGCGGCGGCGGTAGGGATTGCGACTGCGTTCCACCGCTGGGCGGCTGAGGAGATCGACGGCAACGCCAAGCTGCTGTTCAAGGTCTTCTTTCAATCCTCCCATCTCGAAGAGGCCCGCGTTCGCGTGTGGTAAGAACTCGACGAGAAAATCAAAGTCACTGTCGATGCGTGCCTGTCCGGTGGCGCGCGATCCGAACAACTCCATGCGGGCCACTGAATGATGCTGGCAGACAGGGGCAACTGCGGCGCGGAGGCTGGGCAGGTCGAGCTGGTCTGATGGTGACTTCATCGCGGATTGGAGTCTAATCGAAGAGGGAAGGCCGCGCAACTCGGCAAGAATGAGGCAAAGAAGGGTGTGCAGGCTGTGAGCGGGAGCGACTCACTGCTGGGTAGACGACCTGCGGTTTCGCCAGGAACGGGCTATTCGTTCGAGACGCTGTTTCACGTCATCGGTGCCTTTTGCCATGCGTTGCCAGGATGCGGGTTTGAGAGCGATTGCGGTGCTCATGGTGGATAGGTAGTCGTGGAGCGAAGGTGCGGCAACTTGTTCTGTCAGCAAGGCTACGTCGGCTCCGCTCGATATTCGTTTGTGTCAGCGATCAAGGGTCCGCTGAGCACTAGACCGACTCTCGAAATGCTTGTCACCTTGCCCAGCGGCGGAGCGGCCTCATTGGCCGCGTCAGCCGCTTGCCCGTTATTGATTTAATAGCGGGCTGGGCGACTTTCTTGCCACTGAAGCCACTGCGCTCGCCGGATCAAAATGACAATCCTTTCGAGAACCGGTCTAAGAGCAGGAGATGATAGAGATAGAACGCAAAGAATGCGAAAAGGGAGGAGTGGGAAGTGGTGGCGTATTTGATGTCGCTGACGAAGGTGCCGAAGAAGGTGGTGGAGGAGCATTGAGACTGCACTCCGAAGCTGGAGGCGCGGCATTCGCTGGCTGACCGAACTGGGTTTTTTGAATGCGCCCTGGAGCAGTTTAAGAAAAACTGTAGCCGCACCTTTGGGGCGGCGGAGGCGGATCTGGGCCGTCGTCAGCTTGGGACGTATGTACTCATATGCCCCGGCGCTGCCAACGGCCCATCTCCACCTCCGGCGCTCCCAGATCAACGGCCACATCCTTTCTTAAAATGCTCTAACTCTACCCGAATGCTCTTCAGTCTTCCGGATCATCCAGAATGAGTTGAAGGCGTGCAGCGAGTTCGCAGGGCATGACTCGATGAGCGGCAAAGTGGTAACGGCGGTGATGATGTGGTGGCGGACTGGACAGAGCCGCTTTTGCCCTGGAATCTGTAACCTGCTGGATTATGATTCCACTCATGCAAGCCATCACCCTTACTCTACCAGCAGATTCCTTGATTGGTGTCCGTATACCTCGGCGTGATTTGGAGATGGAGTTGCGACGGCGGTTGGCGGCGGCGCTATTCACAGACGGCATCTTGTCAGGTGTCTCAGCATGCCGGATGGCGGGCATGGGTAAGGCTGAATTTCAGCACATGCTGGGTGAGCGCGGTGTCAACCAACCCTTGGCGGCACATGATTTGGAGCAGGACCTGGAAAATTTAGCCGCATGGAAAGCAAGCTGATCATTTCCAATACGACGCCGCTGATCAATTTCGCTGAAATCGGGCGAATTGACGTATTGGAGGCGTTGTTTGGAGACATCACCATTCCTCCGGCAGTTGTGGAGGAATTGACTTCAAAGGCCGACTTGTTTCCTGATGCAGCGCAGGTGCCATCGCTGCCAAAAATCAAGCTAAGGGCTCCTGAGGACCGACTACTTGTCCAAGGTTTGGCCAGCCATGTTCATCGTGGCGAGGCCGAATGTTTGGCTCTGGCTATGGAGCATCCCGGCGCACTGCTTTTGCTGGACGATCTCTGTGCCCGCGAGTTAGCGGCATCAAACAAGCTTTTGTTCACGGGCACTCTCGGGTGTTTGATTCAGGCTAAGGCGGAAGGAATCATTCCAGTCATCAAGCCTCTTCTACAAGACCTGCGAACCAAGTCACGTTTTTGGATTTCAGACGCTTTGGAGTGCGAAGTTTTGAGGAGTGTTAATGAGATCGTTGGATTGGGTTGATCAGAGGGGGCTGGGTGGGGGGAGTTGGAGGTCTTTGATGAGGACTTTGGAGTTGCGGCCGGAGGCTTCGTAGGCGGCGCGGCGGGGGGCGGGGAGGGCGTCGGGGGTGGCGACGGTGTAGCCGAGTTTTTCTTCGAAGAAGCGGAACGCCTGGGTGCTGAGGGCGACGAGGCGATGGCAGCCGCGGGCGCGGGCGGTGTCTTCGGCGAAGGTGACGAGTTTTTGGCCGTGGCCGCGATTTTTGTGGGCGCGGCGGACGAAGAGGCAGGCGAGTTCGCCGGTGCGGATGCCGGTGGCGGGGTCGTCGTAGGTGTGGACGGCGACGGAGGCGATGGGGTTGCCGTCGAGTTCGAGGACGAAGAAGTCGCCGAGTTTTTCGTGGATCTGTTCGCGGGTGCGGGGGACGAGGGCGGCGTCGTCGATGGACTGCTGCATCATGGAGAGCAGGGCGGGGACGTCGGCGGCACTGGCGGCATGGATTTGTTGGTAGTCGTCGGCGTGGATCATGGTGCCGACGCCTTCGTTGCTGAAGAGTTCGGCGAGGAGGGCTTCTTCCTGGCTGCCGTCGACGATGTGGACGCGGGGGACGCCTTCCTGACAGGCGATGCCGCCGTAGCGGAGTTTGGAGAGGAGGTTGATGTCGAGGGTTTCGGTGGGGTGCTTGGCGAGCTGGCGGGCGTCGATGGCGGCGATCTGGGCGATGCGCTGGCCTTCCAGGAAGAGGCCGGATTCGGCGATGAAGATGACTTTGGCGGCGCGGAGGGCGATGGCGACTTCGACGGCGACGGCGTCGGAGTTGAGGCGGAGGGTGGTGCCACGGCCGTCGTAGCCCATGGGCTGGAGGATGGGGATGATGTCGGCTTTGAGCAGGGCCTGGAGGCTTTCGACGTCGACGCGTTCGATGCGGCCAGTGAATTCCTGGTCGACGCCGTTGATGACGCCGGCGGGGTGGACGGCGAGGGCGTTGGAGATGGCGACGGGGATTTCGAGGGCGGTGAGGTCGGCCATGAGGAGGCTGGCCTGGCGGGTGATGGCGGAGACGGCGATGTCCATGCTGGCGGCATCGGTGCGGCCCATGCCGTCGTCACTGGTGAGTTCGACGCCGCGTTCGACGGCGAGGTCGCGGATCTGGGAGCGGGAGCCGTAGACGAGGACGACTTCGATGTTCAGGGATTGGAGGACGGCGACGTCCTGGAGGAGGGCGGAGAAGCTGGGTTGTTTGACGAGGTCGCCATCGATGGAGATGACGAAGACGCGTTGCCTGAACTGGGGGACGTAGCGGAGGATGCCGCGAAGGTCTTCGAAGCGGGGCGGGTGGGTTTTGGAGAGGTCAGGCTGGGACACGGGGGAAGTTCGTGCAATTGGGGGGGGAGACCAAGGGGTTTTTTGGATTGCGGATTGCGGAGGGAGAGAGCGGTCGTTGGTTGGGTGAGACAGGATTGACAGGATTTTTGAGGATTAACAGGAGGGGGATGATGTATGGGAGTGAGTTTTGGACGGCCGAGACGGTAAGGGGGGTTAGTATCTTTGGAGGCGGTGGAGGGGGGTGGGGAGGCCTTCGCTGGTGAAGAGGAGGTGGTAGGTGTCGGGCTGGTAGCAGACGGCTTCCATTTGTTTGGTGAGGGGTGGGTCGATGCGGGTGGGGGTGGCGTCGAGGGCTTGGGCGGTGAGTTGGCCGTCGGGGAGGGTCCACTCGTAGAGGCTGTTGTAGGTGGCGATGACGAGGCGGGTGGCGTCGGTGGAGAGGGAGCCGCCGGTGGTCATGAGGTTGTCGATGGGGCGTTTGCCGGGTTTGTGGAGGAGGGGGAAGTTGAGGGTGGTGATTTTTTCGAGGACCTGGACGGTATCGGGTTGATGGGTGGCGGGGGCGATGTAGAGGGTGGCGGTGCCGAGGAGGGTTTTGGTGAGGATGTGGAGGCGGCCGGTTTTGGGGTGGACGAGGAGGGTTTCGGCGTTGGCGGGGCCGTCGGGGTAGCGGAGGTTCCAGGTGCGGGTGGGGGCGATTTTTTTGGGTTTGGCGTTGGGGGTGAATTCGGGTTCGGGGATTTCGTAGATTTGGATGGAGGGGCGGGCTTTTTTGTTGTCGCCGATGTCTGCGATGAAGAGGGTGGGTTGGGCTTCGGTGTTGGGGCCTGAGGCGAGGTCTTCCCAGTCGATGTTTTTGGCTTTGGTGACGTCAATCTCGGCGAGGGTTTGGCCTTCGGTGTTGAGGGCGTAGAGGGTGGTGGGGCCGCCGGAGTCGTTGAGGGTCCAGAGGAGGTTGGGGGTGCGGAGGCTGGGGGCGAGGCCGGAGCTTTCGTTGATGCGCTGGTCCTCGAGGAGGGCGAGTTGCTCAGAGCGGGCGGGTTTTTCTTCGACGGCCTGGGTGAGGTCGGCGGCGGGGGCTTGGGTGAGCTGCGCGAGGAGGAGGATGAAGAGGGCGAGCCAGCGGCTCGCCCCACGTGAGCAAGGTAAGGGGGCAGTCACTGGGAGGAGCGGGGTGGTTTAACCGAGGGAGCGGGCTTGGCCGGGCTGGATGCGTTTGTAGTGGAGTTGGACGCGGCCGAGGAACCAGCGCCAGCGGGAGCCCGGGCGGCCATTTTCCATGAGGAAGTGGGGGCAGTTTTTGTTGGGGGGGCTGGCGCCGGCGCGGGGCCAGTGGTAGTGGGGGACGACGTTGCTGAGGGGGATCTGGTAGACGTAGGAGATGTAGGCGGCGAGGCGGGCGGTTTTGTCGATGGTGAGGGCGAGGTCGTTGCCTTTGTGCTCACACATTTCGATGCCGATGGAGTAGTTGTTGCCGGGGCCGTCGAAGTCGGCGTGTTCGCCTTGTTCGCGGCAGGGGAGGTGCTGGATGGCGACGTTGTCCTGGACGGTGAAGTGCCAGGTGAGGTAGCCGATGCGGTTGCCGCCTTTGCGCTTGGTGGCGCGGAGGGCGCCGCGTTTGAGGGCGAGGGCGTGGTTGTAGGCGTTGCCGGTGTAGTTTTGGGTGCTGTGGATGGTGATGTACCGGGGCTTCATGGGCCGGAACCAGGAGCGGCCGACGGTGCCGGCGCGGATGAGGTCGGGGCGGAGGTTGACCTCGCGGAGGAGTTGGTCCGGGGTGACGGGGCCGAGGAGTTTGTCGTTGTAGCGGGACTGCCAGGGGGCGGAGGCGGGGCCTGAGCCGTAGCGGTTGCCGGTTCCGGAGCGGCAACCGATGAAGATGACGACGCACGCGAGGAGGAGGGCGGGCAGGGCTTTTTTCATAGACGGGAGGCTTGATATTACACCTCTGCTAATCAAATGCCAGCCGAACCTGACGGGTGCATGAGGTGGAGGTGATCAGGAGGCAGCGGGGGGGAAGGCGTTGCTGAGGAGGGAGAGGAAGCCGCGTTCGGGTGGGGCGACGCCGTCGGGGGAGAGGACTTGGTGGACGAAGTTGTAGGCTTGGAACTGGGCGGGAGAGGTGGTGAAACGCGCGGCGCGATCGAAGATGAAGGCTTTGGTGGCTTCGGTGGAATCGGATGCGGCGCGGGCACGGGGGGCGGCTTTTTGGATGAAGAGGTCTTTGGGAAAGGTCGAGTCCCAACCGAGTTCGGCGATGGTGCGTTCGAGGGCTTCTTATTCGGTTAGCGAAATGTGTGAGTCCGAATAGATGGAGAGGAGCAGGAGGTCGATGACGGCTTCGCGTTGATCTTGGGTCATGGTGAAGAAGATTTACTTGATTACGTTTTCAGGGGAATTTTGGGTGCGAGGGAGGAGGCGGAGGACGATGAGGCCGGTGAGGGTGATGACGAGGAGGGGGGCGAGGCCGATTTTGAGGTTAAGACCGATCCAGGGGAGGTGATCGCCGGCGCGGAGGGCTTTGGAGCTGAGGGTGAGGGCGCTGAAGTATTTGAGGCCGAAGACCCAGCCGCCGTGGAGTCCCATGGAGACCCAGAGCTGGCCGGTGCGGAGTCGGGCGGCGGCGAGGACGCAGCCGACGGCGAAGAGGGTGGCGAATTCGGCGAGGAGGAAGTCGGTGTTTTTGAAGGTGGCGAGGATGGCGCTGAGGGCTTGGAAGCCGGAGGTCCAGGTGACTTCGTTGAGAGGGAGGGACCAGGTTTCGGGGGGGCGCAGGAAGTGGACGAAGGCGAAGAGGGCGGAGGAGAAGAGGAGGGCGGTGATGGGGCGGAGGGTGCGCAGGAGGAGACCGAGGATGGCGCCGCGGAAGAAGAGTTCCTCGAGGATGCCGGCGCCGAGGGCGGCGGTGAGGGGGGCGGCGAGGGCGGTCCAGGCGGGTTCGGGTCGGAGGCGGTAGATGGTGTTTTGGCAGAAGGCCCAGCCGAGGGTGAGGAGGAGGCTGGCGGCGAGGATGAAGCCGAGGAGGTAGTTGGTGAGGCCGGTGCGGGCGGGGGTCCAGGAGGGGATGAGGGAGCGGTTGAGGCCGGTGGAGCGGATGAGGGGGAAGAGGAGGAGAACGGCGCAGATCTGGGTGGCGCGGGAGAAGTAGCGGGAGAAGTCGGCTTTATGGATTTCTTTGAGGAGGCCGGAAGGGGGCTCGGTCTGGGAGGGGTTGAAGGTGGCCAATAACCACTGGCCGCCGCTGACGAGCCAGGGGCTCAGGAGGGCACCGCCGATGAGGACTGCGAACACGTAGAGGGTGAGCTTGAGGAGGTCGTGACTGACAATCGGACGGTTGGAGACTTGCACAGGGGGGATTTTACCTCATTCTGAGGGGTTGCCAGTCAAAGTTCAGATGGCGGCCTGTTCGATTCTTCTTTATACAACACTATGCACAAACATCAGCCGCACGAGTGGCACGAGAATCGGACGAAGGAAGAGGGTGGGGGGAAGATTTACAAGCGGGCGCGCTGGGACTGGCGGGACTGGAAGTTTTCGTTTTTGGTGCCGGAAGTGGAGAGGTGGCAGCCGATTGAGAATCCGGGGATTCCGGAGTTTTTAGAATTGAGAGATGTGTTGTTTCGGAAGTATCAGAGGAAGCGGGTGCCGTTCAAGTTTGTGGAGCAGGTGGATCAGATTTTGAAGGATTTGGGGTATGTGCCGGAGGTGGAGGAAGAGGTGAAGGAGGAGGGTGAGGAAGAGGAGTGGTAGGAGATTTTGGATTGCGGATTGCGGATTGGGGATTGGGGATTGGGGATTGGGGTGGGTCGTAAGGCGCAACTTTTTTGAGGTTGGGGGCGTTTTAAGGGAGATGAAAATGACACTTTTGATGGTTGCTGGTTTGATGGGATGCTTGACGTTGGGGGTTATGGCTGCTGACCCGATTCATTCGATTCCGATTGCGACCCTGGATGGCCAGGAGGGGGCGTTGAAGGCGCATGAGGGGAAGGCGCTGGTGATTGTGAATGTGGCGTCGCAGTGTGGTTACACGGGGCAGTATGCGGGTTTGCAGAAGCTGCAGGAGGCGTTTGCGGGTGAGGGGTTGGTGGTTTTGGGGGTGCCGTGTAACGATTTTGGCGGGCAGGAACCGGGTGGGGCGGCGGAGATCAAGGCGTGTGCCACGGGGTATCAGGCGTCGTTTCCTTTGACGGAGAAGGTGGTCATCAAGGGGGCTGGGAAGCACCCGCTGTTTGAGGCGCTGACGGCTGAGGGTGGTGAGGTGGGATGGAACTTTGAGAAGTTCGTGGTGGGTAAGGATGGGGCGGTGGTGGCACGGTTTGACTCGGGCACGGAGCCGGATGATGCGGCTTTGATCGCGGCGGTGAAGAAGGCGCTGGCGGGGAGTGCGAAGTGACTTCATTTCATCCCGAACTCCGCCATTGGAAGCGGCCCATTCGCCACCTTCATAGCGGTTCCAAGACTCCGCAGCTCTTGCCCAGTATCGTCAAGATACAGGGACTGCGAGCCGCAAAGCCCTGGAACGGAAAGCAAGGCAGCGCCTGAGCCACTTCGAATCGCGGAATTCGGGTTCAGGGTTCTTCGGGCAGGATGACGCGGGCGCCGTGGGGGGCGCCTAGTC
>Ga0164292_10005481_pt1 | contig 10393 bp, 8 predicted proteins | sample GEODES117metaG_FD_111486 | JGI IMG/M metagenome (GOLD analysis project Ga0164292, IMG submission 111486) | Eutrophic lake water microbial communities from Lake Mendota, Wisconsin, USA - GEODES117 metaG | ecosystem: Environmental > Aquatic > Freshwater > Lake | place: USA: Lake Mendota, Wisconsin... | reverse complement strand
TCTTAATGTTCCCGGATCAGATTTGGGTGTTCCCGACAGGGTTTATCCCCTTCCTGGTGGAGACGCATATGCGGATGTCCCTGGTAAAGACCTAGGGGTTCCCGACAGGGTTTATCCCCTTCCTGGTGGGGATGCATATGCGGATGTCCCTGGTAAAGACCTCGGGGTTCCGGACAGAGTCTACCCTCTTCCTGGAGGAGATGTATATGCAGATGTCCCTGGTAAAGACCTCGGGGTTCCAGACAGGGTCTACCCTCTTCCTGGAGGAGATGTATATGCAGATGTCCCTGGATCTGATCTTGGAGCTCCTGATAGAGTTTATCCTATCCCTGGGGGAGATGCATATGCAGATGTCCCTGGATCTGATCTTGGAGCTCCTGATAGAGTTTATCCTATCCCTGGAGGAGATGCATATTCTAACGTACCTGGATCTGATCTTGGAGTTCCGGATAGAATGTATAAAATGGATATAATGGATCAATATGCAAATGTTCCAGGAGGAGATTTGGGAGTTCCCGATAGAGTTTACCCTATCCCTACCGGGGATTTTTATCCAAACTCTGGATCTAATATCTTTGCAGACCAGAATATTGGAAAAGTTTACCCAACCGAGAGCAAAGTGGTTGCTCCTGGTGGAGAACTAAGATCTCCTTCTAATGTATTTGATACCCCTCCCTCTCCCGTGTACAATTCGATAGCTCCTACGTATCAAAGGGGAGAACTTGGAAAAATGTATCCTCCAACCGAAGGGGATTTTATTCCGATGGCTCCTGTCGATTTAGGAAACACAAAAGGAGAAGACAAGTTTAATATAAGTCTTGGAACAGCTAACGGCCCATCACCAGACTCCGGAAATGATTTTGGGACGATCAACCCGATAAACGGAGTAATAGTTCCTAATACGTAAAAATATGAGCAACCCTCACATACACCTTGGAGAAATAGTAGACATCAACGACCCTTTAAAACAGGGAAGAGCAAGAATTAGAGTTTTTGGATTTTTTGATGATCTAGAAATTGAAGACATCCCTTGGGCTGAACAGGTATCAGGTCTTTCTTTTTCTTCTGCGGGGGGGAATGGAAACATCAGTATTCCTAGGGTCGGAGCAACAGTAAACGTTCAGTTTGATGGGTCAAACTATTATAAGTGCTTTTACGAGTTTGAGAAAGAATCTGATCCAGCTCTTCTAGAAGAGATTGCAGATTCATACGAAGGGGCTCAGTCTCTCTGGTATGACGTTGAGGCCGAACCTGGTACGCTAAAGCTTTTTTACACCAAGAAAAAAGGGATGGTTCTTTCACTAGGAGATGCTAAAATTCAGCTAGACACTCAAGATGGTGGTCAGCTTAGAGTTGTAATTGAAATGGGACAAGACCAGATAAGAATGGAAAACAATCAAGTAATTATAAACTCCAATAATATAAAACTTGGAGAATCTGCTGTCGAAGCTATTATAAGAGGAAATACATTCCAGGCATATTTTAACTCGCACACCCACATAGGAAATTTAGGAGCTCCTACAAGCCCTCCCGTTGTTCCTTCCACCCCTAACCATCTTTCCACCATCAGTAAAACTCGATAAGGATGGCTTTGATTCCAAATAAAATATTAACGGATGAAAAAATATCTGAGTTTATAGATCAGACCAATGCGAACGCTAAAAAGATAGTAGGAGAATCCGGTTTTATAATTCCTCCTCCGGATTTACCCGGAGTTGGCATGTTAATTAAATTATGGATCAGACAATCTGAAAAATCTTTCTCTTCATATTTTGTTCCGATTCTTCTAGTAAAAGATGTTTTAAATAATCCCCTAGAAATACCTCAAAAAATTCTTGGTGATGTTGCTTCTTTTGTAAATGATCCTATAAATGAACTTTTGAATCAAACTGTCAATGTAGAAACTAGAGATTCTCTATTCATTCCTATAGAAATTTTATTCAAACAACCTACATCCGCTAATTTTTCAAATCTGGATTCCCTTATTATCAGAGCAGATTCTGAAGGTCTTGTAGAAAACTCAGAGAGTCAAAAATTCCCATATGTTAAAGGCCCAAATAATTCTCCTCCTGGGAACGGCGAGTATTCTATTGATACGGAGGATTTGTCTTCAGCTACATTCCTTTCACTTAGCACAAAAGACTATAACGGGGATAGTCTAGAAAATCTACTCCTCCCTCTAATTCCAGGAGATATCATCTCTCTAGAATTTGATGGGATATCACAGTCTTGGATTATTAAATCTATCCTTAAGAACAATGGATATTATACATTTTCGGTCGAGCCCCAAAATGAATCCAGATTAGAAATTGCAGAAAGCATAGAGGAAAAAACTGTATATGCACAAGTTGCACAAAATTCGTCTACAAGTGGTAAGAATGCTCTAAGATCTCTGATAGTAAAACCAGACGGAACAATAAACTATCCGATTGTTATTGGGGTTTCTGATCTTTTAAAAATTGTTGGCGTGGCAAGTTCTTCTGGAATTCTGAACTCTATCCAGATAAGAATTAAAGATTTTAATTCTCTCCCTGAAGACAGCCCAATCAAGAAAAAAGTTAAGGATCTTGAAGTAAAGAGTGGATGGAATTTTGATGACATCCTAAAAAATATACTTAATGGAAAATATCCGGTATTAAAATACCCAAAAGAGGGGGAGAAAAAAACTTCAAAGTTTAAAGCAAGGGAAGAAATATTAGCATTAGCTAAATTATTTGATCTTTTAGTTAATGACACTTCTGCTTTCTTTAAAATACTTGCAGGATATGCTAAGCTCCTTCTCCTTCCTCTCCAGATAGTAATTGGAACCCTCTCTTCAGTTTTTGAGAGTGTAATACAAAACCCTCTCAGTATTTTTTCTCTCATAGTTAAATTGCTGACTGATCCCATAGGAGCACTGGGAGATCTTATTGCAGAAGCTGTTTTAGAATCGATCCGACCTTATATTGAACCTACACTTAAGCTAGCAAATATTAGCTGGGAAGAAGCTAAGGAGGAGAGAATAAATGGAGATTTGACAGGAAAGGGACTTAAACCACTAGTTAGTGACTTGATTATTGGTAGATTCAAATGTGCAGGTGAGGAGTCAACAGGAGATTCTTCGATTGTGTCTAATATTTCCGGACCTACAGGGTCATCTCAGCAGATAGACTTTACTAACTACACATACTATTTTAAATATGATGGGACAGTTCCGCAAGCTGGGGAAGTTTCCCTAAATTCCTCAGATCTGAATTCCGTTACGTCGATTAAGATAAGTTCATTTGATGCTAACGTGAATTCCACTCTTTCTAGCTTAGTTCAATTGGTTCCCGGATCTGAGATCTCTATACCTCAGGAAAACGATACATGGGTCTATGTGGTAAACCAAAAGATTTCTCCTACAGGAGATTTGTCTTATTTTGTTTATGAAGTCTCTTTAATATATGGGCCGGACCAGAATAACTCAAATACTTCTTTTATTAATTCCTCCAATAGAGCAATTTTATCCACCGGGTCCAACACATCAAATGTTCAGTTCACAACATCAGATCCATTCCTTCAGTGTCTAATTGACAACTATTTACCAATTAAGATTATTGCAGTTTGGGAGTCTCTTAAGGGAATTATCGGAGTAGTTCTTGGTTTTGTCGTAACAATTCCATTCCTTCTAAAAGCAGTTATTGAATCCCTGTTTGGGTCAGACCCGAGTTTTTCAAACCCTGCGGGTTTTATTCTAAAGAATCTAGCAGATCAAAATACCTCGGATGCATTAAGAAATAAAGATGTCACTGACGGAAAAACTCTCGATTTTTTAATGATCAGAACCTCAACGAGTACTCAAGAATTTGTTGACACTTTGATTGGCCAGAATGGCATAGACGTTGTCCTATTTGAACAATCGAAAAAAGATCCTAGACTCTTAGTAATAAAAAAAGAAGATGGATCAACTTTACCCGTAACTCAATTTGCTAGAAATCTTAAAATTTTGCTGGCTATTGGTAAAAGGTACTCTGAAGTTGGATCTTTAAACGGTGAGTCCATTAATGTAACCTATTATAACGGATCAACTTTTGAAGTAATAACTGTTAAGTTAACAAGAGAAGATTTGAATAAATATAGAATCACAAGAGGAGAAACTACAGACAACAGCAATTCTGACGTCATAGCATTCATTAGAGATAATCTCTTTGTAGCTAAAAACAGCATTGGAGGTTAAAGATAGCAAACTAGAACAGATATATACAACAATTCACTTTTTAATCAACACAAATAATGGAAAAAATCTCTTTACTAAAAGAAGAAACAGAAACTTTTAACTGGGAAATCCCCAGTGGACTGACAGTAAACAAAACAATCAAAACTCCTAATCACATTAAGATTTATTCTCACGAAGGATATGCTTCTGCCTTATATTCTCTATATTGCGGAACTAATCCTGGAACTCTAGAATTCTCTAAAGATCTAGAAGAAGGAAAAATCTACAAGTTCAGAATCTCTAATATGACCGAAGACAGCGCTCTTGGGTATACTGGTTCTGGACAAACAATTTTTATCGATCTAAAGAAAGAGAGAAAAGATGCAGTTAGACTAAACATTCAGGGAATTGATTTCAGAGTTTCCCATGAATTTGAAGCAATTGTTAGAGAAATAAATGGAACCTACTATGGTTCGGTAGTTGAGTGCTATGTACAGGGATTAAAAGTAGAATTCTTTGCTCAGATAAAGGAAGCTTCTGTTGCTTATCCAGCAAAAGTTGAATCGGTCAACAAAGGGGGATTTCTGGTTGATATCTCTGGTGTTAAATGTTTCCTTCCCGGATCTCTTGCAGCAGCAAATAAGATTACAGATTTTGAGTCTTATCTAGGAAAAACAATCTATGTTATGATTGATGGGTATGTTGCGCAAAAAGATATATTCGTAGTTTCATACAAGAAGTACCTTAGCAAGATCATGGATCAAAAAATCCAAGAACTTGATCTAACTAAGAAATACAAAGGATGTGTAACTGGTTCTTCTCCTTTTGGACTATTTGTAGAATGGGAAGACGTTTATACTGGACTTATCCACAAGACAGAATTTGAAGATCAAGTTGTTCAAGGGTTTAATTCTGGAGACGAGATAGAATTCTACGTTAAGGAGGTCAAAGAAGATAACAAACTGACTCTAACTTTTGGAGCTCCCGTTGAAAAGACCGTTAAAATCTACGAGATCAAAGAACAAGTAGAAAATGGAACAATTGAGACGATGGCTGCAATCATCAAATATAAGAGAAAAAATGGATGTTTAGTTGAAGTTCCTGAAACTGGAATGATGGCTATGATTCCTCAAGATAAAATAACATCGGATTTCAAAAATGCTAAACCTGGAGACAGAATTGCAATCTTGATCTACGAAGTTGACCCAGTAATGGGAAAAATATTCGCTAAACCTGTAGATGTCTATTAACCTAAATCACTTTGATAGATTACATGCTCTAAACGCATCTGTGATTGGATTTGAATTTGAATTCTTTTCCAACATGGTTCGTGGTAGAATTGTAGAGTCTTTATCAAAGTTATTAGGTAAAAAGGTCATTCTGTCCTCTAAGTATCACTCTAAGATTCCCGTTAATTCTGACACATTTAAGCTAGAGCCTGATTATTCAGGAGGAAGCAAAATGAACGAGCTGATTACTGGTCCTATGCCCTATGCAGAGGCAATGCCTGTTCTAATTAAAGTTCTGAGATGGATAGGGGAAAATGGGTGGACCAATGACAAATGTGCTTTTCAATTCTCGATCAGCTTTGACAAGATGAGGAAAGATGTTGCTACTAGAATGGAAAATCTGGATAAACTTCAGTTTATTCTTGGACTTGACGAAGGAGTAATCTACTCCAAGTTTGGAAACAGAACAAATAACGTTTATGCCAAGTCCATTAAAAAGATCGTTCCGAGAAATAGATTCACCTCTATAGAAGATTTGGTGTCAATAGATCCGAAGATTTTCAAACTTCCGGATGACAAATATTATGGAGCCAACTTTACAAAGCTAAAAGATGGATATATTGAAATTAGATATCTAGGAGGAAGAGATTACCAGAAGAAGATAACCGAAATTAGAGAAATCATCGACTACGTCGTGATTCACCTCTACAATATTCTTAGCGGAAGAACTCAATACTCTCAGAAGGATTTAGAAACACTAAAACAAATGATGAGGGAATATTCTAAGGTCGTGAAGAGTTTCTCTGATCCTAGAGCATTCTTTATGCACTATCCTGATATTCACCTTCTGGTGGATCTAAAAGGTTTTGAAGAAAACATCAAAACTTACTATCCGATGATCAGAGAGAAAATTTTCGACCTGATTGTAGAAGGAGGAGTTAGGCATGGATTCTTTAACTATGATACTTCAACTGGGAGATTCCAGCTAAAGGATGCTAGATGTAGGGATGCTTCCTATATTACAGATATCGATCTCCTTGACTGCGACATTAAAGGGTCTAAACTTTTTAACTGCAATCTATATGGATGCTCGGTTAAAAATTCGCAATTAGAGGAATGTCAGCTGTTCACAGGAAATACTATCTCTAACAGTAAGGTAAAATCCACCTCTGTGGACTATTCTAATCACCTAGACGAGTGTTACATTGACTGTGAAGATAAAATCATAGACTGTGACATTAAAGGAGGAGTAATAAGAAAAGCTGATCTGGGAAGAAATGCTAAAGTTTCCGAAGAAACCGAAAAAGTAAAAGACTTTGAAGAGGTTAGACAAGAAAGATTTATTTCAGACTCAAGACTAAAAGACGTTAATGTCCACTTCAAACCTCAGAAGTTTAGAGATCAAAACTGGACGTATAAAAAATTATACTAATCATGACAGAAGCAGAACTAATTCAAGAGATTAAAGACGACTTATCTGCGTCTTGTTCACTTCCATACAACCTTAACGACCAAGAGATTGTTAGGATTATCAATCGAGCTAAGGCTTGGATGTATGACAACTATCAATATGCTGTAGAGCAGAGATTCTTTGTTCTGGGTTCAACCCTATTTGCTACGCAAGAGTTCCTAAGAACCAGACAAATCCAGCTACCTGAAAAGATAGTAACAGTATTTGATGTTAGAGAAGCAAATAATCCTGGAATTTCAGGAAATCCGGATAGAGACTTTGGAAGCTCAAAACTTCTTGGCTCAGAGCTTTTGCTTTCTCCTTTTATGGGGGATAACCTAGTTTACAGAACAGTAATGTACTCTTATTTTGATCTGGCTAAAGCCTATTTGCTAGAAACATTTGCTTTCAGATGGAACAAGAACACCAAGAAGCTTACCATCTTAGGTAGAAATCCAGCAGGATCTCCAAACAACGTCGGAACCGGGCCAAACAATTATGTTAAGTCCGTAGCAGTTAGCTGCTTTGTTGCAATCGAAGATTATGAACTTTTTGACGACGAACTTTTCTCTAGATACTGCAGAGCAAAAGCAAAGCAGAGTTTGGCTAGAGTTATTAGTGCATTCAATTATAATCTTCCTGGCGGGGTCCAAGTTAATTCAGCGGATCTAAAAGCAATGGGAGATGTAGAAATGCAAGAAGTGATGGACATGATTAACGGTGAAAACACCCCATCTTACTTCCTACAGTGGAATTAATCTTCTTTATTTTTCCATCCTTTTATTGACGGATATATATCGGAAACTAGAAGTTTCCAATGATAGAAATTTACAACAGAGATCCCGGAGATTATGGCTACAAGAGTGACGTTCTTGAGACCACTGACCCTATTGAAATTTGCATTGGGCAATTAAAAATGCTCCTTTTAACAAATAAAGGGGAAGTTTTGGGTGATCCCGGATTTGGAATCGGACTAGACGACTTAGTTTTTAATCTGGAACTTTCTGAAACCTCTATTCAGAAAGAAATAAATTTCCAAATCCAAACTTACTGCACTCTCTTTTATGATCTGGGAGGATATTTTAAATTGGAATTTTTTCAAGGAACACTTAGAGATATAGCAAATTTATATTTCTTTATCCCTGGATATTCGAATCTGAGTCCAGCAGTATCACTTCAAGTAACATAATAAATAGGAATGAATAATATTTTTCAGAAAAATAATATCCTGATTAGAGGTCTTTTAAATACGACCTATAATTTTTTACAGACAACTTATAACCAGACTAGAAACGTCTTCACCACTGCATCTGCATGGGGACAAATTCTATTTGTTTTGGAGAACTTGTCTCAGCTTATCCTTTATTTTATTGAGGACTCGATCACGGAATTAAATATCTATGAGGCAACAAGAGATTACTCGATTCGAAGTTTGGCTAGAATCTCAGGGTATGACCCTGCTAGATCTATGGCGGCCCAAGGAGAAATTGCAGTTTCTTGGAATTTGACAACAACTTCTCAGGTTGGAGGAGGAGCAGTCATTATCCCAGAAAATACTAGAATCCAGTGTCAACAAAATGGACTCCCATATACCATAGTAATTAATGGACCAAGAGTAAAAATTCCGCTAGTTAGAGAAAATGTCACAAAGTTCAAAATAGTACAAGGAGCTTTCTCCACCACCACTTTTACTGGTCTTGGTACAGCTCTGCAGAGTTTTAATGTTCCTGTAAAGGGGGGAGTTTATGTTGACCAATTCTATGTTGAAATTTATGTGAACGATAATAAATGGAAGAGATACGATTCACTCTATGACATTCCTTTGGAAGGGGAGGGATACCTTTCTAAGTCTGGGATCAGTGAAGGAATTGACATCTATTTTGGAAACTCTAATTTCGGTAAAGTTCCTCAGCCGGGCTCGTACATCAAAGTTAACTACCTTTTAACTGCAGGATTCTTAGGAAATATCAGGTCCACTGCAACATCTAAAATTACATATAAGTTCCTAGATCAAGGAACTGATTTATTTGGCAACGAAGTAAATTTGAATGACTTCCTCCAGATAGTTAATACCGTCGATCCTTCATTTGGATCGGATTCTGAACCTATTAATGTTACTAGATTAGCAGCTCCAAGAACCAGTAGAGCTTTCGTATTTGCAAATGCCGCAAACTATGAAATTTATCTGCAAAGATTTAACATTTTTTCTCAGATCCAGGCATTCTCTACTTTTGACGATGAGTATCTGGATGATGACAACGTTGTTTACCTTTACTTAGTTCCGGATGTGACATTAGGTCTTGGATCAAACGAGGACTATTTCAGCATTCCTCTTTCCTCTTTCCTCCTTACGCAGCCCCAAAAGCTTGCCATCTTGAATCTGATCGAAGACTCCGGATCGATGATTGCCACAACAGTTGTTAAAATTATAGAACCTAAGATTTCTAGATTTGTAGGAAATGCTATTATAACAGTCTTTGAAGGATTTGACCCTTCTATCCTTAAGGACACTATTCAATCTACGATTTCTGAATACTTCATTAACCTGAAGAGAAGAGATAAGATCCCAAAATCTGACATGATCGCTTTAATTGAGTCCATCCCTGGGATAGACTCTGTTTCTTTTTACTTTGTCGGACAAGCCAACGAAGCTTATCACGCTACGGTCGATGTTCTTCCTAACGTTAGCACCAGCGAGCTAAATACTAATATTGGATTTGACGATTTTGGAGATATAATTATTGGAAGAGGAGAGCTAGTAGTTATTAGAGGGGGATGGAACGATAGATACGGAAACTTCTACGAGGTAGGAATAGTTCCTGGAAAACCATCCGCTTTGAATATCTCAGTTAAAGGAATAGTTCCGGTCAATTATCTTTCTGAACTAAGCGCTGAAACCAAAGCACAATTAATAGCTTCAAATAAATAAGAATATGCCATTAGATTATTCCCCATATTTTCCACCAGAAGGTAAAAATGCTTACACTAATTTACCAGTAGTTCCTTCTAGCAACTCAACTTCTAATACTGCTAGTGGGCTAAAATATAAGACATTTACCACCAGCTTTGATACTGTTAGTGACACCTATTCAACTCCAGATTTAGCTTCAATCAGATCGTATAATCTTGGTTGCACTGGATATAGAATGATTTTAGTTTCCTCTGCTGGCAACTATAAGTATGCCCCATGTCAAACCAATCAAGAGTATATTGACATCGTAAGTCAAATACCAAAGGGAGATATGAAGAGAAGATATTATCTATTTGATCAGACAGAAAACGTCTTTGACGTAACTGATTCTATTAACGACAATGCCTATAGCGGATTCGATTATAAGGATCAGATCTTTCCTAGAACTCTCTCTAATTTGATCTATGCAAATCCTCAAAAAATTCCAATTTTGGATAAGTTCCAAAGGGTAGTTTTTGCTCTGATTGAAACAGTAAAAGAAATAAAAAACTATTTTAACTATACAGTTCCTTTTAATAACAGAAGAGTTTTCTAAAGATGGCTAATCTACACTTAAGATTTTTTGA
>Ga0164292_10005480_pt1 | contig 10395 bp, 5 predicted proteins | sample GEODES117metaG_FD_111486 | JGI IMG/M metagenome (GOLD analysis project Ga0164292, IMG submission 111486) | Eutrophic lake water microbial communities from Lake Mendota, Wisconsin, USA - GEODES117 metaG | ecosystem: Environmental > Aquatic > Freshwater > Lake | place: USA: Lake Mendota, Wisconsin... | reverse complement strand
GATGGAGTACCTGTTGATAATGGAGATGGAGTACCTGTTGATAATGGTGATGGAGTACCTGTTGATAATGGAGATGGAGTACCTGTTGATAATGGTGATGGAGTACCTGTTGATAATGGAGATGGAGTACCTGTTGATACTGGAGATGGAGTACCTGTTGATACAGGAGATGGCGTATCAGTTGAGTTAGGTGAAATTAATGAACTTATTGATGGGTTATATACATTGGATACGGATATACTCGCATTTGATCCATCTAATAATGTTGTTGCAGAAAGTGATGATACTACATTTAAAAATCCTTCTGGTGGAATAACTATATCTAATGGATCAGATACATTCATAATTGTTTGTACTGGTGGTGGATACATTTGATAAAGTTGACTCGATCTATCTAAATAAAATGGAACAAATAAATTTAAATTATTACTCAATATATTTGTTGGATTACCAAAATAATCTTTGTCAAGTGATACAATCTTTTCATTTTCTTTAGTAGGTGTAATATTTGAAAATGCAATTGGATATTGATTAGATGGGTTATCTAAGATTTGTTTCATAAATTCAATAATTGTATTTGTGAATAATCCATATTCACAAATATTAGATGGCGGAACTAATCCAGATGGATCTTTTGATGGAATTTGACATGATTGAATTAATAATTTACTAGCATTTTGATAATCAGTTGGGGTATTATTAAGAATGTCATAATGGTTATTGATATCAGGTGAAATAAGTTTTAATTTTTCTGAACGAATCATATGAAGTTGAAATGCTAAATTATTAATTTCTAAATTTAACGAAACATTATTTGTATTTGTATTTGTAATATTTTGAATGTAGAAAATATATATTAATGAATTCATTATAAAGTATACAAAAGCATCCATCTTTTCTTTTAATAATAATTGATGACGATTACCTTCTAATAAACCATTTTGTTCATAAACAGAACATATTAATAAAATACTCAATTCCAACGTGTATCTTACTAATATTTCATTCTGTATCCAAAAAAACATAAATTCTGTAATTAAGCCTTGTTCAATTGATGATTTATTGTTTAATACATAATCTTTAATTAAAAATGGTTTTGTTTTCATATCTTGATTTCTAAATTCATCTAATTTCAATAAATCATTTTTTAATACATCTAATAATACAGGAGTATTATTTTGTAATGTATCTAAATTCCATAAAATAGAATATAATCTATTTGACAAATCATCAAATTGTTTTACTGGTTGGGGTGCATCAGTAAACTTTTCAACCATTTGATTTTGATACTTTTTATTTTTTATTATATAGATCATAGCAATAACAATTAATATAACTATTACGATAATCAATATAGTTTCTTTGGTATTACTAGACATTTAATAGTTTATTATTGTAAAAGAAAAATAAAATCAAAATTTTTTCTAAAAAGTTGTAAAAAAATGAAAAAAATGTTAATTTTTTATGAATTATATTTGCTCCTTTTTTTTTTGGGAGCAAATATATTTTCTTGGAAAACTTTTTTGAAAGCAAAAAAAAACTACACTCAGGAGATAAACAGCATCAAAATTTTTTATTTTTTATTTTTTTTGTGTTTTTTATTTTTTTTTGCAAGCTTGAAAAAAAAATGAAATGCTAACGTTTTTTGTGCATTTCAAGTCCTTAAAAACTATAACCCCGACCTTAATTTTCAAAAATAAAATTAACGATATGTTTGGGTTTAAGTGCCCGATGTTTTGTACCCCATGCTAACTTTTCTTAGTTTTTTATGATGCATAATAACTTATAAATTTTAATAATAAATGGTACTTAATATGCCCTTAATTTTTTCAAAAAAAACTATCGAACGGTTTAGGGTTAACTCTCGAAGAAAGGGATATCATGCTAACTGTTAGCATTGAAATGCTAACAAATGTTAACACCGGGTTTTTAATTTTTTTAAGCATAGTATGTCTTAAAAATATATAATCATTTTTTTAAAGACATTTTATTTGGACCCTTCAACATTATTTAATTAAATACAAATCGTTCGTTAATTTTTCTTTTTATTAAATTAAATATAAAAAATAATTTTAGTAATATATAAAATGTTCACATGTAATATATGCAATTTTTCAACTACTACCAATTCAAATTTGAAAATACATTGTAAAACAAAAAAACATATTACAAATGAAATGATTTATAAAAAAAATAATAAATTATTCGCTTGTGATAAATGTAATTTACAATATACTCATAAAAGTAGTCTTTCTAGACATATAAAAAAATGTGGTATTACTGTTAATAATGAAATAAAATACGAATTTGAAATCCAGCATCTAAAAAATCAGTTAGAAATTCAACAACTTAAACATGAACTTGAAATAACAAAAAATAATTTAAATGTAACAACTAATAACAATAATAATTTGAATTTGAATGTTAATACTGTTAATAATAATATAAAAGTCTCAAAATTACAATACTTGAATCTAAACTTTAGTAATGTTATTGATATTCACACTTTTACAAACAATTATAAAGATAAATATGGACTTAGTAATGATCAAACCCAAGTTTTATTAGAAAACTATCAAAATGATGGTATTAATAGTTGTATATCATCATTGGTTTATTATCTTAAAAAAAGTGCAATTAAACAATACAAAGAATTAAAGGGTCATGATATAGCAATGAATGATGTTATATTACCTTTTATACTAAGTGATAAATCATTGAGAGAACATTTTGAAAAATCTGTTAAAGGTAACTGGAATAAAACTACCATGATTGATAATATAAAGAGAATTGTTTCAATTACTAATGATCAAGTATTTGAACACCATAAACAGCATATGATGTTTAATAGTTCACAAAGAAAAAGAATTATTAATGGTATTCTTAAAGAATCTGCATATTCTATATTAACTCATATTAAGAATCCTGATTTTTATAAAATTAAAAATGCTGAAGTTGGTAATGATGATGAAAAAAATAAAAGTGATTTACCTATTGAGAATAAACCTATAGAAACCAGTAGTATAAATTATGCGATTGTAGTTGATGATGAAGAATCTTCTTCAGATGATGATTGTGATTATGATAGTTTATATGATGATGAAGATGAAGATTGATTTTGTTTTTGATCAAAAAATAATATTAAATTATTGTATATTATAATATACAATAAAATATAGTATACATAAAATGCATGTATGTAAACAGTGTAATTATTTTGCTAAATCAAATTGTAATTATAAAATTCATCTAAAATCAAAAAAACATATTACATTAACAGAAATTTATAATAAAGATTCCAATGAAATTATTTCTTTACCTCAAGAAGTATCTAAATTTATATGTGAAAATTGTAATTCTTCTTATGTATATAAAAGAAATTTAACAAGACATCAAAAAACATGTACAAAAACATATGATTTTAAACCTTTATCAAATTATGAATTAGAGCTATTATTAAAAATTTTACAAATTAAAAATTTACAATTAAAATGAAAAAAAGTTTAAAAATGTTATTTTTTTATGAAATATATTTGCTCCTTTTTTTTTGGGAGCAAATATTTTTTCTTGGAAAACTTTTTAGAAAGCAAAAAAAAATTACACTCAGGAGATAAACAGCATCAAAAATTTTTTAAAAAATTATTTTTTCATTTTTTTTTCTATTTTTTAATATTTTTCTAAAAAAGTGTAATGCTAACTTTTTTAGTGCATGCTTGATTATTAAAAAATATAACTCCGACCTTAATTTTTTTATTGATTTCAAAAAAAAATTAACGATACATTTGGGTTTAAGTATATGATGTTTAGTACCCCATGCTAACTATGCTAACAAAAATTAAGGGCTTAATAGTCCATTATTTTTACGATAATTGGTACTATAAAATCCTTAATTTTATTAAGACAAAATTAACGATACATTTAGGGTTAACTCACAAAGAAAGGGATAGGATGCTAACCGTTAGCATCAGTTAGCATGGTCATTTTAAGTTATTATGCAAAAATAAAATCAAATAATATTTTTCAAATAAAAAATCGGTGTTTTAAATAAATAAAGGTGTAATATGGATGTTCTAGATAGAACTATTGTAAATATATTTAATTTACCCGATTTATTTACATATAAAATACCAACGTATGACGATGTTTTTGGTGTTTTTGTTACTGTTCATCGTTTCAAAAAACTACAGGATTGGCCGGAGGATATACATGGATGTATTGGTTATTGGGATCCTCAATATAAAACATTACAATCACAAATGATTTATGATAAAATAATGTCTGTATCAAAAGATGCTATGTTTAATGATAGTCGTAGATCATATTTTCCGTCAATTGAAAATGACCCTCTATCTAGAATAGAAATCAGTTTGATGAAACAGCCTTTATATAAAATTAATACAGAAGGTATAATAGATGATCTGAGTATAAAATTTGATAATAATAAATATGGTTTGATAGTCGATGACTTAAAAGGACATCGTGCAACATATTTACCTAAAGTATTTAAAAATATTGATTGGAAAAATATTAAAAAAAGTATTGAATCTAAGGCAGGTGTAATGTCTAGTACAAATATATATTATGCATATAAAACAAAATCATTAGATAAGGATATATTAGGCTTATTTTTTGATCATGCATTTCCAGATAAAATTCAAAACTATCCTAAAAGAATGCTTCAATTATTTCAAAAAATGGTCGATCAAAATATAAATGGATCCCAAATACCTTTTATTATTAATGAGAATGGTAAGGTTATTAGTAATCAAAGTGAAGTAATTAGGAATTCTTCAGTTATATCAGTTTATATGTATAATAAAAAAAGAAAACTTAATAAAACACTCAGAAACTATTTTAGTATGGCTTTAGTACAAAGTCAAAATGAACAAGAAATAGCCAATATTTTAACATTATTTTTACAAATTGGAGAAGATATGAAAGGTTATGATGAATATGTTGCTAGAATATATAAAAAAATAAAACTAGGAGGTGGTGATAAAGTTTTTGAAAGACCTCAAATACTAATTACTTTAATAAAATATTATTCCAAAATGGTTATGACTAGTGAATTAAAAAAAATAGTTAATCTAGCATTGTTAGATTTTGCATCAATCTCAAATAATTTGAGAATGTCTTTAGATGATGTATTTATGTTAAATTGGTACAGTAAATTATTAAAAGAGATATTATTAGTTGGAATTATTAATGAAAATAGTAAAATTATTTATGAATATGTGATTGTTTTAATGAATGCTTTCTTAAATATATATCGTTCAAATCAAAATATTGATAATAAAATAGAAACTAATTATTTAGCAGTGTCATTTGAAGGAATGATGTCATTGATATATATTTTAGTAAAATTAAATAAAAATGAATATTTAGAAGGTGTTTCATTAATATTTAGATTATTTGTAGGTTTAATGAAAAAATATGATCCTATAACAGGTGTTTTTAAATTTTTATCAGGAGATTCTAGATTAGATATAACATGTCATGTATTATGTGGTTTTATTGTTGTTTAATAAAAGAATCAAACGATTTATATTTTTATCAAAATATTTAAAATTATTATTTTATAAAGTTAATTTGAATTTAACTGAATATACAATAATAGATATAAGCATAATTATTCCAAAATACAAAGGTTTCTTTTATGATTTTTGAACAGTAATATTGATTGAATCGTAATTATTATTGAAACTTGAATAACCTGGATAATTATTATAATTTTTTTAATTTGTTGTTTTACCATATTCGATTAATGGTATCGTTATGATTGATGTAAGTATAAAAACATTTTTAATTTTAAAGATCTAGATTAGTTTGTTTCGAATTTTTATAAAATTGATTTTTTTATTTAATAAAATATTATTTAATGTTAAAAATTAAATATGGAAGAAATAATATTAAGATATAACATAAATATTTATGAAAAAGTAACTGATCTGTTAAATTCAGGTAAAATAGTTGATGAATTCGATTTCAAAAATGATTTGCATAAAATATTTGAATGGTTTTCATGTATAAAACTTACACAAGAATTTAACTCACCTTATTATGAATACAATGATATTCCTCCTGAATTTAAAGAAGATAAATGTATGTCTCGATATGATACTGGAATAGATGCATGTAATTTAATTGACACAATTGTTCAATGTAAATTGCGTCAAGAATCATTAACTTGGAAAGAATGCTCTACATTTTTTGGAAGTGTTATGTATCGTAATGAAGAAGACAAACTTGCTTTAAGATGGAATAATCTTATTATTACTAGAAATCAAGAATCAACATTATCAAATCATTTAAGTGAAAAATTAAAAATTAAATTATTTAGTGATAAGGCATATCCTAGAACAGAACTTATTTCATATTGTAAAAATCTAATTGAAAATCCACCTGTGTACCCTGTACAAGTAAAAGAAGATTATACAATTAGAGATTATCAAAAAGAATGTATAGATCTGGTTAAGAATATGGATAATATTAAAAATTTAATAATTAGTTTACCAACTGGAACTGGTAAAAACTTTATTATTACACATAGTTTAATAGATGACAAAAGATATCTTATTATGGTTCCTAGAATTATACTAATGGAACAGATTAAACATGAAATTATTAAATTTAATCCAAAGATGGAAAAACATATTCAATTGATTGGTGATTCAAATAATAAATTTAATAATATGAAAAAAATAACAATTTGTATATTTAATAGTGTTGATATTATTGAAGAACATATTGAAACTTTTGATAAAATAATTATCGATGAAGCCCATCACATTATCAAACCTACAATTTATATTAAGGAAGATGAAGAAGAATATGATGAAGAGGATGAAGATGAAAATGATGATGAAGATGAAAATGAAGAAGATGAAGATGACAAAGATGATGAAAATACATCATTTATAACAAAAATCAAAAGTTTTCAAAAGTATAATAACAATGTTTATTTATCTGCAACAATTGATGAACATCCTGGTTTTATTTATTACAAAAAGGATATTCGTGACATGATTAACAACGGTTATTTATGTGATTATGTAGTAAATATTCCTATTTTTAGTGAAGATCCTACAAATTATAATATTTGTAATTATTTGATCAATAATTATCGAAAAATTATAATTTATTGTAATTCACAAAAAGAAGGTATTGCGATTAATAAATTAATGAATCAAATTCAAAATAATTGTAGCGATTATATTGATTGTAAGATTAATAGACGAAAACGAAATGAGATCATAGATAAATATAAAAATGGTGATTTACCTTTTCTAGTTAATGTGAAAATTTTAGTTGAAGGATTTGATGCACCTGTAACTAAAGGTGTCTGTTTTATGCATTTACCAAACTCAAAAACATCATCAATTCAAATTATTGGTCGTGCTTTAAGATTACATCCTACTAAAACAATTGCAAATATAATTTTACCATTTTCTGCAAACAATGAAGATAAAACAATAAATAACTTTTTAAGAATCATTGCAAAAAATGATTCTAGATATTTAAAATCCTATCATGAAAAGAAAGTAGGTGGTTATATTTCAGTTGATATGATTAATGAAAATAATGAAAATGATGAAAAAATAAATAATGATATATTGCATAAATATGACTTGATTTATAATAGTTTTGGAACATTAACAAATAATACTGAAGTATGGAATATAAAATTTGAAGAGTTGAAACAATATATTGATACTAATGATAAAAGACCATCCGATAATGATCCTGATAAAAAAATCAAAAAAATGGGAATATGGGTAAACCAACAAAGATATTTTTATAAAAAAAAAATTAGAATAATGACTAATGTTGATATTTATGATATTTGGTATAAATTTATTAATGATGATAAATACAAAAAATATTTCTTATCATACAAAGAAAATTGGATTAAAAATTTTAAGGAAGTCAAACAATATATTGATATAAATAATAAAAGACCATCTTCAACTGATAATGACAAACATGTAAAATCAATGGGATTTTGGGTTTTATTACAAATTCAAAATTATTCATTGAAAACAAAAATTATGACAGACATAGATATTTATGAAATATGGAAAAATTTCATAAATGATAATAAATATAAAGAGTATTTTTTGGATAGAACTACAGTTTGGTTCAATACTTTTAATGAAGTAAAAAAATATATTGATACTAATGGTAAACGACCATCAAAACAATCTAAAGATAAAGATACTAAGAGTTTAGGTTTATGGATATCAAATCAGACAAATAAATATAAAATTAAATCAGAAATAATGAAAAATGATCATATTTATGATGAATGGACTAATTTTATTACTAATGATAAATATAAAGAACATTTCTTATCATTTGAAGAAGAATGGATAAATATGCTAAATATTGTTACAAAATATTTAGATGATAATGGTAAGAGACCACCCCCAAATAGTATTGATCCAACAGTAAAAAAATTAGAACGATGGATTGGCTTTCAAATAAATAAATATAAAAATAAAACTGATATTATGAAGATCGATTATTATTATAAAATATGGACTAAATTTATGAATGCAAATAGTCAACATTTCAAAAGACTTTTAGAAAAATAAAAAATAAATTTAATGTTTCTAGGTTATGAACCTGGTAATGATCTTATATCAAAAACATTAGTACCGCGTGCAAGTGTTGATCTTGCTTGGATTAAAATCCACTAGTTCTTAAGACTAGCACCTTTACCGTTCGGTCAACGCGGCATATGACTTTTTTAAAGAAAGTCTAAACTTTTTGCTTTATCTGGTAATCGAAACCAGGCCACTACCTTGGAAGGGTAATATTCTACCATTAAACTAATAAAGCGGTACTCCTAGCAAGAATTGAACTTGCCCTTTGAGATTAGAAGTCACACGTGCGATCCAATACACTATAGGAGCCTAATTGCTAACAACTTTTTTTTATTCTTAATATTTGAGAGATTTTTGCTGTAAGTTGTTTTTTATCGCCGATGCAAGGAGTCGAACCTTGGTCTATCGGTTAACAGCCGATTATTCTAACCGTTGAACTACAAAGGCTTGTGCTCACAGATTTTCATCTGCTCGCTATATTTATACTATCGAGGGATTTTCTTATATTGATTTTTTTAAATTTTTATTTTATTTTAATTTTTTAAATGAACACAAAAACACATATTATTTAATTTTTTATTTTTTTAAACATAAATACAAAACACCTAACACTAAAAAAATTGTTTATTTTATTTTTATTTTTTAAACACCCCCACCATAAAACAAACACAACACCTTTTAATTTTACTTAAAAGATGCACCCTCTTACTTTATAAAAATATAAATATTTTTCAAAATGAACGCACTTAATTAGAACCAATATAAGTGCCATTACGCATAGTTCTCGCATAACATTGTAAATAATAGTGACCATATCTTTTACATCTTGTACATTTTGCAACTAAATTTGATCCAGATGTTTCATTTTTTTTATGTTTTTTGTAACACTTTTCCTCTATATCATCATTTTTTCTTTTCCTTGATGAAGATTGTGATGGACAATTACTAATCATATGACCTTTCTGACCACATGAATAACAAATATCACATGCACTTTTAATATGTCTTTCTGCACATTTAATACTACTTTCTGGCATCAAAATTTCAGTGTATGATCCACCTCGAACATTTTCTATCCCATATTTTTCCATATATTTCCAAACATATTTATCTTCATCATATTTATCAGATGTGTAAATCTTTTCAACTATTTCGATGGGTTTATATAAACGAGTCCAAAATGCACCATAACCTGATAAATGTGCATCATATCTTTTGGATAAATTATATGTTTTACCAACATAATACTTGTCATCCTCACATTTCAAAACATATACAATCAAACCAGATTCTCCATTTTGATATTTTTTATTAACCTTTTCTTCTTCATCTTGTTTGTAAACATCCCATATTTTAGGTTTGTCACACATTTTTGTATAGATAAGTAATACATTATTAATTAATTTTATATTTTTCTTTCGTATGTATAGTTTTATTTTTAGCAAATATATCTTAAATATAATTAAATAATCATAATAATGGTTTTAAAAGTAGTTGCTAAACTATTTTGGGAATATCAAAAAGAACATCCTGTATATGTTTTATTTAATATAATTTGTATTATAGCAACAATAACTAATAATTTCTATTTGCCATCAATTTATGGTAGATTTTATGAAATGATTTCAAAGGATGTATCAAAATTTATGGTTTTGTTTTTATCAATTATTGCCATTAAAGCAATCGTTTTTCTTACATATCAATTTGAAGAATATTATTATAATGTTCAAAATGTGGGTGTCGAAGAACTTACACAAAGATATGTTATTTCAAAGATTAAAGAAAAATT
>Ga0164292_10005479_pt1 | contig 10395 bp, 13 predicted proteins | sample GEODES117metaG_FD_111486 | JGI IMG/M metagenome (GOLD analysis project Ga0164292, IMG submission 111486) | Eutrophic lake water microbial communities from Lake Mendota, Wisconsin, USA - GEODES117 metaG | ecosystem: Environmental > Aquatic > Freshwater > Lake | place: USA: Lake Mendota... | reverse complement strand
TACTACAACGACAGCAAGGCCACCAACTACGACGCAGCCCAGGTAGGACTGGCGGCACTCGAAGGCCCCCTGGTGGCGCTGGCGGGAGGCGAGGCCAAGCAGGGCGATGCCAACAGTTGGATTCTGGAACTGAAGCGCCAGGCCCTGGCCGTTGTGCTCTTCGGCGCAGCCCAGGAGCAGTTCAAGGAGCTGCTGCTGGCAGGGGGCTACACCGGCACGATCAGAACGGCAGCAGGACTGGATGAGGCGGTGCCCCAGGCGGCCGAGCTGGCCCGCACCATGGGTGCGCAGGCCGTGCTGCTGTCACCGGCCTGCGCCAGTTTTGACCAGTACCGCGACTTCGAGGCGCGGGGAGAGCATTTCCGCGCCCTGGTGGCCAGCCTGCACTGAGCCGAGCTCAGTTGCTGTGACCAAGCTGCAGGTAGCCGGAGGCACCGATGCAGACCGCCAGGGGCACCGTGGCAAACAAGCCGACGCCGAAAGCGAACACCCCGACGGCACTGATCACGCCGATCACCAGCAGCAGCACGGCCACATCAAACCAGTGGGGGGTGACCATGCGACGCGCTCCGGACATGGCATCAAGAAAAGCCACCTTGCGGTCCACCAGCACAAAGGCCGCAAACCAGTAACCAACCGACAGGTAGATGCCAGGGATGCCAAAAGCCAGCAGTCCCAGCAGGATGGCGACGGCGGCGAACACATGCAGACCCAGCAGGTTGAACAGCTGCCTGGTCTCACTGAACAACTGCCCAAAGCGGAAGGTCTGCCCACGCGCAGCCATCAGGCCTCCATTGATCAGAGCCAGATTGCCGATCAGGTGCACCACGACCTGAAGCAGCTTGATCAATCCGAACAGGGCCAGCACCCCGGCATTGGGCGTGGCCACCTCGGCGAGCCGCAGGTCGGCGAGCACCAGCAGACCCAGCACGATCGCGTAAAGAATTGAGAAACCGATCAGAACCACCGCATTGCGACCGAAGCCACGGGCACCGTTCTGAATGATTGATCCGTATTGCATCGGAGGAAACACCATGATCGGCCTGATTCTGAGCACCAAAGGGCCCCCGTCAAGGCTTGCTGTAGCAACTGATACAGCGTTTAGCATGGACAAGAGCGTTGCGATTGATGGGTCCGATGGCGTACTGGCTGATGAAAAGCGAGCCGGATGCCTACAGCCTTGACGATCTGGCGCGAGAGGGCACAACCCTCTGGGATGGGATCCGCAACTACCAGGCCCGCAATTTCATGCGCACGATGCAGGCCGGCGATCGCGCCTTCTTTTACCACTCGAATGCCAAGCCTCCTGGCATCGTCGGACTGATGGAAGTGATCGAAACCGGACTCACCGATCCCAGCCAGTTTGATCCTGGGTCCAAGTATTTCGATCCCGCCTCCAGTCCCGACGCCCCCCGCTGGGATTGCGCCAAGCTGCGCTATGTGGGCCGGTTTGCCGAGCTGCTGAGCCTGGAACAGCTGCGCAACCAGTACAGCGAAGACGAGCTATCTGTTGTGAGACGGGGGAACCGTTTGTCGATTCTGCCTGTACTGGACAGCACGGCCGAGCGCCTGCTCAACAGCCTCGGACCGCTGCGCTGAACGCACCGACCATGCCCCTGCTCAGGCCGGTATCCACTGAACCGATTGCCATTCGCCGCGCCCTGGAGGAGGGCTGGCAAGGCTTTTGCCGCCACGCCTGGGTGTTGGTCAGCCTCACCCTGGTGCTGGGTGGACTGAATCTGCTCTGTTGGCTGGTGTATCGCCACAGCGGCGGCCTGCTGGACCTGGGGGTGCCCCAGACATCTCCACTGCAGTTGGCCGAGGCTGCAACAGCGTTGCTGGCCTATCTGCTGAGCGGTTTCTGGCTCCTGGTGGGCCTGATCAAAGGAGCCGAGCGCGCTCTGGAACGTGAGCCCCCTCGCCTGGGGGTGCTGCTGCGCTGCGATGGCCGCGCCATCGCCCGCATGGCCTGGAGCGTCCTGGTGCTGCTGCTGCTCCTAGCCCTGGTGAAACAGAGCGGCGAGCTCAGCTCCTGGATGCTGACGCTGTTTCTACCCCGACTCGGAGCCATGCCCCTCTGGGCCGCCGCGGCGGTGGTGATGTACGTGTTGGCCGATCAGGTGCTGCTGCTACCGATCACGGTGCTGGGAAACCAGGCAGGCCTGTCCGCCTTTCGCAGCGGTCGCCTGGCCACAGATCGCCATTGGCTGCATGCCCTGGGACTGCTGCTGGTGGTGAGCCTGGTCCTGCTGGGTGGGTTTCTGTTGCTGGTGGGCCTGGCTGTCGCCCTGCCCTGGGCGCTGTGCACCCTGACTGCCGCCTATCGGCAGCTGTTCGTGCTCACGATGGCGAGCGGCCAGCAGCTGCATCAGCGTTGAACCCCCGTTGCGCCGGAAACAGATTGGCGAGATAGCAACGGGTTACCCCACGGCTGCGGCTGCCGTTCTGCACAAGAAAGCCCGCCACGGCCGCCTGAACAAGGCGGTACTGATCCCAGTTCGGATGTCGCTCGATGAAGGTCTGCATCGAGGCGAGCAGAGCCGCCGGCACCTCGGCCCGCAGGCTCACGACGGACGCCTCCCCATCGCCCGGCCCCGCCACAGCTGACACATGCTCCTGGTCCTTCGACAACGCCATGCGCGTCCTGCGCTCGTTCACAGCAGTTAGTTCCCCACAGCTGCGCGCCCACGTCAACCTGGCCCTGATGGCGACCCTGCTGACCATTCCCAGCTTGAGATCCAAGACCAGGACAAGACTGGGCCGGGCAGCCCAGACCCGAATGGAGCTCGGCTATGCCGCGCGCCGCCATTGTCAAGCAACGGCATGGCGGTCGACCCGTTCTCCACAGCCACCGGTCAGGCCAGGGAAGCGACTGACTCGCCTGTGGAAAACCCGAGGAAAAACAGCTGCTCGCCTGGGGGCAAGCCACCGTCCCCGAAATGATCAGCATTCCTGATCGTGATCAGGAATGCTGACAGCGTCTCATCAGGGATTGGGCACGTCGAGCTGAGGGATCACAACCCCCTGCAGAGCAGACGCCACGGCACAACTGGCAGCGCTGCTCCATCCAGCCTCAAGCGCACGCGACGGGGTGGGCCCCTGACGTGCGGGACACAGCACAAAGCGCAACCGCCAGGCCTCGGGCTCGCCAGCCAGTTGCAACCACAGCGCACCCCGCTCGAGCTCGAGCTCGATCGACTCCTCGGGCATCAACATTGCGGCAATGGCCTGGAGCTGCTGCAGCAAGGTGGCCACCCCCTGTTGCAGCATCAGCGCTTCGTCGGCGCTGAGCTCAGCCCCCCAATCGCGACCACCGATCAACACAGGAAAGGGCTGCCGGTCGGGATCCACCCGCAACCGCCAGCCCTCTCCTTCCAACAGTTCCAATTCAGCCAGGCAGCAGATCAGGCTGATCCTGCTCGTCACTGAGCTCGATGATGGCTCGCTGCACGGGCTTGATCATCGAGTCGTCGAGCAGACCGTCGAAATCATCGAAGCGCCGCTGCTTGGCCCGGTAGGCGATGCGAACGGTGGTCAGGTAGCGGTTGCTCGAATGCCTGATCAGACTTTCACCCCGCTTGGCCAGGTCCTTGGGGCTGATCTCTAGTCCGCTGTACATGAACACTCCGCTCTAATGCGACTTTAGGCCAGTCACCTGCCGGGACCGCTAGAAGAGCCCCATGCAGGGCACCGTGGCGATCGATCTGGGCAGCAGCACCACCGTGGTGGCCTATCAGCCGCCGGGGGAGCCTGCCCAGCTGCTGCGCCTGGATCCGTACAGCCTCACAGACCCCTGTGTGGTGCCGTCATTGCTGTGGCTGGCTGCCCGCGACAGCCCCCGCCCGCTGTTGGGACGTCAGGTGCTGGAAGCAGGGCTGGCGGCGACGGACAGCCCGCAGTTGCAGCGCGACTTCAAACGGCACATCGGTCTGCCTGCAAACCGAAGGGTGAGCGGCCAGAACACTGATGCCCTGCCGTTGAGCGCCGAAGAGAGCGCAGAGCTGCTGCTGCTGCAGCTCTGGCAGGCCCTGCCGATGGGGCTGCAGCCCGAACGGCTGGTGCTGACAGCCCCGATCGACGCCTACGCCGGATACCGGGGCTGGTTGCTGGGCCTGGGTGAGCGGCTGCCAGTCAACGAACTCGCCCTGGTGGATGAACCCACCGCGGCGGCGATCGGCTGCGGCCTGGCGCCAGGTAGCACCGTGCTGGTGGTCGACCTGGGGGGCGGAACCATCGATCTCTCCCTGGTGCAGCTGCAGGGCGGTGAGGGTCGGGCCGCTCCGATCGCCCAACTGCTGCGCCTGGGGGGGCGCAGCCTCGACAACAGCCGCCAGACCCTGCGCTGTGCCCAGGTGCTGGGCAAGGCTGGACTGGCCCTGGGCGGACGGGACCTGGATCACTGGATCGCAGCCCATCTGGCCGGCGATCAGGCGGTCAGTGGGTCCCTGCTGATGCAGGCCGAAAACCTCAAATGCCAGCTCAGCGATCAGGAGCAGGCCCTGACGGTCTGGGTCGACCAGCAGGGCATCAGCCAGGCGCTGCGGCTCGACCGCAACACGCTCGCCCAGCTGCTGGAACGCCAGGGACTGTTCCAGCAGCTGGATGGCCTGCTCGAGCAGGTCCTGGCCCAGGGACGCCGGGTCGGTGTCGGACTCGAACACATCAACGCGGTGCTGCCGGTCGGGGGCACCAGCCGCCTGCACGCGATTCAGGCCTGGCTGCGGCAGCGCCTCAGCCCGATCCCCCTGCATCACCAGAGGCCGGTCGAAGCCGTTGCCCTTGGGGCCCTGGCCCTGACACCCGGTGTGCGCGTCCGGGATGTGCTGAGCCGCGGGGTGGCCCTGCGGTGCTGGGACCGACGCAGTCAAACCCACCATTGGCACCCATTGTTTGTCGCCGGGCAGAGCTGGCCCACCGACCAGCCGCTGGAGGTGGTTCTGGCCTGCAGCAATGACAACCAGCAGGCACTCCAGCTGGTGCTTGGGGAACCCGACCCAGGCCAACGGGCCGAAGTGGTCTATGTGGACGGGCTGCCGGTGTTGCGCCAACGTCCGGCGGGATCTCCAGCGGTGACTCCCTGGGCACAACAGCCGCTGACCGTGCCGTTAGGCCCGCCGGGCCAACGGGGGGTGGACCGTCTCAGGGTGCGCTTCGCGATCGATGCCCACAGCCAGCTGACGGTTGCGATCGAGGACCTCAACGACCCCCACTGCCCCCCGACCCACCACCCGCTGGGGTCCGTACGCTGACTGCGGCCGCGGGTGGGCTGCGCTGCAGGTGCTTGCGCGAAAGCGTTGCGATAAAACAGAGGTTCCACCGTTGTTTCCACGGTCTTGGCCCTCCGCCGGCACAGGCTGCCCCGTTTCTGGCTGGGCCTCACCCTGGGATTGGTGCTGAGCAGCCTTGCAGCTGTGTACGTCTGGGAGCGCCAGCTCCCGGTACGCCTCAAGCAGGCCGCCGATCGCGGAGATATTGATGCCTGTCTGCGTTACAGCGAGCAGCTGACAGCCCTGCGCTGGCTCAGCGGCGATGCACCGGGTGAGCAGGCCCGCTGCCGCCGGCTCAAGGCCCGCCAGCTGTGGTTCCAGCAGGACTGGCGTGGAGCGCTGGGTTTGCAGTTGCAACTGGTCAACTCGCCTGCTTCGACCATCGCTGACCGGCTGCAACTGCAGAGCTGGGAGGACGAACTGCAACAGCGGGCCCTGCGACGGTTTCAGCAGGGCGATCTCAATGGAGCCCTGACGCTGCTCGAACCGATCGGCGAAAACCACAAGCAAGGCGGCAACAGCCTGGGGGACAATCTGCGCGAGATCTGGAGCAGCAACCGCTACCAGCTGGAACGGGCCCGCAAGTTGGTCGCCCAACAGCGCTGGTGGGAGGCCGTTGATGCGCTCAACCGCATCGACCACCCCTGGTGGAAACAACAGAGCAGCGACCTGCGGCGCACCGTCGAGGCGGGCATTCGTGGCCTCAGGCAGGCCGACCGTGAACATGACAGCCATGGAAGCCTGCCGCACACGGTCCCGGCCCGCGAACTGGATGCCCAGGTGCAGCAGCGTCTGAGCCGCGGCATGGACGAATGGACCGCCTTTCTGGATGCCTGCAAGGCGCTGGGGGGACGCGTGGTCGAAGCAGGGCCCGAAAGCGCCTGCCGCCGCTGACCATGACAAACTTGCGCGCAACAAACGACACCCCGTCATGCAGCCAGGTGACAAGGTCAAGGTCAGCAGCAGCGTGGTGGTGTTCCACCATCCCCAGCACCGCGGGCAGGCCTTCGATCTTGAAGGTCAGGAAGGCGAGGTGGTGTCTGTCCTTGATGACTGGAAAGGTCGCGCCATTAGCCCCACCCTGCCGGTGGTGGTCGCGTTCGGCAAATTCAAGGCCCACCTACGCAGCGACGAACTGAGCCCCCTCGCCTGAGGCGGACCATCAGGCCTCAGGCCGACTGATCGCGCGACGGACGCAGCAGAAAGACACCCTCCTCCCCGTCGATCGCCTGCAGGCAGACCTGAATGGACTCGTGCCGGCCCGTGGGCACAAGACGACCGCAGAAATCGGGCTGGATCGGCAGTTCCCGATGGCCCCGGTCGACCATCACCAGGAGGCTGACCCGCCGTGGCCGCCCCCAGGCCTGCAGGGCCTCCAGGGCTGCACGCACCGTTCGCCCCGTAAAGATCACATCATCAACGAGTACGACCTGCCGGCCATCCAGGCTGACCGGCAGGTCTGTCGGTTGCACAAGACGGGTGCCGACACGCTCCAGATCATCACGATGGAACGTGGGGTCCAGGCTGCCGCAATCGATCACATGACCGCAACTGGCCTGAAGGCGGCTGGCCAGCACCGTCGCCAAGGCGACACCGCGGGTGGGGATGCCGAGCAGCACGAGCTGGCGGCTGTCGGCGACCCCCTCGAGCACCTGGGAGGCCAGACGGTCCATGGTGCGCCCCAGCTCCTGGGCCGAGAGCAGTTCCAACCGGCAGGCATCGTCAACGGGCTGCCGGGAGGGCTGCATGGCACCGGCCCTGCTGGGCTTCAGACGGAGCCCAATCCTATGGAGGCAGGGCAGCGGGGCCGGATGTGACCAAAACCTGACGTGGACACGGGTCCACCGGGCGGGCATCGACCAGCAGGGTAGGTTGGAGTTGATCGGAGTGCGCGTCATCTGCTGCAATCCGGTGATTCGATGCGTGGGTGAAACAGATCGGGTGACAGCAGTTCCCTCCCCCAGCTCCTCCGCACCGGCAGCTGTTGCTGACAACGGCAGACCCTCGGGGTTGCGCGACGCCCAGAAGGTGCCTCCCTTGGTGCTCGCCATTCTTGACGGTTGGGGCTACACAGCTACCGATAGCCACAACGCCATCCGGGCTGCCGAAACCCCGGTGATGGATGCCCTCTGGCATGCCTATCCCCACACCCTGATCGAAGCCAGTGGTGGTTCTGTTGGACTGCCCGACGATCAGATGGGCAATTCGGAGGTGGGTCACCTCACCATCGGATCAGGTCGCATCATTCGTCAGGAACTGGTCCGCATCAGCCAGGCGGTGCGTGACGGGTCCCTGGCCGCCAACCCTGCGCTCAACGCCCTGGCCGATACCCTGCTGGCCAACCAGGGAACGCTGCATCTGATCGGGCTGTGTTCCGATGGCGGGGTTCATAGCCACATCAATCATCTGGGCGGGCTGTTGCAATGGGCAGCCCAGCGCGGGCTGAAGAACGTCTGCATCCATGTGATCACCGACGGGCGAGACACAGCTCCCGGCAGCGCCATTGGCTTTGTTGAGACGGTTCAGGCCCAGATCGATGCTGCCGGAGTCGGTCGCATTGCCACCCTCTGCGGGCGGTACTGGGCCATGGATCGTGACAACCGCTGGGAGCGCACCGAAAAGGCTTACACCCTGCTGTGCGAATCGCATCCGATCAACGACCAGACGCCAGCCGAGATCCTCGAGCAGTCCTACGCCAGTGGTGTCAGCGATGAATTTCTGGAGCCGGCGCGCCTGGCCGAAGGCCTGATCAAAGCCGGCGATGGGCTGATTTGCTTCAACTTCAGACCGGATCGGGTTCGCCAGCTGATCCGGGCCCTGGTCAATGAGGACTTTCAACCGTTCCAGCGTGAGCGCATCACGCCCCTGTCGGTGGTCACCTTCACCCAATACGAAAAGGGACTGCCGGTGACGGTGGCCTTTCCGCCCGAATCGCTGGATGGACTGCTTGGTCAGGTGGTGTCCGAAGCGGGGCTGCGCCAGTTCCGCACCGCCGAAACCGAAAAATATCCCCATGTCACCTATTTCATGAATGGGGGTATCGAGCAGGCCTTCCCAGGTGAAGACAGGCATCTGGTTCCCTCTCCCCGGGTGGCCACCTATGACCAGGCTCCGGCGATGGCCGCTGATCAGCTCACCGACAACTGCATCGCCGCCATCAACAAGGGCATTTATTCGCTGGTGGTGATCAATTACGCCAACCCGGACATGGTGGGCCACACCGGTCAGATGGAAGCCACCAAGGCAGCGATCAACACCGTCGACCGCTGCGTTGGGCGGCTGATGGAGGCCACCAACCGCATGGGCGGCACCCTGTTGATCACCGCCGATCACGGCAATGCCGAGGTCATGGAGGGTCCTGATGGGCGCGCCTGGACAGCCCACACCACCAACCCCGTGCCGGTGATCCTGGTGGAAGGGGAGCAACGCAAACTGCCGGGCCATGGCACAGCCGTTCAGCTGCGTGAGGGCGGTGGCCTGGCCGACATCGCCCCCACCCTGCTCGAGATCCTCGGGCTACCCCAACCCCAGACGATGTCGGGCACCAGCCTGATCCAACCCGCTGGGACTCCCAGCAGCCTGGGACGCATCCCCCAGACCCTGGGCATCTAACATCACCCCATGCTCAGCTCGGTTGTCTCCTGGATCTGGATCAGCAGTGGTGTCCTGCTGGTCATCTCGGTGTTGCTGCACAGCCCCAAGGGCGACGGCATGGGCGGACTGGCCGCCAGCGGAGGCTCGATGTTCAGCAGCGCCCGCAGTGCCGAACAGACGCTCAACCGCATCAGCTGGACGTTGCTGGCGATTTTTCTGGCGTTGGCCGTGGTGCTCAGCGCCGGTTGGTTGAAATAGGACTGTTCACGCCCCATGCCATCAGCCTTCAGACTGATGGGCTCCTCATTTGACCTGTCATGGAGCGGCGATCGCTGCTGACCAGCCTGTCCATCGCCATAGCAAGCCTGCTTGGCTGGCCTGGCCGGGCCGATGCCGCCAGCAAAGCCGCTGATCCGGCCTGGAACCTGAGCGACGCACAGTGGAAAGCAAGGCTGAGCCCTGCGGCCTATCAAGTGTTGCGGCGCGATGGCACCGAACGGCCGTTCAGCAGCCCGCTCAACAACGAAAAACGCAGCGGGACCTACCACTGCGCCGGTTGCGATCTGCCCCTGTTCAGCAGCAAGACCAAGTACGACAGCGGCACCGGCTGGCCCAGCTTCTGGCAACCGCTGCCTGGTGCCCTGGGAACCGAGCTCGACTTCAAGTTGATTGTGCCCCGCACCGAATACCACTGCAAACGCTGCGGCGGCCACCAGGGGCACGTCTTCAACGACGGCCCCCGTCCCACCGGCAAGCGCTACTGCAACAACGGGGTGGCTCTCAGCTTCAAGCCGGGGGCTCAGAACAGCTGAGGCGAGCCAACCCACAAAAAAAGGAGGGCCGAAGCCCTCCCGGTGATCGATCTGAAGGATTCAGACGAAGCTGCTTCGATCAATAGTCGAAGTCGCCGCCGCCCATGCCGCCGCCGGCAGGAGCTGCTTCCTTCTTCTCAGGCAGGTCGGCAACGATGCACTCGGTCGTGAGCACCATGCCGGCAATCGAAGCGGCGTTCTGCAGGCCGCTGCGGGTCACCTTGGCGGGATCGACGATGCCGGCAGCCAGCATGTCGACGTACTCGCCGGTGGCGGCGTTGTAGCCCTCGTTGAAGGGCTTGTTCTTGACATGCTCGGCGACGACGGCGCCATTGGCACCGGCGTTTTCGGCGATCCGCTTGAGCGGAGCCGTCAGAGCCGAAGCGACGATGGTGGCACCGATCAGCTCTTCGCCACTCAGGTTGGCTGCGGCCCACTCTTCGAGAGCCGGAGCCAGGTGGGCCAGGGTGGTGCCACCGCCAGGAACGATGCCCTCTTCAACAGCCGCTTTGGTGGCGTTGATGGCGTCTTCGAGGCGCAGCTTCTTGTCCTTCATCTCGGTCTCGGTGGCAGCGCCCACCTTGACCACGGCCACGCCGCCGCTCAGCTTGGCCAGACGCTCCTGCAGCTTCTCCTTGTCGTAGGAGGAGTCGGTTTCGTCCATCTGCTTGCGGATCTGCTCGCAGCGGGCCTTGACGGCCACCTCGTTGCCTTCGGCGACG